>Ga0315278_10005301_pt1 | contig 11727 bp, 7 predicted proteins | sample YL17G06_0_MG_FD_203880 | JGI IMG/M metagenome (GOLD analysis project Ga0315278, IMG submission 203880) | Sediment microbial communities from Yellowstone Lake, YNP, Wyoming, USA - YL17G06_0 | ecosystem: Environmental > Aquatic > Freshwater > Lake > Sediment | place: USA: Wyoming | collected... | reverse complement strand
GGACGTGAGGAAGGCGCTCCGACAGTCCTAACTCGTCGTTCGTCTGTCTGGTCTCTTTGGTCTGTTTCGTCTATCTCGTCTGGTACCAGACAGACCAGAGAGACGGGGCGACAACGAGACAGACCAATCCACGGACGTTGGCGGACCTTTTCAGCAGCCTGTTAGGGGCCGGCGGGCGGGAAAAGTGAGACGTAAAGTTGGATCAAAAACTGATGGCAGGAGGATAAAGCGCAGGCTCAGTTTTGGGGCCGGCGTTTGGTTATAGGTTTGAGCATATGACTGACGTGTTTCTTGAGGGTCGGCAAGTTCCGCTCCACCACCGCCCAAACTTCCGCGAGGTCAATGCCGAGATAGTCATGGACCAACACATGACGCATTTTGATGATCTGCGGCCAGGGGACTTGCTGATGAGTCTTCCGAAACGTGGAGGTGAGCTTGCTGGCTGCTTCGCCGATGATCTGGATGTGGTGAATCATCCAGGTGTGGACCAGTTCATCTTCTTCGAACACGCGCCGGCCGCGCTTCGCATATCGTTCAATCTGCTTAATGGCATCGAGGATGTCCTGCAGCCGTCCCCGATCATCCCTCATAAGGCAATCGCGGTTTTCAGGACTTCCTTCCGAACCGGCCGGCGGAGTCCGCGCTCCGAGGCCACATCGACTGGCCGTTTGAGCAGGCGTTCCAGATCGAGTATCAATGCGGCATGGTCCAGGAGGCTCCGGCCTTCCTCCATCTCTACCAAGAAATCAATGTCGCTTCCTCGACGAGCCGTTCCGCGCGCCACCGATCCGAACACACGTACCTTCCGTGCGCCGTGACGTGCAGCGATCTGAAGTATTTGTGTTTTTTTAGACTGGAGCAGTTGGCGGATACTCATCCCTCGCCTCCTGTGCATAGGAGCCTGTCCGCCACTGACCGTTCTACTGCGGCGAACGATGGCCAAGCATCTACTTTGTTCTCGGCCCAAAAAAATCCTCAACGTATTCCAGTGAATACGCCTCCGGTTTTTCCGGGCCTGCGGCCGCGCATCTGCCTGACCCTCCTTCGCCTCGTGACGAAGGGCAATGTCGGACAGGCTCCCAGTCTAGCCAATTCACGCGTAGAACGCCAGCAACCACCCAGCTTTAGGCCTCCGTGCTGCTAGCGAGGGAACTGGGAAGATCCGAATTGCAAGAGAGATTACGGGAGCGTGTGGGCGATGGCAGGAGCGTGAAAGGTGAAATGTGAGGGGGGTAGGGTGAGGAGGCAGCCGACCAGCCAGGATGACGGGAGTGTCCGTTATCTCTAGTCGTTCATGACGGAAGGTGCGGGAGGAGGGCTATCTTGGAGGAAAGACTGCCGAGCCCTCCATCTCTTCAAGCAAGGCGACTGGCTCCAATAAGTCAATAGTCATACATGGCTCCGAATCCCCGTTCCTTTTTATTTGCCCAAGAGCAATTGTGAAACAGACTCACTCTTTTACCGCGAACTGAGAAACTAACCCAGCCAACGTCATGTTCTCCGCGATCACGTCGTGGGGGATGAGCACGTACTTCCACGGTTTGCCGCCGTTGCTGAGGGCGTGGGTTGTGGCACGACTGCACCAGATGACGGCTACCTCTTTCTTGGCGAGAACCTCTGGCACTGTCATCTCGTTCTTGGCTTTAGGTTCCAGCATATAGATGTACTCCGTTGTCTCAGCTACGAAGTCTGGCACGTACTCTGGCTGGTCCGCACCGGCTTTGTAGAACATCTGGAACTGTCCCTTTGCCGGCTTGAACCACTTCTGGGAGTCACGGTCGAGAATGACAGCCATCTTCCGTTCCGGGTCAGACTGGAACTTTTGTTCCCTGAATAGACAGCGTCCGAATCCACCAAATAGGACCTGCGAAATATGACTCTTGTCCTGTACTGTCTCACGGAAATTGTGGATCGGCTCACCATCTTTAACCGTAAAGGCTGGCTTCTTAAGATCGGTAAAACCCTTTGTGACCACAACATCGTAGCCCGTCGTCTTTTCCCACTGATGAGACTGCATCTGGGCATGAATGAAGGCGGCTAGTGGTTTTTGGTGGTAGATCAAAACATTGCGCGTTTCTTCCTCGGAGAGGTAAGAACGGAGATGTCTTACCACTTGCCCCGCGAGGTCATACAGGAGGTCCGCATGCTCGTCGTAGGAGATGTCGTCGAAATCGATGAGACCCCGGACTAGATAATCTTCAAGCCGTTGCTCGGGCTGCATCCGTTCGCCAAAGCTCAGGGTTTCCTGCTCATGAGTCCGAAGATGCTGGATGAGGAGATCCCGCTCAGGCGGCTGGTAGTGGATGCTCGAACAATCCAGGGTAAAGGCGTGAAATCCCGTTGTCACATCGCCTCTTGGCTGAACGGTGATTCGCGGAATATCGATGGTTTGCCGGACCAGTAGTCCCGTCGTTTTCGCCACTATCTCCGGAATACTCGGTGCAGCAGTCATTCCAGGCAGAGCCTGCTGAGAAGGCGTCACATAGGCGGCGACTTCCTCGGCAATTTTCTGCTGAACTTCTGGTTTTAGTAGATAGGTGGAGCTCGGGAGGTTCTCGTATCGATGGATTACTTCCTGGGTCGCTTGCGCAATCCTGCGTTCGAATTCGTTGGGGGTGGCATTGATTTGTTCTGTGAGCATTGACTGAGCCACGACCGTTTTGGTCTTCTGTAAATCAGTCGCCGGATCGAGAATTACCTGCGTCAGACGGATCATGGAGCCCGGCTTATTGGCTTCATCGATGATTTCCTGGAACCGGTCATGTGCCACAATGTTCAGCCGGTCCACGGTGCTGACGCCGGTGCGCTTGCCATACGGAAGCCTGAGTCCGCGTCCGATAGATTGCTCGATGAGGGTCCGCGCGTTAGCTGCACGCAACGGGACGATCGTGTAGAGGTTCGTCACGTCCCAGCCTTCCTTCAGCATGTTCACATGAATCACGATCTCGGTCGGCTCATCTGGGCTTTCGACGGCAAGGAGACGTTGAACCATCTCGTCTTCTTCCGCGCCGGTCTTGCTGGAGTCCACCTGAATAACCTTGTTCTTGTATCGGCCTTCGAAGAACTGAGGTGATTGGATCAATTGCATCAGTTGCCCCGCATGCGTCGTCTCGCGGGCGATAATCAGCATGAAGGGCTTCACCACCCGCTGCCCAGTCTGCCGCGCGTAGGTTTCTAGTTCCACCTTGGTGTTCTCGTGGAGACGCACACCATCTTCAAGCTTGATCTGCTCAAGTTGAGCAGCATTGAACTCGGTGGGGTTAAAGTTTTTCTGTGTCACCACGGCCGGCTCTTTTACAAACCCATCGGCCATCGCTTTGGCTAGCGAGTAGTCATAGATCACATTCTTGAACGGCACCGGGTCTGTGTTCGACTCAACAAACGGAGTGGCAGTGAGTTCCAACCCGAGGACAGGTTTGAGTTCGTTGATAGCTCTCACACCGGCTGACGCCCGGTAGCGGTGAGATTCGTCCATGAGCAAGACAAGATCATCAAGGCCCGCCAAATATTCAAAATAGCTCTGGCCGATGTACTCAGACAGGCGCTTGATTCGTGGGGCTTTCCCGCCTCGAACTTCCGAGTTGATCTTGGAGATATTGAAGATGTTGATGTGCACCTCTTGTCCAAAGCCAGGCAAGGACGTGAGACGAGCGGCTACGCCAGACTCGTAATTATCCCCAGTAATGATGGTCGGCGGCTCGGTCGCAAACTCGGCAATCCCAGTAAAGACGTACTTCGGAGTGTTCGGGGTAAAGTCGGCAATTAGCTTGTTGTAGATGGTCAGGTTCGGCGCTAGGACAAAGAAGTGGTTGATCGCGTGTGCGAGATGCAGGTAACTGATAAAAGCACCCATAAGCCGCGTCTTGCCGACTCCGGTTGCCAAGGCAAAACATAGGGATGGAAATTCTCGCTCAAAGTCTGTGACGGATGGGAACTCACTCTTGATCGCAGTCAGCGCAGCCGCGATGTCCGGTCCCTTCTTGGGAGGGACAATCTCTGTGACGCGGTCGAGAATCTCCAACGAGTGCCGCTGCGGAGGGCGTAGGCTTAAACGTCCCGCTATGGCATTGACGTGTCGATTCACGATTTCGCCTCTTCGCCGAGGAGTTCCATCTGCCCAGGTGGAATCGGTGCTTTGGGCAAATTCTCGATCTTGAGACTGTAATCGTCATGGCCCCATTCGCAGCGAGTGAGCACGGTCTTGGGAATCTTCTTGATCGTGAGATTTGGATACTTATCAGGCTTGCCTCGAAAGGCTGAACACATCACTAAGAGCGAGCGACCTTCCTCGACTTCATCGCTCAATGCCTGCAATTGATCGTGGCTCAGGTTCTGGGTTGTGACGTAGATGAAGTCCCGCTCCGTGGAATGCCCGTGCTGCCAATAGACGCTGTCGCTCGGCACGTAGCTGAACCCCTCAAGCTTGCAGACAGCCTCTGCCAGCATGGCGGGGTTGTAAGCCTTATTGATCACCCAGTTCCCCCACTTGTCCTTCTCCAGCAGCGACGGCGCGAGCCGGTAATAGCGGAATCCGCCGCCGCCTTTCCACTTCAGTGTTCCTGTGATGCCCCCGTCATCCGTACCGTCAATGATCTTCTTCATGCGTGGGATTATGTGCGTGTGGCAATGTTTCCCCAACTCGACCATGATCCAGCGACGCCCCATTTTATGAGCTGCTGCACCAGTACTGCCTGAGCCCGCAAAAGAATCCAAGACCCAATCACCTGCGGATGTGCTCCATCTAATAATCCTTTCTAGGAGTTCCTCGTGCTTTTCGTGTGAAAAGTCAGTTACCTTTCCCGATGTGCGGACATCCATCCAAACATCTGACAGGATCTTGTAGTTACGAGGTGAGACATAGTACTGAACTGTGTTTTCAGGCCCAAGACGTATGAAATCCAATTCGATTCCTAGTTCTTGTTTCTTCAACCCATAGTACTCGTCCAGCGAGAGGCTATGGGCGTACTCTTCAACGTATATCTCGTAGTTCTTCTTGGTTTTATGTCCACGCTCTTCACTCCAACGCCATTGGCCAGTTTCGGGCTTGATGCCAAATATTTCATACCGCATTGTTGGCCTATCAGTGCCACGCCAAAACGTGTCCCATTTTCCAGGCTCACCTTCCTCATTTAAGGCTTGTAATTTTGGTAGCCTTGCATCCGGTGACTTGGCATACAGATAGACTGTGTCATGTCCGGTCGAAAGAGCATCGATAGTTTCAAACTGTGATTGAACGTTCTTGGTCCCTCTCCGTACAACTATCTCGTTCTTGAAACATGATGAACCAAATATTTCGTCCATGAGAACCTTAAGCCTGGCGCCTTCTCGGTAATCTATTTGGACGAAGATAAGGCCATCGTTGGCCAATAGCTGTCGAAGACATTCCAGGCGATCTCTCATGACGGCGAGCCATAGGGAATGCTCGATTCCATCGTCATAATGTTCAAAGGCGGACCCCGTATTGAATGGTGGATCAATGTAGATGCACTTGAGTTTTCCGGAAAACTCCTGCTCAAGAGCTTTCAGTGCAAGCAGGTTGTCGCCGAAGATGAGTCGGTTGTCGAACAAGTCGTGGTCGGTCACGCGGTGCGCCGCATGATACGACTTCTCACGATCCTCAAGCAGGATACGTGGCTCCAGCTTCGACCGCATCTCCTTTCCAATCCAGGTGAGTTCGAGTTTTTGCTTCTTACTCATCAGTGGTCACATTGGTCTCTTAAATGGATGTAGCCTGCGAGTGGTACCTGCAGTCTCCCAGTATTCACCTGATTTACCGTTTCTTGGCCAACCAGCATCTCCGTCCGTTAATACGTCCATCAGTCCTAAGACCTGCTGCCCAAATCCAAGTGCATCAGCGTCGAGTAAGTCAAATGAGAGCTGGTTAAAATGGCAACCGAATACATTTCTGGCTTGAGCAATCCGCGTTAGCTCGCTGAGGAAAGCTGTAAGGCTTATAGTGTTATAGACCGATTCTCCTACAGTATCTGCTCCGGTCATCACATCCACCCTGAGTGCCTGGCGAAGTTTATTATCTATAGCCGGCAATAATTCGCCGAGTGTATAAAGTCCAGCTTGCTTCCGGGGCACTAAACATTCGTATTGCAACGTCAGGAAGTCCAGTGCTGCCTCAAGAATGACCCCGGCTTTTGCGCAAATCAGTTGGCAGTCCGGAGGCGTTTCGGTAAGCAATTCTCGGAGCCGTTCGATGTCAGGGATGCTTCGGATTAGAGTTAGTCCGTTAGAGGCCGTCCACTTCGTGAGTTCAATAAAATTGCACTGACCATTCTGAAGCCATCCCCAACGCAGCTTTTGCTTCCATGGGCGATAATGAGTCGTGATGACACAGTGTCGAAACCTGAGTGCCTCGGAATACAGCATTTCAATTAGCCGCTCAACGTGAGGCTCGTCTACGCTGGCCAGCACATCGTCTAGAACCAGAATCGTATACTCTGGCTGGTCCCTGGCTGATAAGGCTAGAAACACGCATAAGCCTAGTGTGTCCAAGTGGGAGTCACTGAAGTACGCTTGGGGTCGAGTATTTTTGCCACAGAAGCTGGCACCAATTTCGAGCGAAGCTCGCTTGCTTGGATCAAGTTCTAGACTGATCTTGTTCAGGCCCTCACCAGGATGGACTGCTTCATAAAGGAGGCCCACTTCGTCGGCAATCTTGGAGAGAAGGACATCTGTAAATTGCTTTCGCTCATCTTGCACTATTTCAAGTGCTTTAGTGAGCCTCGGCAGTAGACGATCCAGTTCCTTCTGTGCATGTGTGTTGACCTCCCATGTTTTCAATGCTTTCTTGAGCGTGCTGATGAACTGCTTTTTATCGTGTCGAACTGCTTCTGCTTTTTTGCATTCGATAGAGAGTTGACTATTAGCGGCCAGCCATGCCGATAAGTGAGGCGGGTCCTGCGGAGCCGGGGAAATAGGAAGCGGAATATCATTGGGCCATACATATGCGGCGCGGCATTGCTCGAACTCAGTAACGTGCTTTCTTGCTGCATCGAGCCACATTTGAATCTGCTGTTCAGTTTTCTGGACTAGCTGTGCAGCCTGCTTTACCTCTGCCTGCGCGGCCTGAAACTTAGAAAAGGCAGCTAAGCGATGATCGACTCGAACAGCTAAACCGTCAGTCTTTTCTGGGCTTTCGCAAAGGGGGCAAGTCGCAGGCAATGGATGTTTTGTCAAATAGTTGTGTGCAGCAGTCAGGATCTCGACGACTTCCCCTGCATCTTGGGATATGCTTTCTAGAAACTCACTAGCTCGTTTCTTGGCCACATGTTCTAATTCTCTCGCAGAGGTCAAGGCAGTGTTTGCAGAGGCCAGGTGGTCTGGATATCCTGTCAGTCGAGCGAACGCGGTCTGAAGTGCACTGATCGCGCCAATCTCGGTGTCAAAAGTACCGCTCTCGCGGCTAGCTTCTGTAATGGCCCAATCAAACATGTCCGGGTTCGACGTACCGGCCGCTTCCCAAAATTGACTTATCGCGTCCTGATTTTCTTGCACCCGTGCGACAGCAACTTCCCGGTTCTTTGTAAGATCCATGAGTAGCTGGCGAAGTGACGCCTCAGATGCTTCGATGCCTGAAACATCGATGAATCGACTAATAGCCGCGTAACGCTTGCCCGGTTCGGCTTCAATTAGGTCGAGGATTTGTTTTCTCCGGAGAACTTCCACAAGCGGGCGTTCCTCTGCAGGCACAACAACTACATCTTTCGTCCCAATTGTGGCTCGACAGGTTGAACTTGTCGTTTGAAGGGTTACAGATACGTCCGCTGGCTTCTTTCCTAAGGAATGCCAGTAGCGCTCAGTCTTTCCCAGTCCACGATTCTCTAACGAGCCGACCCTTCCCTTGCCCAAAAACTCAAACGCGTCACATATCGTTGATTTGCCTGTCGCATTTTCACCGTATATCACGGTGAGTTTCTTGCCTTTTTCAAATGGCAGAGAAAATGGAACAACTGACCCCCGTAGATGCTCAATGGTCAGTTTCTCGAGCCTGGATGCACTCATGCCTCTTTCTCCTTGGCCTGAGCTAGTTCGATCGCAAGTTGCCAGTCTTCGGACTTCAGTTTTCCGACGGCAAGATTGTCGAGCAACTTATCTTGATCGTTAGGCCTAAGGAGCTTCTCCTCAACCAACCGCTTTAAAATCCTTGCTGCAAGCTGTCCGGACGGTGTTTCCATGACGTGGCTCCTGAATTCAAATTCTTACGCCGATTGATGAGGAAGTGAGCTATCAGCTCCCAGTTGGAACTTCTCCTTCATCGCTAGAAGATCCCAGTTTTGTTGAGATGTCCTCGATCGCGCGAAGCTCTAGTCCTTCGATTTCTTGAATGGTCTTCCCGGCAATCCCTTGGAGATCCCCGTACATTCCAGCCGTTGCCTGCATCACCCGATCAATCTGTTCCTCTCTCTTCGCCCATTGTTTGGTAATTGCCTTTTTCTCTTTGTCAAGATCCTCTTGCATGAAAGAGAATGCCTCTACAAGGGCTTCGACCCGATGACGAAATCGTGGGCCAGTCAGGTACCGATAAATCATTTCGGTCTTGGTCTGCTGCCCCTCAGAAGCTTGGCGAGAGGAGGCGACTTCGATGAGCATATGGCGGAGCGTGACAGCAACTGGGAGAACCGTCTTAGGATGCGTGACCCACACGTTTTCGACCATTCCAAACGTCTCGACACCCTTGGGGAGCGATTGGCTGAGGATAACTGCAATCTCTGCCTTGGCAGTTCGCTGATCTTCACGGAGTTTTGTTAGCCAGCCATCACTCCAGTTTTTGGTTCGTTTTGATTCCCAGATAATCGTGCCGCACGGTTGCCCAGATGGGCCTGCGACATGCTGGAGCACGTCTCCACCATGTTCGCCTTTAGACACCGGCTCAATGGTGTCTCGCGGGAACTTTGCGATGAGCAAGGCTTCGAGCTCTAGCTCCTGCACTTCGCCTTGGAGTTGCTGCGATCCCTGTTCGGCCTTGCGCTTCAGATCTTCAATCTGCTTCTGCATCGAAGCGATAGTGTGCTCCGCCTCCATCACCTTGAGCTTCAGCCCTTCCTCGGCTTCTTTCTTCGCCTGCTCACGGGTGATAGAGAGACTCTCCTGCACGCGCTTTTCGACGGTGAGTTCCAGCTCCCGCTTGGCATCATCCAGTTCGCGCTTTTGTCGGATGAGATCAGCCTGTGCCTTCTGAGCCTCGGCGAGTTTGACATCGCGTTGATTGATGACTTCTTGAAGTTCGGCAAGTTCTTGCGTCTTCTGGTCAATATCCGTTTGGAGAACCAGTTTTGCCTTCTTCGCTTCCTCAGCCGCAATCTTGCTCCGCTCTAGCTTGAGCTTCTCTGTAACTTGGTCATCAATTGTTTGCTGTGCTTTGGAAAGAGTTTCTTCCCGTTCGCGCAAAGAGGCGTCTCGTTTCGCAACGTCTGCATCCTTTTGAGCCAATCGCTTCTCATAGTCGCGACGGGTGGACTCGATCAGCGGGGCTGCGAGGGACTCCGTAAGTTTGATCTCCGTCTTACAGTTGGGACATATGATGGTTGGTTCACTCATAGACTTCTCCTTGGGTGTGTGCCCCAAGTATCACTTGTGACGTGCCTTCACTGCACCTGCCAGCGAACGGCAAATAGTTGCTGGGAGCTTACCTTTTGTTGCAACTTGCCCTCAATCTCGTTGATCAGTTGTTCGCGCCGCCGATCGATCTCGTCTTGGGCATCGAACAAGGCCCTGCGGCGCTTGCTTCGTTCGGCTTCGATCGCCTTAATCTGCTTTTGGCCGGCGAGCTTCTCTTCCAGGGTGAGTGCTGCCACTGCGGCCCTGCGGGCTTCTTTGATTTGCCGGTCGAATTCCTTAATCTCTCGCTCCAAGCCAACTTTCAAGTCGTCGGCCCAGGCGTCCAGCTTCTCGGCCTCGATCTCGAAGAATTCCGCATTGCGCTGTGAGATGTGACGAAGAATGGCGTCCTGACGTTCTTCTGTCCGCTTACTGAGCGTTGGATGCTCAATTGATGCGTTCATAGGCTGCGTGATTGTGGCAGGCAAGGAAAACAGCCGCCGGACGGCTTCCTCATCCAAGAGCTCGCCATCCTCAGTCACTCCCGTGGAGATGAGGTAGTCCTCGGCTTGATCCAGCGCTTCCACGGTGAACAGTGAGAGGGTCAGGACCCCAGACTTGCCGACGAGTGGCTCGACTACACTGACTTTGCCGTCATGTTTGCCATACTCGAAGGTCAGTTCTGCCGGATCGAGCGTGCGACTCTTGGCTTGCGCAAGAACATGTTCTGCCAGTGGATGAGCCAGTCGATAGAGATGCGCTTCCCCGGATCGCCGCGGCAGTTCATAGAGACCAAGGGGAATCTCGCCTTGGAAGGGACAGGAGTTGAGTCGGAACGAACTATCCGAAAGGAATTCGGCATGATCGCGCAATTCAAAGCGCGTAAGTTGCATCAGGATACGTTCGTACCGATTTAGATACAGCCGTGAGCTTTCGTCGCTCGCGCGCAGCTTTTCTCGCACCTCATCGTCGAAGTGCTCGAACAGGAGCTGGCGGGCACGGGTCATAGCTTCGTCGATCTGGGTGCCAAGCTCGCTCTGGAGCTGGTCAAACGAGGTCTTAATTTCCTGTGGGGTACGGCACCGTTGATAGATGTCAACGATCCGCTTTTCGAAATCCACACCAGACTCAATCGCACCCAGCACTTCGTCGCTGGCCCCAAAGACGCCTTCGAACAACTTGAATTTCTCGGAGAGCAGGCGAAAGACATGCTGATCCGCTTCGTTGTTCTGATTTAGGAAGTTCACCACGACCACATCGTGCTTTTGCCCGTAGCGATGGCATCGACCGATGCGTTGCTCAATGCGCTGGGGATTCCACGGGAGATCATAGTTTACGACCAGTGAGCAGAATTGGAGGTTGATCCCCTCGGCTCCTGCTTCCGTGGCGATCATGATCTTGCCCTCGTCCTTGAAGTAGTCCACGAGAGCTGAGCGCAGGTCTGCCGAACGCGATCCGGTGATTCGATCCGTCCCTTGATGTTTCTGGAGCCATTGTTGGTAAATTTCCTTCGATCTCGGGTCGTTGTTCGAGCCGTTAAAGAGGACTATATGGTTTTTCCACGGACTGTCGGCGAGCACTCGGAGGAGATACTCCTGCGTGCGGCGGGATTCGGTGAAGATAATGGCTTTCTGTGCTGCTCCCAATTCTTCTGCCTTACCAAAGGCTGTGCGCAGGGCGGTGAGGAGCGCTTGGCCTTTCGCATTGTGGGTGATCGACACGGCGAGCTTCTGAAAGCCTTCGAGGTCGTCAATTTCTTGTTGGATGGCTTTGCGGTCGGCTTCAGTGAGCGTTTCGGGAGTGGCCTCCTCCTCTTCCCACTCTTCCGCCATCTCGTCCAGAGTTTCGAAGTCCTCTTCCAGGGCTTCTTCGAGAGGGTTCGGCCCCTCAGCAAGACGAAGGCGTTCGCGAAGGCGCTGGCTCATTGAATGAAGCGCTCCGGCAATCGCAAACGAAGACGAGGCCAAGAGCTTTCGGAGGACGAGGGTCATCAGGGACCGTTGGCTCGACGGGAGGGCCTGCAGATTGTCTCGACGGAGATAGTCGGACACCAAATGATAGAGCCGATCTTCATTTTCCGCCGGCGTAAAGGGCTGCATCATCGGCAAGCGCTTGGTGTAGCGCACATAGGGCAACACCTGACGGCGAAGCGTCCGCTTGCAGATTGGCTGCAGACGG
>Ga0315278_10005300_pt1 | contig 11729 bp, 10 predicted proteins | sample YL17G06_0_MG_FD_203880 | JGI IMG/M metagenome (GOLD analysis project Ga0315278, IMG submission 203880) | Sediment microbial communities from Yellowstone Lake, YNP, Wyoming, USA - YL17G06_0 | ecosystem: Environmental > Aquatic > Freshwater > Lake > Sediment | place: USA: Wyoming | collected... | reverse complement strand
TTTCTTAAGCGAATTGTTTGAAAGCCAGATGCGGCGGTGTTTCGCCCAATAGAAAAAGTGGTGAGGAAAGAACCCGATGAGAAAAGGCACCGTGGGAACGATGCAAGTGGATTATGAGGAACGGATTAATTTCGATCGGCTGCGGCAGCAAAGGCTGGAAAAAATCCATCGGGCCATGGATAAAACGAACCTGGGGTCCCTTTTGCTTTTTGACCCGGGGAACAAACGCTATGCGACATCCACGGCCGTCGCTTCCCCGGAAGTGGACCAGATGGGAAGATATGCAATCCTTCCGCGAGGAGAGAAACCCTACATTTTTGGTTTCGGTTCAGAGGTTGCAGCCGAGAAGCTCTATTGCCCCTGGATCGCCGAGCGAAGTTTCCCCGCCCACACCACGATGATGGGGGCTTTGCCGAAACATTTCCAGGCAAGCGAAAGTTTTGTCCGGGATGTTTTAATGGTTTTGAAGGAACACAAGGTTGAGAAGGACCCTGTCGGCATCGATATCCTGGATGCCCAACTGATATTGGCCCTTCAAGCGGCCGGTTTCACACTGGGGGATGGCCAGGATGTCATGCTGGAAGCGCGAGCGGTCAAGACGGAAGATGAAATTATGATCATGCGGCAGGCGGCGGCAACCGTTGATGCGGCGTTTGATCGCATGGCTTCAATCCTGAAACCCGGAATCCGGGAGAACGATCTCCAGGCGGAAGCGAGTTATGTCCTGCATACGCTGGGAGCCCAGTGGGTCATCAATATCCAAATCACCAGCGGGCCGCGAACCCATCCTCATCCCCATCTGAGTTCGGATCGGGTTCTCCAGCCGGGAGACCTGCTGTTCGCCGACATTGTTACTCTGCTAAATGGGTATCATACTTGTTATTACCGCACCCTGTGCTGTGGACCCTCGAGTTCGAAACAAAGGGATATGTATCGGCGTGCCTATGAGATGCTGCAGAGGGGAATCGAAAAACTCCGGGCAGGGAATACCACGGCCGATGTTTGCGGAGTATGGCCTCCGGCATCCTATTGGGGTTTTCAATCTGAATCCCAAGCCTTCGGCCTGGCCTTTGGTCATGGAGTCGGGGTGGGGCTTTGGGAGAGACCGGTCATCCACCGGCTGTACAGCATGGACCACCCGGTGGAATTGCAGCAAGGAATGGTGATTGCTCTCGAGACGTATGATGGGGAAGGGATCGATGGAGCCCGAATCGAGGAGATGACGGTTATCACCGATGGCGATCCGGAAGTCATTTCCAAATTTCCCTGCCGAGAATTAATCAGTTGTGGCTGCAAATATTGACCGGGGGCACCGATTGAAAATAGATTCTGCTCCCCCCCCAGGTTTCTCCGGCTTTCCAAAATTGATGATCTCGTAAGAAGTTAGCGGATCGATGGTTTCGATTGTAGGGGCGTCCGGCCGGACGCTCATGATCGGGCGAGTGCAACTCGCCCCTACATGCAAGGCGCGCAAAAACGGAGGAGTGAGGCGCACGTACAGATGCGCCGCAACGGCGAAGTTGCCGCGCAACGCCGTAGATGGACTTTTTACGAGACCATCAAGATTCGCGGGTGATGATTGAAATCGCCTTTCTCGCGGGAGTCCTTTTCGGAGCAAAGGAAATTTTCTTCAAAAGATCTTTGAATGCAGAGGGGGCTTTGAGGAGATGAATGGTTTTTGATTTTTCGGCGAGAAGTTTTTTAAGAGTTGGAGGAGAGTTCTTTTCCCGGCCCTCATTTTCCCGAAAGAGAAAGGAAGCCCACTCGTTCATTAATCCCGTAAATCAAGGCAGGCAAGACCTTCCTGTCGCCCATTTTTTGCTTGACATCAAAAAAAAACCGCTTTAATATAGGCTCCCTAATGGGATAGTCGGCCTAAAGGCCGAAAAGATTTTTTTAAATGGAAAGGAAAGCGAAAAAGCAGAAAGACCGTCTAACAATTCGCAAAGGAAAATAAAACTTTATAAAGGGCTAATACCCTTGCCCCCCCATTAATTTTCGGGCGGTATGGCGCTCTGAAGAAGAGGGATCCGAATATAAAAGGTATCCCCCCCTGGAAGACAGGAGAAGAATGGCGAGAGGAAACAACGAATTATCCTATGAGGGTTTTCGGTTTGGCGAAATTCTGCTATGATGCCCAGAAGCCCCTTTCACCGGCAGACCTGAAGCGGATGAGAAAAGCTCAAAGGGTTGATAGGTTCGCAGGGTTAGTGCCCAACTCGGGGCTTGATCAACCCAGGGGCCCCTTCTTTTTTCCCCCCTGTACGTATAAAGAATCTATTATTCCAAGACTCCTTTGCTCGCACCTGATTTCTCCAACCAGGAAAATTCTTCAACCCTAAGTATCGGCATCGATGTTTTAAAGACCGGGCTCTTTCATAGGAAGGCAATTGGAAGGTACGGGGACGAAAAGATATCCTAACGATGAAAGGAGGATAAAAAAATGAACAAGGAAGGCAGAAAGAGTAAAGGAAGAATCTGGACGAGGAGAGAGTTCTTAAAAATTGTTGGGGCAACAACTGGAGCAGTAGGCGCTACACTTGGTTTTCCACCGATCCTAAAGTATGCGTTAGGAGACACGCCGATCAAGATCGGCGTACCGGCGGCTTTGAGCGGAACAGTCGCCATTCTTGGGACAGATTTTCGAGATGCTTCCATCCTTGCTATGGAGCAGGTCAATGCAGAGGGAGGTATTCTCGGAAGGAAAGTGGAGATTATCGTCAGGGATACGGCCGGAACCGCAGCGGGCGCCTCCACCCGGGCCAAGGAAATGATTGAAAGCGACAAAGTCGACTTCATGTGTGGGGCCAATTTGGGCCATGAGGGTCTTGCCGTCCACGAGCAGACCTATCCCAGGAAGATTGTTAATATGTGCAACACGATGAGCGACCCCATTACGGCTTTGCCTACGTTCAGCAAGTATACATTCCATCCGGATATCGCCCCTTACATGTTGGGCAATGTCATGGGTCGATTTACGGCTAAGAATCTTGGGAAGCGATGGTACTTCTTGATTGCCGACTACGCCTTTGGATGGCAGAATTACGAAGGTTTTTCGAAAGTCCTTAAGGACGAAAAAGGAGAGAATCTTGGTGTTTCCCCCCATCCTCTTGGAACAAAGGATTTCTCCCCCTATATCGGAAAGGTGATGGGATCGGGGGCAGATGTCCTGGTCACCATAAACGTCGGTTTTGACCAAGTCAATTCCTGGAAGCAGCTCCGTGAGTTCGGCGCCTTCGAAAAGATGAAGATCGTGGCCGCCCTCTTCCAGCCCGGGACGATCTGGGCTGTCGGCGAGGAAGTGGTGATGGGAGGTTACGGGGGGGCGACGTTCTGGTGGGAAGCTCCGGAGACGAAGTCTGTTGCGGATGTCTTCGAAAAAAGGTTTGGGAGGCCTCCCACCGACGATGCGCTCTCACAATATGAATCGGTACTGGAGCTCTGTGACGCCGCCAAAAGGGCAAAATCGCTCAATTCCGATAAGGTCATCGAGGCTCTGGAGGGCCATAAGTTCAAATGGGCGAAGACGGAAGAATACTGGAGGGAGTGCGATCATCAGGCCATTCAGGATATCTATATTCTTAAGGCCAAGAAAGCCAAAAGAAAATATGACACCTTCGACATCGTTGAAAAGATTGGGGGAGAACAACTTACCAGGACCTGCGAAGAACAGGGTCACCGGAAAGACGCAAAGGGTAAATGGATAAGACACCAATAAATTCAACAGAGTAAAATCAAGGGATTCTGCCAGAGGGGGGCCTTGGAATGGCCTCCTTTCTGGCAGATGACGAGACGTCCTTTAGGAGGTGTTTAACATTACACTGAGAGTTTATCTGCTCCAGATATTTATTGGGCTCAGCCTGGGAGTCATCTATGCCATGATGGCTTCGGGTCTATCGCTTATTTTCGGCCTCATGAGGGTGGTCAACTTCGCCCATGGATCTTTCTATATGCTGGGGGCCTATACTCTTGTCTATCTTATCTCCCTCATCGGTAACTTTTGGATTTGCCTGCTGGCGGCCCCGATCATTGTAGGGATCCTGGGCATCCTAGTAGAAGTCAGTGGAATCCGACGCCTCTACGGGACAGAGGAGTTCAACCCGCTGCTGCTCACCCTGGGGCTAAATTACGTTTTTGTGGATATCATCCGGATATTCTTCGGGCTGGGAGGAATCGGGAGTTCCATCCCGAAAGGGCTTGACGGGATGGTCAACCTGGGTTTCATAATGTTTCCCGCATACCGATTCTTTATAATTGTTTTTGGGGCAGCTGTTCTTTTCCTGGTTTGGCTTTTCATCAACCGGACAAACCTCGGAATGATCGTCAGGGCAGGAACAAAAGACAACGAGATGGTGCAGATGCTTGGCATCAACATTCGGATGGTCTGGACCCTTGTGTTCGGTCTCGGGATCACCATGGCCGCCCTTTCGGGGGCATTGATTGCTCCCCTTACCGGGGTGATGCCCGAAATGGGATCGTTCATGGTGATCGAGGCCTTTGTCGTGGTGGTGATCGGTGGCATGGGAAGTTTTGCCGGCTCCATTCTCGCGGCCATTCTGGTTGGACAGGTGATCGGGATCACAAACCTGTTCTACCCCCAGGCAGGAACGGTAGCCATCTTTGTATTGATGGTCGTCGTCCTTCTGACAAGAAAAGCCGGACTCTTTGGCGAAGGATGAGGAGGGAGCAGCGTGAACCACGGGACCCGGAAAACAACAATAGACTGGCAATTCTGGATATCGATTCCTATTCTGATTCTTCTTCCTTTTTTCACGCCCTACCACGCGGTGGCAACGAACATCCTGATCATCGGCCTCTTTGCCACGGGATTCAACATCCTGTTGGGGTATACCGGACAACTCTCCTTCGGGCATGCTTCTTTTTATGGACTCGGGGCCTATGGAACCGGACTCCTGATTGTGAAGCTCAATGCCCCTTTGTGGGCGGCGATGGCGGGGGGCGTTTTAGCGGCGACCCTGGGCGCCTTGATCATTGGTTATTTGGCGCTCAGGAGAAGCGATGTCTATTTCTCCCTGCTGACGCTGGCCTTTTCTCAGATCTTGTATTTCCTGGCGTTTCAATTCAGGTCGATTACCGGGGGGGATGATGGTCTTCGGGGCATTCCTGTTTTTCAATTCTTTGGAATCGATCTCGGCCAGGCGCTCCATATGTATTATTTTGCTTTTGTTTTTTTCATCGTTATGACCTATTTTGCCCGGGTCCTTCTCCGTTCTCCTTTGGGGAAAGCCATGCGGGCGGTAAAAGAGAACGAAGACCGGGCTATTGCCTGCGGTTTCAATAGCCAGAGGGTAAAGCTCATCTCCTTTATCGTCTCGGGTGTTTATGGGGGGATGGCAGGCGCTCTTTTTGCTATCCATACCAGGCATGTCCCTACGGATCTCTTATATTGGACAATGAATGGCGAGGTAATTTTCGTCTCCATTGTCGGAGGAGTTGGGACCTTTTTCGGACCTATTGTCGGGTCAGCGGCCTTCCTCCTGATCCACGATTATCTCCAGATCATTTTCACGAGATGGGAATTGATCGTGGGTATGATTTTGATTTTCTTCATCCTGTTCTTCAAGGAGGGAATCGTCGGGGCCATCGAAAATCGGGTGGCCTCAAACCGGGAGAAAAAGGCTGCAGGGTCTGCACGTGGCCAAGGGGGAGGTAGCTGATTTGAATCTGCTCGAGACCAAGAACCTGACCAAAAGATTTGGCGGCTTGACCGCTGTAAGTGAGGTGGATTTTGCAGTCGCCAAAGGTGAAGTAAGGGCTATAATCGGGCCCAACGGGGCGGGAAAGACGACGTTTTTTAATCTCATTGCCGGGAGGTTACCTTCCACGGAAGGGGAAATTTGGTTCAAAGGAGAGAATATTACACACACCCCGCCGTATCGGATCGCGAAGAAAGGGATTGGCAGATCCTACCAGGTTACCAATATTTTTCCGAAATTGACGGTTTTCGAAAATGTCCGGCTGGCCGCCCAGGCCGTCGAGGTATCTTTTAATTTTTGGAAAAACGTGATGTATATGGACGACCTCAACGGAAGGGTGATGGAAATCCTGGAGATGTTGAAGCTGGACGAACAAAAGGAAACCCGGGCCATGAATCTGCCGCACGGGCTCCAGAGGCATCTCGAAATCGGGATCGCCCTGGCTTCCCACCCGGACCTCCTCCTTCTGGACGAGCCCACTGCCGGGATGACCAAAGAAGAGACCGTGAGGATGATGGAGTTGATCAACGAGATCTCCAAGGGCCTGACCATCGTTCTGGTCGAACATGACATGAAATTTGTAATGGCCCTTTCAAAAAAGATTACGGTCTTGCACGAAGGAAAGGTGCTGGCTGAGGGCCCGCCCGGGGAGATCCAAAACAACGAAGAAGTCCAGGCCGTCTATCTTGGGAAACAGAAATAGGAGCCGCTATGTTACTGAAGGTCGATGGCATCCATACCTATTACGGTTTCAGCTACATTTTGCAAGGGATATCCCTTGAGATCAACGAAGGCGAGGCCGTTGCCTTGCTGGGGCGGAATGGCGCCGGAAAGACGACAACGTTGAGAAGCATCATCGGCGTGACCCCTCCCAGATCGGGAAAGATCTTCTTCGAAGGAACGGATATCGCCGGCATGGCCCCTCATAAAATCGTGAGGAAGGGAATCGCGATCATTCCGGACACCCGTCGAATCATTCCGAACATCACGGTCAGAGACAATCTGAAGCTCGCCATGCTCAAGAACAAGGACAAAGGAGAGGAGAAATCCTTGTTGGAGATGGCCTATGGATATTTTCCCCGTTTGCAAGATCGGGCCAACAATCTGGGAGCGGCGTTGAGCGGCGGAGAACAGCAGATGCTGGCCATCGCCCGGGGCCTCGTCGCAAAACCGAAGTTGATGCTGGTCGACGAGCCGACCGAGGGATTGATGCCGACCCTGGTTGAAGTGATCACGGATCGATTGATAAAACTGCAGCAGAGCGGATTGACGATGTTGCTTGTGGAGACAAATCTTGATGTGGCTCTAAGAGTGGCGTCAAGAGTCTATGTTATGGAAAAAGGTCAGATCAAGTTCAATGGATCAAAAGAGGAATTGGTAAAAAGTATTGATATTCAGCAGAGTTACCTCGGAGTTTCCTTTTAGGGAAACGGTTGGCCAAGATTTCCGTCAATCTGCAGTCATCTCGTTTACAAAACCCTTTCAAAGTTATTTCCAGGCAAGAAGAAAGGCATCCTTGGGCAGTTTCGTCATCCTCCAGGGTGATCGATAGTCATTATCACTTAGGGGCAGGAGGCCCACAAGAGAGGGGCGGGAATGGCTTCCGGACAAAGACCCCAGGGGCGGGCGGTAACCGGGGTTATGATGGGGAATTCGGTGCTCGCCAATCTGCGCCTCTATGGTTTGTTCGGGTTGAACGGAAGGAGAGGATAAATCCGTCAAAGGAAACGGAGAAAATCCTTAAACATAAGAGTTCGTAATCTATAAAAAGGAGGTAGGCAAAATGGGGAAAATCATGCGTGTGAATATGTCGAAGTTAAAGATCACTACTGAAGACCCAAAGGAATATCAAGGGTTAGGAGGACGGGCGCTAAGCTCCACGATCATAGCGAAAGAGGTGCCTCCCACCTGCGATCCGCTCAGAGGCCTGAATAAATTGGTCATCGCTCCGGGTGTGCTTTCCGGAACGAATGCGGCGAATTCCGGGAGGCTTTCTGTGGGATGTAAGAGCCCCCTGACCGGGGGAATCAAGGAAAGCAACGTGGGAGGGAACACCTCCCAGCCGATCGCCCGGCTTGGATTCAGCGGCATCGTGGTGGAAGGATTGGCGGAGCAAGGAAAATGGTACATTCTTCATTTAACGAAAGAGGGGGGGAAGCTCCTCCCGGGTGATGAATATCGGGGTTTAAAAAATTATGAGCTGGCCGAAAAGCTTCAATCCCGATTTGGGGAGAAAGTGGGTATTCTATCGATTGGTCCGGCAGGCGAAATGAAGCTCTCCGCCGCTACTGTTGCTTCTACGGACGTTGATGGATTCCCATGCCGGCACGCTGCCAGGGGGGGCCCGGGAGCGGTTATGGGGTCGAAAGGATTGAAGGCCATTGTGGTGGATGATACCGGGGGGCCAGGGGTATCCATTGTCAATCCGGAGAAATTCAAGGAGGGGGCCAAGAGGTTCGCCAAGGCGGTTGTGGACTATCCGTTTTCCGGAACTTTAAAGAAATTCGGGACAAACTTTCTGGTTGCCCCCATCAATGCGGCGGGAGGCTATCCTACGCGGAACTTCCGCGAGGGAACCTTTGAGGGTGCGGATCAGGTGAGCGGTGAGTATATGCAGGAGGTGATCGCCAAAAGAGGGGGAAAGCCTTCTCACATGGGCTGCAGCACATGTGTTATCCATTGTTCTAAGGTTTACGTGGGCGAGAAGGGGGAGTATATCACCGGTTCTTTTGAATATGAAACCATCTGGGCTCAGGGCGCGAATTTGGGAATTTCGGATCTGGATTCGATTGCCTGGGCGGATCGGCTCTGCGACGAATATGGACTCGACACGATAGAAATGGGGCAGGCCTTGGGCGTGGCCATGGAGGCGGGCGTTAAAAAGTTCGGCGATGCCAAAGGGGCGTTGGAGTTGCTCGAAGAGGTGGGCAAAGGAACCCCCCTGGGGAGGATCCTGGGGAGCGGGGCCTGGGTTACGGGTAAAGTCTTCGGCATAACCCGGGTTCCTGCCGTGAAGAGGCAGGGCATGGCGGCCTATGAGCCCCGGGCGATTCATGGAATCGGGGTGACCTATGCCACAACCCCCATGGGGGCGGATCACACGGCGGGTTGGACTGTCGGCCGAAACCTGGCAGCCATGGGGGGAGATCTCCATCCTCATAAAGCCGATGGGCAAGTCGATGCCTCTCGGGAAGCTCAGATCAATGTGGCGGCCATGGATAGCACCGGCCTCTGCAACTTCGTCAATCCCGCCATCGGGGATACGGCGGGAGCCCCCGAGGCAGGACCGGCATTCCTTGAAATGATGAGCGCCCTCCATGGATCACCTGTAGACTTTGATAAGTTAAAGGCCTTGGGGGAAAAGATATTGAAACTGGAACGGGACTTTAATGCCAAAGCGGGATTTAGCAAGGTGGATGACCGCCTGCCCGAATTCATGAAACAGGAGAAGATCCCTCCCCACGATGTCACCTTCACGGTCCCCGATGAAGAGCTGGATCGGTTGTTTAACTTTTAAGGGGAAAGAGGATTTTGGTTCGAGTCAACGTGAAATTGTTTGCGACGCTCACAAGACATTTCCCCGATTATGATCCGAAAAAGGGGATCGAGGTGGAGATGAATGAAGGGGGTACGGTTGAGGATCTTCTTCATACACTTAATTTGTCAAAAAATGAGGCAAAGAATGTTTTTATAAATGGAATTTCAAAAAAGATAACCGACCGGATTCAGGATCGAGATCAGGTCAAAATATTTACTTTAATAGTGGGAGGCTAAGAAGAGAAGAAAGGAAGGAGGTGAGAAAGATGCCATTCGTGCGCGTGACAAGTTTTCCGCAAACTAAGGAGGCTCGGGCGGAAATCGCCAAGGGGATTACGGAAGTCGTCAACAAAGTGACGAAAATCCCGCAAGAAAATATTATGGTGGTTTTTGAGCCGATGCCGCAGGAGAGTTGGTCAGTGGGAGGAACACTCGTTTCTGAAAAGAAGTGAAGATGGGGCGCTTGATTTATTCAGACGCGCGTTTTGAATGAATTTGAAATTCACAACGTTCAGTTCTGATACCCCATCAGAGCCCCCTCTTTCCTTGGAAGGTGTGAAAAAATCGGGTCGGTTCTTTTTCACGTCATTCCGGCGAAAGCCGGAATCCAGTGTTTTCAAGGCCTTAGCAATTGACTGGACCCCGATTTTCACCGGGGTGACGGCATAAATTTAATTTTTTCACACCTTCTTGGGGGAAAGGGGGAGTCTGTCTGCTGGGAGACCAAAGTGAGGAACCTAACATATTAGACACACCTTCGGCAACAGAGGCGGCGAATCTCTACGTCGAGGTAAACCCACATATCCTCGCAGGACAGATCCCGAACCAGGCGGGTCTTTCGATCGTAGAAGGTAAGATGGATCGGTCCACACTCTCCACAGGCCTTTTTTTCCCTGCGCTTAAGCCGAATGAGGATGGCTCGGGGGTCTCCGAAGATCCCGGAAACCCTCCGCCCAGGGCAGAGGCCAGGAAACCGATAGATGTCATGAAGTTCTTTATGTTTAGCCATCCGTTTTCATAACACTTTTTTTGCCTTGCTTACAACGCCTAGGTTATTTTTACCCACTCGATTGGGAGAAGAGCCTAAAGTTTTAACCCCGGAGCCTCTTGCAAAAGTCGGTCACTCCGTCATTCCGGCGGAAGCCGGAATCCAGAATCGCTTGAAAATCCTGGATTCCGGGTCGCGCTTCGCTTGCCCGGGATGACGATTTTCTACTGCTTTCAAGAGTTTTGCAAGAGCCTCCCCGTATAGAAAAATAGGAAAGGAGGAAAGTCGATGAGCAAATGGGAAATTCCCCCTAAAGGGGGACATATGGATCTGGCAGATGGAATCTATTTCCAAAATATGACCACCAAAGAGGTGGAAGAACGGCTCAAAAAATGCGACCTCATCATCCTTCCCATCGGAAGCACCGAAAACCATGGTCCCCATGCCTGCTACGGGGAGGACACCTTCCTGGTTACCCGCATTGCGGAAACCGTGGCGAAGAAGACTGGCTGTACAATCGCCCAGCCCCTTTGGTATGGAAGCCATCCGTTTCACCACCTGGGAATGCCGGGAACGATTCCCATCGATGAGAACATTTTCACGGCCTATATCTCTCAAATGATCGCAGGTTTCTGGAATGCGGGATTCCGGAAGCAGATTATCCTCAATGGTCACGGCCAGGAATATGTTCTTCCCACAGCCATCCATCGCTTTGCGAAGAAGTACCAGGTCCCGGGAATTTTTATCAACTTGAACTGGTATTATGCGATTCCTCAGTTTATGAAGGATAAGGCCCATGGGGGTCCCTTTGAAACCCCGTTTATCCATGCCGACGAAGCCGAAACCTCCTATTCTCTGGCCTTGTTTCCAGAGATGATCCACATGGAAGACGCGGTCGACGGAGAACCGCGCGGATTTATCTCCCCGGAGCATATCGATAAAGCGGGGAATATCTATCAGAAACCTATCGCTTGGTATGGGCATGCGGGATGCGGAGCGGCTGAAATCATTGCTACCCCTCAAGGGGTGGTGGGCAAAGCTACTTTAGCCAACGGAGAGAAGGCGAGGGCAGGTCTTGAGGCGTTCTTCGATTATATGGAGTCCCTGATCCGCGACATTATGGATAGGTTTCCAGCCGGGAAACTGCCTCCTGCCGAATTGGTGACCCAGAAATATTCTGAAAAGGAACTCGAGGATCTTCTGAAAGGGCCCCTCAAGGGAGGAAAACATCTTTATACCGTTGCCTGGCCCGCATATTGAAAAAAAGGTATCAGGTTAGGGTTTTGAAAAAATAGTATGACCGCCTCGGTTGGGGCCCGGGGGCCGGAGTAGAACGCGCCGGAAGCATCGTTTGGGTTTCCGCTTGTCTCAGAGGATAAAAGCTCGTTTTTAATCGCGATGAAGAGGGCGAGAACTTCCTGCAGGAACCTCCCCGCGAAGTCTCTGCAGTCCGTCAAAGGAGAATTTCCTCGGCCCGGGAGAAGTAA
>Ga0315278_10005297_pt1 | contig 11730 bp, 15 predicted proteins | sample YL17G06_0_MG_FD_203880 | JGI IMG/M metagenome (GOLD analysis project Ga0315278, IMG submission 203880) | Sediment microbial communities from Yellowstone Lake, YNP, Wyoming, USA - YL17G06_0 | ecosystem: Environmental > Aquatic > Freshwater > Lake > Sediment | place: USA: Wyoming | collected... | reverse complement strand
TCGTGGCGGGTTTCGGTGCGGAATGCGAGCGGGCAGCCAAGAGGTGCGGTCCCGGGTCAGATCAGCGCTTCGAACAGGTGCGACCCGCGCCGAAACCCGCCACGATCGATCGCCCACCAACGTGACGCCGCGTACCGGGCCGTCCGGTTGAGCGCATGGCGTCGCGTCATCCGGGCACTCGGCTCCGGATCGCCCATGCCCGGGCAAACAACGAGACGGCTCCAACGTCCCACGTACAGCTCGTAGGAATCGCCAGTATTCCAGGAGTCAATTGGCCGCGCGCTGGTCATTCTTGTGTGCTCGTCTCGACGACGCCTAACAGTCATTCGATGGACCCACCGGTCCGTACCATTGAAATGCTCAGAACATCCCGATTCGCAATGACTGCTTTCCACCTCGATCCCAGGATACCTGACGGTACCCTCGAGATTGGCATGGCCGAGAAGAATCCGGACGGCGCGGAGGTTCTTTTTCCTCCGATACGTGACCGACCGGATCTGCTGACCCGAGCCGGAAGCGGTCGATGGCACATGAGGGGCGCCTGCCGCCGCAAGGGTGCCGTGACCGCGCTTCATAGGCGAAACTTGGCCGACATGATGCGCACCGTGTGCGTCGCGACATAGACCTCGCGCAGGAAACAGCCAAGGCCGCCGATCAGCGCGATCATCACGCCGACGAACAGCGCACCCGCGAGCCATTTGAGTTCGGTGCTGAAAAACGCCTCAAAAAAGAGCGTGGCGATGACGATGCAGACGAGCAACGCCGCGGACGTGCAGAAATTGATTGCCCAGCTGGCCAAATGGCGCCGGCGCTCGAGATCGGCGAGTTCCCCACGCGCAGCCGTCCGCGCCCCTTCGTCCATACGTTCCCAGGTCTGCTCGTAGTAGCGCGCGCGGTCGATGATGCGGGCCAGACGATTGGCCATGACGCCGAGCAGCGCGGCAATGCCGGTCAGCAGAAAAACGGGGGCGATCGCGAGTTGAATCGCGTGGGCGATGACGGGCATGCTGTCGGTTGGCGACATCAGGCTGCTCTCTAGTGTCGATGGTGCCGCATGGTCCGATTCTACAGCCGCGCAGGGGTAGCGTTACCGATCAAACCGCCCCCGGCCTGCGGCTTCCGGCGGTCGGCGATGGATGCGGCATGGGGCGCAACTGTCCGCGGCCGGCCACCCGCCATGAGCTGCCGCGCTGCATTGCGACTCATTTTCTACAGAATGGCACGGACCTCCGGACCGCGCAGGAGCTCATCAGGCACAGGGACGCGTCGACGCCGATGATCTGCAGGCCTCTGATGACGCGGCCGGGAATCGGGGCACCGGGGCGGCTGGATGTTCGCGCTGAGGGCGCGCGAAACAGTTGGCGCAAACCCGTTGTGAGGCAGTGCCCTCGAGCGCGGGTTTGCGCGTCTGCACACGCGCGGTTGGCGAGAGACGTTCTCGTCGACCGGTCCTACATACGAGGTTCCCCTTGCCCATTGACCGCGATCGTCGCCCCAGGCGGCACACTCAGCTGTGCGCGATGCTCGCGGCCCCGGAAGACGTACGTCACGTCCCAGTACGTCGGCTGTCCTGACCCGGGGATCGACGAACACCTCTGCACATCCTGCGTGTAACTCTGACCACCACCGCGATTGACGTTGGCGCCGATGGCCGCACCGCCGACCGCGCCGATGGCGGTGGCCACGTCGTTGCCGCGACCATTGCCGATCTGGTGGCCGAGGACGCCGCCGAGGATGCCGCCGATGATTGCGCCGGGCACGTTGGCGCCGTGGTCGCCGGCGACCTGCTGACGCTCCACCCAGCAGCGCTGCTCCGGCGGGCCGAGCACGGCACGGACGGCGACGACGTTCGCCTGGTACAGCCGCTCGCCGTGGTGCGGATAGTACGGATACGGCGGGGGGACCGGTGGCGGCGGCGCGTACGCGTAGTTCGGACCCCCGCGAGTCGGACGCACCGACGAGATGCGGTAATTCAACCCGGTCGATCCCAGAGAGGGATATTGCCCCTGCCGCAGCACGACGCACCGGCCGCGAAAGTCCGCGTCCTCGCAGGCCTCCCATTGGCCGCGCTGGACGATGACCGACGAGGCGCGGTCGTTGAAACCGTAGTAATCGAAATTGTCGATCGCGCGATCGGCGGTGAAGGCTCGTCCGCGCAGTCCCTCCTGCTCGTAGAAGGTCACTTGCGCGACGGCATGCTGGGCGAGCAGAACGGCTGCGCATCCCAACGCGGTGGTCAACGTCGTCCTCATCGGGGCTCCGGGGTTTGCCGCTTTGCTGGCGGAGGGCTGCTCTTGCTTCAATGCCACGGATTGTATGACAATTGCCCGTCGAAGGACCGCCCGGGACCTCGGGCAGCATGCCGGGACAAGGCGAAGAAATTCCAACCCGACGATGAGCGGCAGGACCTCGCGTTCCAGCGCCGCCGTCGCGGAGACCTAGCCTGTCTCCGCCGGTTACAGGAACGTCAGGCAGCCCCGCGTGACCTTATCAGGAGACACACGATGCGCAGCATGATTTTCGCAACGACATTGGCTGCGATCGCCTTCGCCGCGCCCACCCTCGCGGCCCCGGTGATGATGTCCGTTGACTGGGCAAGGGAAGCCTGCGAGGCCTGGAATAAGGATCCGGTGCTCACCGACAAGCTCGTCGAGAGTGGATGGGTGAAGAACGACAAGGGCCGGGGCTTCAAGGTGATGCAGGTCTACCGTTCCGATTGCGGCGACAAGCCGACTGCCGAGATGCGGGTTTCACTGAAAGACGGCAAGGCCATGTGCGTCTACGGTGGCGCGCCGGAGACGGCCAAGCTCGAAGGTGGGGCCGATTACGTCATGAAGGCCGAGACGGCGCGCTGGATCGAGATGGGCAAGGGCGAATACGGCCCGATGAAGGCCATGATGCTCGGGCGCCTCGGCTTCGACGGCCCGATGATGGAAGCGATGGGCAATATGGGCCCGTTCGAGAACTTCCTGCTGCTGGTTGGCAAGGTGCCGAGCGAAGCCGGATCCTGCCCGGCGAAATGATGCGGCGATCGGCGACGGGACGCGATTCGTGTCGCCCGATCACGTTGCGAAAGTACCGTGGCGCCCGGCACCGGTGACAAACTTCGCGGCACCGGCTACGCCTTCTGCAAGAACGATGGGCACGCCTTGGACGCCTTCCTGCCGCAGGGCCTCTCCAAGGGACAGGTCCCACTGGCGGTAGACTGACTGGCGATCGGTCAGCATGCAGCGTTGGGGAAAGGCCGCGATGTCGCGCGCGAGCGCTTCGGCCGCGACGCGAGCCTCCCCCGGCTCGACGACCCGGTTGGCCAGCCCTATCGCCAGCGCTTCCTCAGCACCGACCGCGCGGCCGGTGAGGATCATGTCCAACGCCCGGCCCGTGCCGACAACCCGCGGCAACCGGACCGTCCCTCCGTCGATCAGCGGTACCCCCCATCGCCGGCAGAACACCCCAAGCGTTGCGTTCCTTTCGACCACTCGCAGGTCCGCCAGCAACGCAAGTTCGAGACCGCCCGCGACTGCATAGCCGGCTACCGCCGCGATCAGCGGTTTGGACAATGTCATCCGGCTGGGTCCCATCGGGCCACTTCCGCCGCCCTGCGGATCGAGTTCGTTCCGGCGCGCCGGATCGCCTATTGCGGTCAAATCCGCGCCGGCACAAAAATGGCCGCCCGCGCCCCAAAGCACGGCTATACGCAATGCTTCGTCTTTCTCAAACCGCGCGAACGCGGCTCGCAATTCAGCCGCCATCGGCCCATCGACAGCATTGCGCCGGTCACCCCTATCCATCACGATCGTGCAGACGGGGGCGTCAATTTCCATCCTCACATGCGAATCGCTCACGACAAACCTCCCCATGACGGGAAACAGCGCAGCCGCCTGGTCAGAGACACAACCCGGGTTCGCGCTGATTGAGGTGCATCAACGCAGCAATTCCGCGGGAAAAACAAACGGGGCCACGCGGGCCCCGTCGTCGTTGCAGCGGAAACGTCGTCAGGCGGAGAACGACGAGCCGCAACCGCAGGTGGTTGTCGCATTCGGGTTCTTGATCACGAACTGCGCGCCCTCGAGGCCTTCCTGGTAATCGATCTCGGCGCCGACCAGATACTGGTAGCTCATCGGGTCGATCAGCAGCGTGACGCCGTTCTTCACCATCGCCGTGTCGTCGTCGTTGGCGACTTCGTCGAAGGTGAAGCCGTACTGGAAGCCCGAACAGCCGCCGCCCGTCACGAACACGCGCAGCTTGAGTTCGGCGTTGCCTTCCTCTTCGATCAGGGATTTCACCTTTTCCGCGGCGTTGTCGGTGAACACCAGCGGGGCGGGCATCTCGGTCATCGCATTCATGAAAACTCCTTGCTCTTGGAAGGCCAATTATCAGCTTATCGCAGATCCCCGGCAACCCTTTCCCGGTCAGGGATAGTTGCCGTCTTGCCGGGCACCGGTCCGCTCAACCGCCGCCCATCCGCTTGAATTCGACCACCGAACCCGTCCCGGGTTCAGCATGGATCAGCCGGCCCTCGACCACCGCGCCGACGTGCATCTCCAAGGTGCGGTACGACACGTCGCCGACGACCCGGGCCTTGGCCTGCAACTCGACGTGGTCGGTGACCGTGATCGGGCCGTTGATGGTGCCGTTGACGACGACGTGCGACACGCGGATTTCGCCGTCCACGCGCGCCTGCCCGCTCAGCACCAACGTTCCCGGCTCGCCGTCGGCGGCGATCACGTTGCCTTCCACATGGCCGTCGATCCGCAGGCCGCCGGTGAACGTGACGTCGCCGTGGACCACCGTTCCGGCACCGATCAGGCTGTCGATCCGCTTCAGCGGGGAGTGTTTCTTACGTTCCCACATGGCGCCTCCTCAGGGGAAACTCAAGGTCCGCGTGGCCCGCGGGTTGGCTTGGCCCCGCTCGAAAGCCCGCGCGGTCAACGACCGCAGCTGCGCCCCTGGGGGGGCGCGAAAGGATCCTTCAACCCGCTGATAATACTTGAAATTGAGCTTGAGCGCTGGCGCCGACTCCGGCTGCTCGTCCGGCAACAGCAGCATGACCGGACGCGCCGGTCCGGCGGTGGCGGCGGGTAGCAGCGTGGCCTGCAGCGCGAGAGTGCCGTCGAACTCGCCCGTCGGGTTGCCGCCACGCACCACCAGCATGCTGTAGCGGAAAACGTCGTCGTGTGCCCGTTCCGCAGCGAGGCGCTGGATCGACAGCCCCACCTGCTTGCTCGAATCCGCGACCAGTTTCTGCAGGAATACGAGTTCCTCCTTGACCTGCGAGTTTTCGCCCTGCAACTCGGTCACCTGTTTCGACAGCGTCGACTGGGCGCCCTGCGCCATCGCGAGTTCGCTCTCGAGCCGCGAACTCTTGGCTCGCAACTGCAGGGTTTCGGCGCGCAGCTGGGTCGCTTCCGCCTCCAGCGCGGTCACCTTCACTTCGACTTCCCTGCGGTTGAAGCCGCCGAAGATCTGGCCGAAGTCGAACCCCCACCACCACATCCCTCCGATGACCGCAACGAGCGCGACGGCGAGCACCGCCCGCCAGGGCCACGACAGGTGCGTGCGCACGGTCATCCGTGGCGCGCTGATGCCGAAGTGCCGGCGCACGCGGCGCCACCACAAGGGGATGTGCACCCCGAAGGGTCCTAGGGAAGGACCGGCAACGCGGTCAGGCCCGTCGTTTCGGGCAGGCCGCACATCAGATTCATGTTCTGGATCGCCTGGCCGGCGGCGCCTTTGACCAGGTTGTCCTCGACCGCGAGGATCAGCGCGATGTCGCCCCCCTGCGGCCGGTGCACCGCGATTCGGCAAACGTTGGCGGCGCGCACGGAGCGCGTGTCGGGCATGCTTCCCGGCGGCATGACGTCGACGAACGGCTCGCCGGCATAGCGTTTCTCGTAGAGCGCCTGGAGATCGATGCCGGGGTTCGTCAGGCGCGCATACAGCGTCGCATGAATGCCCCGGATCATCGGCGTCAGGTGCGGCGTGAAGACCAGTCTGACCGGCGCTCCGGCGGCGCCCTGCAATCCCTGGACGATCTCCGGATGATGGCGGTGGCCCTTGACGGCGTAGGCCTTGAAATTGTCGGAGGCCTCCGCAAAGAGCAGGCCCATCTCGGCTTTGCGGCCCGCACCCGAGACCCCGGACTTGCAGTCGGCGATGAGATGCAGGGCATCCACGGCGCCTGCTTCGATGAGCGGCAGAAAACCGAGTTGCACCGCGGTCGGGTAGCAGCCCGGGTTGCCGACGATGCGCGCTTTGCGGATCGCTTCCCGATTCATCTCGGGAAGCCCGTACACCGATTCGGCCAGCAGATCCGGACACGCGTGCGGAAGGCCGTACCACTGTTCGAAGACCGCCGGATCCTTCAGCCGGAAGTCCGCGGCAAGATCGATGACCTTGGTGCCGGCCGCGGTGAGTTCGCGCGCCTGCGCCATCGCGACTCCATGGGGCGTGGCAAAGAATGCGACGTCGCAGCCGGCAAGATCGGCATCCGCGGGGTCGGTGAACGCGAGCTCGCGCAGATTCGACCCGGCGCCGCGGAGGCTGGGAAACATCTCGGCGACACGGGTGCCCGCATCCTTGCGGGACGTGATGGCGCGGATCTTGGCCTGCGGGTGTTGCGCCAGCAACCGCAACAACTCGACTCCGGTGTAACCGGTGCCGCCGACAATGCCGATCGTGATCATCAAATGCCCCTTCGCTGCGCGAGACGTGCGTTGCGCGTCGTTTGATTCTAGCACCGGCCTCGCGCCGGCCATCATGCCGCCGGCATCGAGCGCCCGCGACGCGCCATCGGCCCCAGAAACACAAAGGCCGCCCGATCGGCGGCCCTTGCGGCAAAAACGCCGGATGGCTCAGCGCTTGGAGAACTGTTTGCGCCGGCGCGCCTTGTGGAAGCCGACCTTCTTGCGTTCGACTTCGCGCGCGTCGCGGGTGACAAGTCCCGCCTTCGACAGCGTGGGTTTGAGCGCCGCGTCGTAATCGATCAGCGCCCGCGTGATGCCGTGGCGGACCGCGCCTGCCTGGCCCGATTCGCCGCCGCCGGCGACGTTGACCATGATGTCGAACGTCGTGTCGTGGTTGGTGAGTTTCAGCGGCTGGCGGACGACCATGCGGCCTGTTTCGCGCGCGAAGAACACGTCGACCGGTTTTTCGTTGACCACGATGTTGCCGGTGCCCTTCTTGAGGAACACGCGTGCCACCGAGCTCTTGCGGCGGCCCGTGCCGTAGTAATAGTTGCCGATCATGGAGGTGTCAGATATCCAGGGGTTTCGGTTGCTGCGCGGTATGCGGATGGGCGTCGCCGGCGTAGCACTTGAGTTTTTTCAGCATCTTGTAGCCGAGCGGGCCCTTGGGCAACATGCCCTTGACGGCCTTTTCCAGCGCGCGGCCGGGAAAGCGCTCCTGCATCTTGGCGAAGTTCGTGGTCGAGATGCCGCCGGGGTAACCGCTGTGGCGGTGGTACAGCTTGTCCTCGGCCTTGTTGCCGGTGACGCGGATGGCTTCGACATGGGTGACGACGATGAAGTCGCCGGTATCCACGTGCGGTGTATAGATCGGCTTGTGCTTGCCGCGCAGGCGCAGCGCAATCTGGCTGGCGAGGCGGCCCAGCACCTTGTCCGTGGCATCGACCACGAACCAATCCCGCTGGACGTCCTGCGGCTTGGCGGAAAAGGTTTTCATTGGAAATTCCCGGGTGCGGTCAATTCAGCAAAGTCTGAAATAATAATATGTTGCCGCCATCCCTGTCAATCTTCGCCGACAAGGGGCAAAAAAAGCGCGACCACGATGGATCGCGCCTGAATATTCCACCAGAGGAGGAAAATGGAGGAATCGTCGGCGGAGGAGAAGGAGGGACTCCGGAGCCGCCGGCGTGTCATGATGTTGGCATATTTTGGCGCGCAATGCAATAGCGGATCTGGTCGGGGCGGCCGGACGTGTTGCCTATCTGGTCTCGGGGCGACGGGGCGGGGCGAACGCCGGTTTCGGCCCTTTGGCGGGACCCCGGAACCGCGGGCTTCGCCACCGGCCGTTCAGGGGAGGGAGCGATGAAGGCAAGGGTCAAGTGGGTCGAGGGCATGAGCTTCGTCGGGGAGACCGGGAGCGGCCACGCCATCGTGATCGACGGCGCGCCGGAGCATGGCGGGCGCAACCTCGGGGCGCGGCCGATGGAACTCGTGCTGACCGGCGCCGCCGCCTGCACGGCGTTCGACGTGGTGCTGATCCTGAAAAAGGGGCGGCAGCCCGTCGCCGACTGCACGGTCGAGGCGGCGGCCGAACGCGCCACGGCGGAGCCGAAAATCTTCACCCGGATCCACCTGAAATACGTCGTGGCCGGGCGCGGGCTCGATCCGCATCAGGTCGAGCGCGCGGTGAAGCTGTCCAAGGACAAGTACTGCTCCGCGACGATCATGCTGGCCAGGAGCGCCGAGATCACCTACGAGATTGCCATCATCGAGGGGGACGCGGTTCCTCCGCCGGGCGCGGCCTGATCCCGCGCACCTGCGCGGATGCCGCGGCGCCGCGCCGGTGGCCGCTCGCGTCGACGAATTCGGGCGTCAGCGGATCGGGCGGGCGATGACCCGGACGGCGGTCACCGGGCGTCGCTAAGGAGCCGGACGAGGCTCGAGGTGTCCCAGCGACCGCCGCCCTGCGCCTGAATGCGCGCATAGAACTGGTCGACCAGCGCGGTCACGGGCAGCGCCGCACCGTTGGTCCGTCCCTCGGCGATGCAGATGCCCAGATCCTTGCGCATCCAGTCCACGGCGAACCCGAAGTCGAACTTGTCGGCGACCATCGTCTTGCCGCGATTCTCCATTTGCCACGACTGCGCGGCGCCCTTGCTGATGACGTCCAGCACCCGTTCGACGTCCAGCCCGGCCTTCGCGCCGAAGTTGATGCCTTCGGCCAGCGCCTGGACCAGCCCGGCGATGCAGATCTGGTTGACCATCTTGGTGAGTTGACCGCTGCCCGGACCGCCCATCAGCGTCACGGCGCGCGCATAGTGGGCAAGCGCGCCCTCCGCGCGGGCGAAGGTGGCAGGATCGCCACCGACCATGATCGTCAGCTTGCCGTTCTCGGCGCCGGCCTGCCCTCCTGAAACGGGCGCGTCGAGGAACCCGATGCCGCGGGCTTCCGCCGCGGCATGGACCTCGCGCGCAACCTGCGCCGAGGCGGTCGTGTGATCGACCAGAACGGCGCCCGATTGCATCGCGCCGAGCGCGCCGTCGGCGCCGACCGCAACCGCGCGGACGTCGTCGTCGTTGCCGACGCACATCAGCACCAGTTCGGCACCGGCCGCCGCGGCTGCCGGCGTGGCGGCGCTCCTGCCGCCATGCTGCTCGACCCACCGCGCCGCCTTGGCCGGGGTACGGTTGAAAACGGTCACCCGATGCCCGGCGCGCGCGAGATGCCCCGCCATCGGGTAGCCCATCACGCCGAGGCCCAGGAACGCGATCTCTTTCGTCTCCATCGATTACTCCTTCCGTTCCTGCCCGACGCCGATTTCCGACGCCGCGCGGGTTGACTGGGCATCACGCCCGTAACGCCACTTGAGAAAAAGGATCGCCAGCGCCAGCGCCAGCGTCACTCCATTTGCGAGGATCAGGGGCAGCGCGTCGACGCGGATGCCGTACCAGAGCCAAAGGACGACCCCGACGCTGAAGATCCCGAACATCAGCCACGAGATGTCGTGCGCCGAGCGCGTCTTCACGATCCGGTAGAGCTGCGGCACGAACGCGAGGGTGGTCAGGGTCCCGGCGGCGAGCCCGAGCGCATCGTGCGCGGAGACCGCGAGTGCGTTCATCGGCTCAACGCCCATCGAGCGCCGCGCGCGCGGCGGCGATCGCGGCGCGGACCTGCGCCGGCGCCGTGCCGCCGGGATGGTCGCGGCTCGCCACCGAGCCCTCGAGGGTCAGCACGGCGAAAACGTCGTCGCCGATCGCCGGCGCGAACGACTGCAGTTCGGAGAGCGGCAGCGCGGCGAGGTCGACGCCCTTCGCCTCGGCGTGGCGCACCGCGCGTGCGACTGCCTCGTGCGCGTCGCGGAACGGCGCACCCTTCTGCACGAGATAGTCGGCGAGATCCGTTGCCGTCGCGAAGCCCTCGCGCGCGGCCTCGCGCATCCGCGCCGCGTCGACGCTGACGCCGGTCGCGACCAGGTCGGTCATCACCGCGAGCGTGTCGGCCAGCGTGTCGACGGTGTCGAACAGCGGTTCCTTGTCTTCCTGGTTGTCCTTGTTGTAGGCGAGCGGCTGTCCCTTCATCAGCATCAGCAACCCGACCAGGTCGCCGACCACGCGTCCGGTCTTGCCGCGGACCAGTTCGGGGACGTCGGGATTCTTCTTCTGCGGCATGATCGACGAGCCGGTGCAGAAGCGGTCGGCAAGTGCGATGAAGCCGAAACGCGGGCTCATCCACAGGATCAATTCTTCGGCGAAGCGCGACAGGTGCACCATCACGAGCGAGGCGGCGGCCGTGAATTCGATCGCGAAGTCGCGATCGGAGACGGCATCGAGCGAATTCGTGCAGAGGCCGTCGAAGCCGAGTTCGGTCGCCACCCGCAGGCGATCGATCGGGTAGCTCGTGCCGGCAAGCGCGGCGCTGCCGAGCGGCAGGCGGTTGACGCGCCGGCGGCAATCCGCGAAGCGCTCCATGTCCCGCGCCAGCATCGCTTCGTACGCGAGCAGGTGGTGGCCGAAGGTCACCGGCTGCGCCACCTGCAGATGGGTGAACCCCGGCATGATCGTCTCGGCGTGCCCGCTGGCGAGATCGAGCAGCGCGCGCCGGAGTCCGGCAAGCTGAGCGGACAGCGCATCGATCTCGCGGCGCAGCCAGAGGCGGATGTCGGTGGCGATCTGGTCGTTGCGCGACCGGGCCGTGTGCAGCCGCTTGCCGGCGTCGCCCACCAGCGTCGTCAGCCGTCTCTCGATGTTGAGATGGACGTCCTCGAGGTCGCGCGACCACGGGAACTCACCGCGCTCGATTTCGCCCGCGATGATCTGCATCCCGCGTTCGATCGCGGCAAGATCGGCCGCTTCGAGCACGCCGACCGCGGCGAGCATCCGGGCGTGCGCAAGCGAGCCGGCGATGTCGACGGCGGCGAGCCGGCGGTCGAAATCCACCGACGCGGTGTAGCGTTTGACGAGATCCGACACCGGCTCGCTGAAGCGGCCGGACCAGCTGCCTGGTGGCGAGGGTTTGTGGGGCGTATCGGGGTCGGCCATGGCGTGCGGGCTGCGGATCGAAGAGGAAGCCGCGGGTTGGCGCGCATCCGGTTGCGCTTGCCTCGCCCGCAGCGCATGCCGACAATAGCTACATGGCGGCGGCAGGGCCCGCGAGGAGATCGGGCGCGAGGCACCCGCATGCAGCGTGCACACGGCTTTCGCGATGCCATCGATTATAGGACAAAACCCGAAGACCCTTGCGCTGCCGGACTTGCGCAACCTGGGAACGCTGCTGCGCATCCTGCTCGGCGTGAACCTGCTGGTCGCGATCGGCGCGCTGGTACGCGTGTCGCGCTGGGACGCGTGGCCGGGCGAGTGGATGGACAGCGCCGCCGTGGCCGAGCCGTACCTGCTGCTCGAACTCGTGCTGCTGTATGCATTGGCGCCCTGGCTCGAGCGCCTGTCGTATCGGGCCGGTGCCGGTGCGATCGTCGTGGTGACGGTCGTGGCCGGGCTCGTGACCGATTCGCTGCTGCGCCGCGTCGTGCCGCTTCCCGGGGCCTCG
>Ga0315278_10005295_pt1 | contig 11733 bp, 12 predicted proteins | sample YL17G06_0_MG_FD_203880 | JGI IMG/M metagenome (GOLD analysis project Ga0315278, IMG submission 203880) | Sediment microbial communities from Yellowstone Lake, YNP, Wyoming, USA - YL17G06_0 | ecosystem: Environmental > Aquatic > Freshwater > Lake > Sediment | place: USA: Wyoming | collected... | reverse complement strand
CAACCAAGTGGACGGTCCGGACGGGGTGCCTCTGCTGCTGATTGGGGGCGGGTCGTCTGGATCATGGAGAGCACCACGGGCTGGGCGAGGCTGAATGAGTTGATTGGATCGCGGGTCCACTTCGTCATGGCCAACGTCTTGCAGATGCCGCTGCCGCCCAAGGCATATCGGCGCAAGACCGACAAGATCGACACGGGCAGGATGCTGCGAGAGCTCCTCAACGGTTCTTTGCCACAGTCGTATCAGCCCGTGGTGCGGTGGCGTGAGGTTCGCCGTTTGTGGACAGTCGGCAGGACCTGGCGGAGCGACAGACGGCGGTCAAGAACTGGATTACGCACTTCCTGCACCATGAGACCTGGGCGGATCGTGAGGGCTTGTGGACCCAGAAGGGCTTGATGCGCCTGCGGGGCTTGAGGCTGACGGCCAACGACCGGCTAGTGCTGGACCTCAAGCTCCAGGAACTGGAGCAACTGGCGCAGCGACGCGAGCAGATGGAATCGGCCATGCAGGCGGTGTACGAACAGTGGCCCGAAGCGCAATGGGTGGACGAGGTTCGCGGGATCGGTATGGTCACGGCCGTCTTGACCCTGGCGCACATCGGGCCGATCGAGTGGTTCGGCAGCGCCGAGGAGTTGATCTCCTACGCCGGGTTGGCGCCGGGGCATCGACAGTCGGACGGAACGCGGCACAACGGCAAGATCGGCGGAGGCGGGACTGATAGCCACCTGCGGTATCTGCTGATCGAATCCATGCAGGGGGTCTGTCAAATCCCCCGCTACCGAGACGCCTTCGAGCGGGCCGTAGGCAAACACGGCAAGAACATCGCAAGGATCATCGTGGCCAGGATGCTGCTGCGCTGCATCTTCAAGATGCTTAAGGACAGGGTGAGATTCAACCAAGTGCGTGCCGCCTGAGGCCAATAGCGGCAAAGAAGCAACGGCTACAGCAACATCGTTGTTCAGAGAAAAGAAGCAGACAAGAAGATGGTTCCTGCGTCATGGAGCGGATAGAGCCCGGTGAGCATCATCCGATCATTTGGGCCGTTGACCCAACTCCCGGAGAATATGCCACCGTGGCTTCCGAAGCCATGTTCGGACCTGTCTGTGCTGGTCTTCTTCGAAGGCCCGGCCGGACAGTGAGCCGCTGATAGAAGGATCAACCGCTGTTACGCAAGAAACCACTACGGAGATTCCGTCTTGACAACGTGCCGTTTCTCATAGAAGGGCGGAGACCGCCAGAAAGGCCGGGAATCTTTCCGCTGAGCACCTCGTCTTCAACGCATCGGTGGTTTGCGCAGAAATGGAGGGCATGGCGCGAGTTTCTTCGTCCCCGCACAAGAAGGTGGGTAATGCGGAACTGTGCACCGTTGACGGCGAAGTCGTCTCGCTTGATTTCCGATTTGAGTTCATCTTGAAAGGGCCTGCCCAACTCCATGTCGTATCCGGCCTGCTCATCTTCGAGAAAGACGGATGGTTTCTTGCTGTCGATGAAGTAGCCGAGGCAGTGCTCGATTGTGCTGATGGCCAGCGTTTCTGGGTCGTGCTGTAACGCGGACCGGTAATGCTCGACGGGCGACGTGAGTGTGACAGTCGTTCCGCGAGGTTCGTTCGTCTTTACCGTCGTCAGATTGACGATTCCTTCGGTGGAAAAGCCGAATTTCCGCTCGTACAGGTTGGCACCATCGGAAAACACACTGACGACCCGGATCGTCTTGAAGACTTTCAGCCACAGCAGCCGTCCCACGCCCTTCCCGCCATACCTGGCCTTGGTCGTTGAGTCTGATCGGCGAAACGATCCGAAGTTGTCCTCATCAAACCCAACCCCGTTGTCGTCAATCGCGAAGCCGATGATCGGCCCAGGTTCGTTCGTCCCTCCCATGGCGAGCTGGCTCTTGCCGCGCAGCACTCGGATCGTGATCTTAGCCTTGTCGGGCGATGGCCCATCCAACACGGCATGGATCGAGTTCACCACAGCTTCATAGAGGGCGAAAAACGCGTTGCATGGGGCGAGCCGCATGTTGCGTATGCGGCCAGGCAGGTCGACCTCAAGTGGGAGGTTTTCCGTGGCCATGGGACGGGAACTCCTGATTGCGTCATGTAAAGGGTGACTCGGTTTGTCCCCTTGCGATAGCACCCGAAGCCGGAAAACGCGCGAACGCTGAAAAGACGCAGCCCGCTAGCGTCTGCAACCAACGCGCCCGCAACTCTTCCTCTCCCGCAAGGCTCGCCCGCCTCGCCCACGGAGCTTCGCGAACCAGACAGCAATCATAGTTCGGCGCAGCAGGTGCACTCGACTAGCTGATCATCGCTCGGCGGAGGTGACCATCACGTTCGGCCAGGAGCCTTTGGGCTTCCCCCGCCGCAAGGTTCTTCTTCAGCATCAGGATCGCAAGTTTCACGTGCCCGTTCGCTTCGTCCAGCGTGCGGACCGCGACCTCGCGGCACACTCCCGTCAGCGTGCTCACGATCCGCGCCGCCCGGTCGCGCAGCTTGCTGTTGCTGGCCTGCATGTCCACCATCAGGTTCTCATACACCTTCCCGATCTGAACCATCGCAATCGTCGTGATCGCATTCAACACCAGCTTCGTCGCCGTCCCGGCTTTCAGCCGCGTCGACCCCGTCAGCACCTCCGGCCCGGTGAGCGGCCGAATCACCACGTCCACCTGCGGCTCGCCCGCGAACGCCTGGACACACGATAGAAAAACCGTCTTTGCGCCCAGTTCCCTGGCCCGCCGCAGCGCCCCGTGTACGTATGGCGTGGTCCCCCCGGTCGCGATCCCCATCACAACATCCATCGCGCCCACGTGCCGGGCCTCGACATCAGCGCCCCCCTTCTCCGGATCGTCTTCGGCGCCTTCCTGCGACCTGAACATCGCATCCTCCCCCCCCGCGATGATCCCCTGGACCATCGCCGGATCCGCCCGAAACGTGGGCGGGCATTCCGACGCATCCAGCACCCCCAATCGCCCGCTTGTCCCCGCCCCGAGGTAGATCAGCCTCCCTCCCCCCCTGAATGCCGCCACCACCAGCTCAGTCGCCTGGGCGATGTTCTCTCGCTCACGCCCCACCGCCTCAACCGCCACCCGATCCTGCGCATTCATCAGCGCAAGTGCCTCGCGGATCGACATGCGATCCAGCCCCATCGACTCCGCCAGACGTTGTTCAGTGAGCAAGTGAGATCGATCGTTCATGTCCCCATTCTCGATCCCCAGGCCCCCGCGTGCAATCACCCGCAACATCACGGCCTCGGCGTCACTGCCCCCAACACCACCCCTCGACGAGCCCCCGTCACCGACGGCACATTCCCCGCCACCCCGTCCAGCGTCGCCGCCCCCAGCAATGCAAACGCCATCGCCTCCTTCGCGGCGTTCGGCACGCCGAATTCGTCGGTGTTCCGCAACGGAATCCCCCCCAGCGACTCCCGCAGATGCTCCATGATGGCCCGGTTGTGCGCCCCCCCGCCGCTGAGGATGACCTCGTCCGCCTGCCCTGGCAGAAAACCCCGCATCGCCCCCATCAGCGACTCCGCAGTGATCCGGCAAGCTGTCGCCAGCAGATCATTCAACCCGTGCCGCGCCAACTCGACCTGAAGACTCGAGCAGAACAGATCGATCATCGCCGGCCCATCTGTGGATTTCGGCGGCCGTCTCCGGAAGTATTCCGCCCTCAGCATCCGATCCACCGCCGCCGCGATCACCTGCCCCCGAACCGCTCGCTCGCCGCCGATGTCCATCCCCGGCCCGCGCGGCTCGAAACGTCGGCACAGCCAATCGCTGATGCAGTTCCCCGGCCCCGTGTCGAACGCAATCAACTGTCCTATCTCCCCGCCCGCCGCAACGAACGTGAGATTCGCTATCCCCCCGATGTTCACCACCACCCGATTGCGGGCCGCATCGCGGAACAGGATGTAGTCCGCAAACGGCACCAGCGGCGCGCCTTGCCCCCCGGCCGCACAATCCGCTCGCCGGAAGTCACTCACCACCGCGCACCCCACCTCCGCCGCCACCAACGCAGGATCGAACCACTGGATCGTCAGCGGCGGGTCATGAAACAGTGTCTGCCCATGGGCCGCAACGCACGCCAGCTCCGAAGCATCCACCCCCCCCACCGCCAGCGCCTCCTTCACCGCCGCCGCATGTTCCAGCGAGATTCGCCGCCCCACCTCCGCCAGTTGGCGCAGCTTCGTCTCGCCCGCAGCTCGTATGGCGAAAATCGCCTCCCGCAGCTCCACCGAATAAGGGTGATGGTGATGCGCCAGCAGCCCAGGCGACATCTCATACCCCCGTCCCGCGATCCGCACCACCGCCACATCCACGCCATCCGCACTGGTCCCGCTCATCGCCCCGGCAATCACGCGTGTGCTCGACATGGCCCACGAGTCTATGGCGGGCGCCGGCAACAGTAAAACGCCGAGACCTCGTTCATTGCGTATGACAAAGGATCGCGCTGGATGGTGTTGGGCCACACGCCGCGCCGTGGTATAATGGGGGGCAGTCTGGAGACGCCGCGATGGCCGAGGAAAAGCGAGATACAGATCAGGCGGGCGATTCGGGCTCCTCTGCGACGGCGCTGGAAGAGAAGCCGACCCGCACGACCACCCCCAAGAAGAGGCCCCCGACACACATGCCCCCGTGGAAGGTCCTGCTCCACAACGACGACAAGAACGAGATGGGGTATGTGGTCGCAACGATTGTCGAGCTGACGTCGCTCAAGAAACCGGAGGCCATCCTGCGCATGAAGGAGGCCCACGAGACGGGCGTCGCGCTCCTGCTGACAACCCACAAGGAGCGAGCCGAGTTGTACAGGGATCAGTTCGCCTCCAAGGGCCTCACCGTCACCATCGAAGCCGCCGAATAGCGGCGCCGACCCGCAACAGGCGATCCGCCTGGCAACTGGACGCCGTTGGCTCATTCACACAAACTCGCACGTTCTCTGCAGCGCCCTGCCCAGCCGCTCCATGTACTCAGAGGCCGGTATTTCAACGCACCCGAATCGCCTCAGGTGCGACGTCACCGCCTGCGCGTCCAGCAGCTCGTAGCCGCGATCGCGCAGCCGGTTCACCAGGTGTACCAGCGCCACCTTCGAGGCATCGCGCTCGTGATGGAACATGCTCTCCCCGAAGAAGGCCGCTCCGATGCTCACTCCGTACAACCCCCCCACCATCCTGCCGCCGCGCCACGTCTCCACGCTGTGCGCAAAGCCCAGCTCGTGCAGCCGGCCGTACGCCCGGATCATGGGCGGACTGATCCACGGCGGCCCGTCGTGCGATGCCATGCACGCGCACATCGTGCCCTCGAAGTCGGAATCAATCCGCAGCTCAGAGCAGAACCTCGGGCTGCGCATGAACTGCGTCAACGTGTGCGGCACATGGAACTTGTCCAACGGGATGATGCCGCGCGGATCAGCCGTGTACCAGCAGATCTGCCCATCCTCGCCCGTCATCGGGAACGCCCCGCGACAGTACGCCGCGAGCAGATTCTCAGGGTCCAGCCGTATCGCCATACGCCCAGAAGGTATACCCCCCAGCATCGCCCGCACAAGGGCCACGCACACCCCAGTGATTCCCCCGCGAGGCGCCCGAGCCGGTTGCGAAGTCGATTGCGACCGTCAGGATGTCCCCACGGCTCGCAGCGAAGGTCCGACCCACGATATGGAGCCGAAAACCGGGCCGCGCAGGTTCCCCCGCCAGGACACTTGTGGCGGGTTTGGATGTGCCACAAGAACGGCGTGTCGAGCCGATCGTCTGCCCGGGCGCGACCCTCGTTGGCGGCTCGGAAAACGCCGCATGGCAACCGATCCCCGCACTCGGACGAGATGGGGGTAACAATCCGCGGAGAAAGTGTGCCACCTCGCCCGGCGCTGCGGAAATGCCGCTGCTTGCGGGTATGCCGGCAATCTGCTGCGATGCCCTGCTCATGGCCTGCCGTGCGATACTCCGAAGCGCTAGTTATCCGACTGAATCCTTGGAGTTTCTGGCTGTCAACCACGGCAAGGCCGGAAGGAACAAGAGAACAGGTTGTGATATCATTGCCGGTGCTGTATAAGGAAGGTCCTTGTTCTGGAGGTTGCGTCTGCGCGGAGGAAGTATCGTGATCCGTGGCCACTATTTCAAGCGACTCCGGCCGAGACGGTCGCCTCACACTCCGGATGCACAGCTATTTCGAGGGGATCTGTACGCACTGCTACTCCATGATGTTGTCGAACGCTTTGCCCGCGTCGGCGACGTTGAGTTGCCCGCTGTTTCCCTCGACGTTTCGGAGCCGGAGAACGCCGAGGATCCGCCGACAAACCCCGGCCATCCCGCTTGCGCCCAGTACGCGGGCAGTGACTACTGCCGGGAATCCTGGCAGTTGCATCTGGCCGAGCTTAAGCGCCAGCCCGAAACTCACTGGCATAAGTGTGACTACGGCAGGCTCTGCGCGATCGTCCCGATCGTCTACCGGGACCGATGCCTTGCAGCCGTCAAGATCGCATGCCCCGCCTCGATGGACGAAGACGACTTCGAGCGGCAAGTCGAACTTCTGGACATCCTGGCCAAGGAGTTTGTGATCTCCAACTCCGAATACCTGGAACGTCTGTCGCGCGCCCAGGAAGCGGGCGTGGAACGTGGGACGGCTGCGCCAGAATGCACCGTGGAATGCGTCGAACGGCGGCCGAGCCATCCGCGGATTCTGAAGGCCATTCGGAAGATTCAGGAGCAGCTTGCCGATCCCAGACTGACCGTCGGGCGCGTCGCCCGCGAACTGAATATGGATCCGTCATACCTTGCTCACCTTTTCGTCGAACAAGTCGGCCAGCGAATGAGCCGGTTCATTGCCGCTCGGCGTATCGAACTGGCGAAGAACCTGCTGACCAAGACCGATCGGCAGATCAAGCGGATCGCCCACGAGACCGGCCACGCCAACGCCAACTGGTTCTGCTGCGTGTTTCGCTCCTTTTCCGGCCTTACGCCCGGGGCATACCGCAGGCAGTCTCGCGACCCGTCACGCGCCGTTCCAAAGCGATAGCAGAACTCCAGGCCGACCCGTTGATCGCCCCATCGGCAACTCTCGGTGGCGCGCCCGCCGATCTCGCCGGTGGTTTCGGCGTATGTCACCCAACAGCGCAGGATTTCTTGGATTGTGTATGTATCCCTTGGATCGGCTTGCATTTCCTTGGGCTGTGGAGTTTGGTTGAGGTAGCCTTATTGTGGAGAATTGGAACCCACCTGCGGCGAGGGCGCCCGCCGGTAGGATAACATTGTTACAACCACCCCTCGTTGTGGTGGAGAACCCAGACCGGACCGAGACCTCTTTCTTGGGAGAGCTACCATGTTCACATCTGTTTGTTGGATTCGCCGCTGGATCCCCCCCGCCCTCGTCGCCGTAGTCTTGGTCCCCGCAGCCTGGGCCGCCCCCGGCTTCATCACCGTCACCGCACGTGACTCGACCGTGAAGCACAACGGCGCCGCCAACGAAGCGTACATCGAGATCAGCCCCGGTGTCTTCGTCGGCGGCGTTGACCCCGCATACCCACCCTATACTGATGCGGTCAGTGAAGTCAGCCTCACCGCCCCCTTCGCCACAGGCGTCATGGGACTGGCTAAGTCCTATTTCCACTCGTACGAAATCTCGACCGCCGCCGACCAGTTCTCCGGCCTGAATTACGACTTGGACGACCACCTCCTCGGCCTGAATGCCGACGGTGGCGCGCTGGTCCGCGCCCAGACGAGCTTCTTGCCGAATGCTGGTGGCGGTTCGGGAAATGCTGAGAGCTTCTTCGACGTGTTCTTCACGGTCAACCTCGATCCGGTAGCCTTCCCGCTGCACGTCGTGCTCAGCGTCGGCATCGCCCACTCCACCTTGGCCATCGACCCGGGCAAGGCTTCCTTCCGCCTCGATCATGTGGGCTTCGGAACCATCGTGGACATCGAGGCCAATATCCTGACCCCCAGCGCCAGCTACCATAATAGCCTGCTCGTCCTGGACCCCGGCGTTTACCACCTGCAGGCCGACGCCAAGGCCTTCAACTCCTGCCTTGCGTATGGCCCCACCGATACCATCAACAGCGCCAGTTTCTCGGTCGTCCCCGAGCCGGGCGCAATCACGTTGCTTGGCCTCCCACTGCTGATCCTCACTCGCCGTCGCCATCGCAGAGGTGAGGTGCCGCCGGGATCGAACCCGAATGAGCAATAGACGACCCGTTGGAGATTGGAGGAGATGGGAAATGGAAAACTATTACTCAGAAACCATGAAACGAATTGGGATTGCAGCTTTTGTCGTGGCGGCGCTGGCTGCGCTTGATGCGTCATTCAACTGCGCAAACGCGGCGATCATCGCGCCCAACGGGACTTACCGCGTCAAAGGCGAGGCGAATGCCCGAGAAGGATTGGCTTCCGACCCCAATGTGGTCGATACGGATTACGTGTCCATCCCGGGCTTCGGGGCCTTCCAGGCGATCGCGGACAGCGGGCAGCGCTCCCTGGGGCTGACGCAAGCCCAGTCCGTCGCGCGCCTGAATGTCACCGATTTCAGTTCGTTGCGCATCCGGACCAACGGATCGGTGGACGTCACGGGGGACACGGCGCAAGCCCTCCCGCTGTATCCGGGCGGCGCGGCTGACGGGAACGCGTACTGCCAGCTGAACCTGTATTTCTGGAGCGATGCGGATCGCCCGTTCACCCTGTCCACCCAGTTGGCCCAGACCAGCGCCTCCTCAGGAAACGCCAGCGTACAGTTCCCATATGGCGGAGGCGGCATCAGGCTGACCCGCGAATTGCCGAGCGGGCTGGAGCTCCTGAACCTTGAGTTGCCCCTCGACGCCGGCTCGGCCACGACGACCGGAACGCTTGAGGCCGGGGTCCAGTACCGGCTGTACGTCTGGTTGTGGGCGGCCGGGGCGGCGGAAGTTCAGGGCGACTACTCGGGCCGCGAGAACTACGTGGTTGATTTGCAGGTGGTCCCCGAGCCGACCGGTCTGTCGGCGGTGGGTGCGGCGTTGCTGCTGCTGGGAAGGCGGCGACGAGAATCCGAACTCAATCTGGCTGCAGGCTCATCAGAGACTGTAGCACTGCGACAGTAGAGAGTTGAAACGGCATGGCGCTGGCACGCCCGCGAACCTCGCAGGTGGTCTGGACTCATGCCACCCAACAGCGCAGGGTTTCTTGGATTGTCTATGTATCCCTTGGATCAGTTCACATTTCCTTGGGCGATGGAGTCTGTTTGAGCTAACCTCTCTTCAGACACTTGGAGAGTGCGTGCGCCAGGAGAAAACCGTGGGGACAGTTGGCCGCAGACTGGAGGAGCTGCCATGAGAACCGCAAGCATGTACTGGGCTGTGAAACGCTTCCTCCTTCTTTGCCTGATTGCGGCGGCAACGCGGTCCGCGAACGCGCAGGTTCTTTTCGACCAGTCGATCAATTCCTCCTACGTTAACGGCGGCATGTTTAGCACCCTGGGCGGCCAGCAATTCGCCGACGATTTTTTGCCCGCGACCTCAGGAAAGGTCGATGGCGTTACTTGGTGGGGCTCGTTCTATCAGATGCGCGACCGCTTCAACACTGGCGATTTCTGGGGCTTTCACGCCCGGATCTTCGACAACGCCGCCGGCTTGCCGGGAAGCATGTTGATGGACGCGACCGTATCGGCCCTCATCACGGAGACCGCTTACGATAACACCTTTGGGGACCGGATCTACCGCTTCGACGCTTCGGTCAGCGGCCCAGCGCTGGCCGCGGGCACAGAATACCACTTCAGCGCGGTGGATTCTAACACCGGCGGCCCCTTCGTGAACCGCTTCATCACGCAGCCGGTCGCATATGGTACGGGCTCAATCCGATCTGGAGACTCTGACCCTTCTTGGAGCAGCCACACTTCCTCTCGGGGCGAAATGGCCTACGTCATCCACGGTATGGTCCCGGAGCCGGGAACGCTGGGGGTCCTTGGCCTTGGCGCCGCAGCGCTGCTTCGCCGCCGACGCCGCTGAACCGGCCAGGCGCCCCCTCCCCGGCTGCCGCCTTGATCAACGGGAATCGTTTGTAGGCGAAGTCCGTGACCAGCTTCTCCTGCTCTCTAGCCAGTGCGACGAGCTGCGCCTTTTGTTCGTCCGTCAGAATGTAAAGCACATTGTTGGCCGCACGAGGCACGAAGGATGTATTGTGGCCAAGCTCGTTGGTGTCCACGTCGCGCATGTACTGGAAGCCGCAGAAGTCGGCCACCTTGCCCGGTGGCAGGAAGGTGTTGCAGCTCAGATCGCCGGTCAGGAAGGCCAAGCCGTCAAACGCAATCGTGTTGAGCTGCGCGCGATCGGAGATGGCCTGATCGATCGAGTACCCGCCGCCGCGCACAGGCCGGCGCTGCCTGAAATCCTTGGGGACATAGCGGACGACTTCATACAACACCTTCCCCTGCTCGTCACGATAGGGGTAGGTGGCGACGATCTCGGCCTTGACATGCTGCCCGTTGTCCTTGGCGAACAGGTCCGCCTCGGTGATGCTCAGTGTCGTGCAGATGTCCTTGATGGCACAGCCGGCGTGGCAGTGCAGGAGCACTCGGCCATCGTCGCCGCGCTTCACGCTCAGACTCGCCTTGTTGTCGTCGTGGGCCGGGCACTTGGCCAGCCATTGGTTCTTGCCGGTCTCCTTCACCCCTTCCAGGCGGGAGAGGATTTCGGAGACCGGATCGGATACACTGGTCATGTCAACACTCCTTACCGCCGTCCGGTCGATACCCGCGACGGCGGTTTTTGCATGGGGTTCAAGGTGCCTCATGCCGCGTTCTTCTCGATCCAGTCCAACACCGTCTCCCGCTTCCACCTGCGCACCTTCGCGCCTATGGATAGGTCCGGAGGCGGGAACGTCCCGGCTGCAATCCACCTCCACAACGTCCGCTGGCCCACGCTCAGGGCCTTGGCGACAAGCTTGGCGTCCCACAACAGCGCCTCCTGCTGGCGGCTCAAGGCCGCTTCCTGCTGACGCTCCATTGACTTTTCGGCTGCCATATCTGAACCTTTCTGCGGGCTTGTTCTGCGGTTCCACCGGCTGCCCGCGGATGGCAAGATCGCACCCGTTCTGACTGACAAACTGGTGGGGTGGGTTTGTCAGATAGGCGCGCAGGGGAAGCGCCCGTCGTTGCCATTGGGAATCAGTGGATGAAGATTCTGTCTGACAAACTGAAATCCCCTTGACAGGGGTGTTTGTCAGATTCCCCGTAGGGTGGTCAGGTGCTCTCGCCGCGGCGCTTCTGACGTTGCGTGGACCAGTTGACCCAACTGTTGAGGTCAGCCACCGTGATGCTCTTGTCCGAGCAAAAGCCCTTCTGGGCTACCCCCGCCTCTTTGGCTCGCTGCCATTTTTCCACGATGGAGAGCCGCCGGTGCGCTTCTGCCGCATTCAGCTTCGGACGACCTCCCTTGCGCCGCCCTTCCTTCCCCGCCAGCACATTGGACTGCCCCGCCTCGCCAGCAGCAGCCGAAGGTGCTCCGCCCCCCAGCACCGCAAGGACTTTCCACGCATCTTTCGCAACGTCGTACCAGACCGCGTTGGCCCCCGCTTCACCCTTACCATTCCATCGTTCGGCAATCCCCGAATCAGCCAACTCCCTCCCACCCACCAAGCCATCCTTCCATGGAGCATCCTCATACAATCCTATCGCTCTGGGGTCCAGTTCACGCCGCGAAATCAGCACCGTCACGAGAAGGATTCTCGCCGCGTCGGTCTTGCCCATGTGCCGTCGCTCGGCTCCGGCTTTGTACGGGA
>Ga0315278_10005293_pt1 | contig 11734 bp, 10 predicted proteins | sample YL17G06_0_MG_FD_203880 | JGI IMG/M metagenome (GOLD analysis project Ga0315278, IMG submission 203880) | Sediment microbial communities from Yellowstone Lake, YNP, Wyoming, USA - YL17G06_0 | ecosystem: Environmental > Aquatic > Freshwater > Lake > Sediment | place: USA: Wyoming | collected... | reverse complement strand
TGCGCGCGGCCGGGGGGAGCACGCCGCTGAAGTACCCGGCTGATCTGTATCGGAGCAACTATGTGGGATCGGTGATGTTCATGGACGAGCCGGCCATCCTGATGGTGGGAGACAAGAACGTTCACACGGCGCTGCGGTATTTCAGCGATGCGGCGAACCTGCTGGAGCAGCGTGTTCGCAGCCGGTATCGGTCGGCGGGGGGCTATGGGGCGTTTCATCTGGAGGGCGAGCTGAAGAAGGCGGGGGTGAGTTTCGGCGAGATGCGTCTGGAGCAATGGGACTACCCGGCGTGGGAGACGATGTACCCGACGGCGCATTACCAGCTTGCGGCGGGGCTGGCGGGGATCGTGCACGAGGGGCGGTATCGGCTGGAGGAGTTTGACGCGGCGATTGCCAGGTGGACGGACAAGCCGAGGCAGCACACGCCGGAGGAGATGCTGCGATATCATTATGCTTTCCTGCGAGGGGCGGCGCGGGCGACGGGCAAGCAGTGGGGGACGAGCATCTATGGGCAGGCCGAGGAGAAGTACGCAGGGTTGGCGGTGACGTTGGCGTATGACATGGGGGCGAGGTATGTGTGGTTCTGGACGAGCGATCATGACCATCACGTGCCGTGGGTGGAGCAGTTGGAGTTGAGCCGGAAGCTGAAGGCGCACGCGGCCGGGCATGCGCGGCAGTCGATCTACCGCCCAGCGCCGGTGGTGGACAGGGCGATCGTGATTCCGTACGGGTGGTTTCTGGAGCTGGGAGATCTATGGTGGATACGAGCGGTGGACAAGGAGCTGAAAGGGGACTATGCGCGGGGGTACGTGCGGCTGATGCGTGAGGCGCACCGGGAGATCCAGGGGGCGATGGACCGTGGGGAGGGTTTTGATGTGGTGGTGGATGGCGGACAGACGATACAGGGATATAAGAGGGTTACGCGTGTGAGCGCGGACGGGGAGTAGGCGGTGCGTGGAGTGGTTTACATCTCGTTGCGCAACGATACGATGTAGGCGGCGAGTGGGGTGGAAGGTCGCAGGCCATGAGCGGTGTTGCGGCAAGCTGCATGGAGTGGGCCGAGCCCGTGGGATGGGGCGGGCGGCGGTTCTGCAGGGAGGGATGCACCTTGGATGAAACGCGGAAGCGGATGAGGATTGTGGCGGGGGCTCTTGAGGAGCAGATGCGGAATGTGTGGGGAGGTTGGCATCGGGCGCGGGGATGGGGCGGGGGGTCGTTCGGTGTGCTTGTGGTCTGCGTGGTGGGATTGGCGTCGCTGCTGTCGTGGCAGATCGGCACGAGCCTTGCGGGCATCCGGGGAGGCGGGGAATTCCTGGCGGTGGAGTCTGGCTGGCTGGCTGAGGAGGGGCAGCCGGTGGCGGCGTCTGGGCCGGCGAACCTGGCGGCGAGCATCCGGCGGTATTACGCGAGGATTCCCGGGGGTTTTGACGCTGCGGTACGTGCGGCGAGGAAGGCGGGGGAAAGGAGGCATCTTTCGCGGTTTCCGCCGCTGGTGTATGCGGCGCTGACAGCAAACGTGCCGGTTGTCGCTGAGCCGTTCGAGGAGATGGAGGGTGGGCGGAAGAGCGCGACGGTGCTGGGTTCGTATTCGCCGCATGACGGCACGGTTCGGGTGAAGACGCCGCAGGCGGCCGATCGGTTGCGGATCGTGAGGGAGCACGAGCTGACGCACGCGTGGCAGTTTGCCGGGGGGCCTTCGGATGCGGAGGGGCAGGAGAAGGGGGAGTGGGCAACGAGGTTCCGTACTCCGCTGGGCGACGAGGCGAAGCAGGTGGCGAAGCTGTCAATGGGATGCAGTTGCTTGCGGTCTTGTGAAGGCGAGGGGCAGTTTGTGCGGGGGTATCTGGCCAGGCCGATCGAGATTGATCCGCGTATGGCGGCGTTCAAGCGGTGGTGGGCGGCGGATCACGGGGAGTTGCTGGACACTGCGGAGAAGGTGCGGGAGGCGATCGAGCATCCAGCGTCGAACGGCATCCCGGCCGGCTTCGATGCGTTGCAGTTACTGAAGCTGTGGGACACATACCGGGACCAGCCGGAGGTTCAGGAGATGCTGGTGGCTCGGATGCTGCAGCTCGTGTAGCGGGGGCCTTCACGCAGGCTCTTCGAGGCGGAACCCGAGCTTCAGGGTGACCTGCCATTGAGCGACCTTGCCGTCCTTGATGTTGCCGCGGGTTTCGGTGATCTGGAACCAGCGGAGTTCGCGCACGGTCTTGGCCGCACGAGCGATGGCGTTCTGAACGGCATCTTCGATGGAGGTGGCGGATGTGCCGGTCAGCTCGACGATCTTGAAGACATGGTCATTCATGGAAGCTCCTTCGGAGAAGCATAGGGGGGACGGAGGTCGGTGGGCAACAGGGAAAATCGAGAGCCGCCGCAGTTGACTGCGGTGATGCGGGGGCTGGGTTGGGTCGGGGGACTATCCGGGGCAGCACTCGGCGTTGCCACACTGGCCCGCGCAGGCGTGGCCGTGTTCGATCTCATCGGGAGTGGCCTGGCGGATGCCGACGACGGTGGCTTCGATGGTGATGGTTTCGCCGGCGAGGGGGTGGTTGGCGTCGACGGTGACGGTGTCGGCGGCGACCTCGACGACGGTGACGATACGCGGGCCGGCGGGCGTCTGAGCGCGGAATTGCGTGCCGACCTTGATGTCGTCCATGCCGCTGAAGCTCTCGCGCGGGACGGGGTGGACCATCTTAGGGTCTTTCTGGCCGTAGGCGTCTTCGGGGGCGAGAGTGACCTTCACGGTATCGCCGGAGGATTTGCCTTCGAGAGCGCGTTCGATGCCTGGGAGGATGCTGCCGCCGCCGTGGAGGTACGTGAGGGGCATTCGGCCCTTGGAGGAGTCGAGGAGATCGCCTTTAGCGCCGGTGAGGGTGTAATCGATGGTGGCGACGGTGTGCTTGGCGATCTGCATGTGAATCCTCAACAGGGACAAAGAGCGGGCGGGAGAATATGGCCGTTGAGCGGCAAGAGCAAGGCGAGGGGCAGAGATATGCGTGTGCGGCTGGACGGGAAACGAGGGGGCGGGCCCATTGAAAATGGGGGCTGGAATGGGCAGTATGAGGCGTATGAACATGAACCGCAGAAGCTTTCTGAAGACGTCGGCGGCGGCGGGGATGGCGCTTTGGGCGGGCCCGATTCTCGGGGCGGAGGACAAGGCCGGCGCGAGATTCACCACGGCGCTGGTGGGGTCAGGGTGGTGGGGGAATAACATTCTGCGTTGCGCGATCGAGTCGGGGGCGTGCAAGGTGGTGGGGGTGTGCGACGTGGATCAGCGGGCCGTCGACCGCACGGCCGAACAGGTGGAGAAGCTGTCGGGCGATAAGCCGAAGAAATACGGCGATTACCGGGAGCTGATCAGCGCGGAGAAGCCGCAGATTCTGATCAATGCGACGCCGGACCATTGGCATCCGCTGATTACGATAGCGGCGGTGAAGGCGGGGGCGCATGTGTATGTGGAGAAGCCGATCAGCCACACGATCAACGAAGGCCGTGCGATGGTGAAGGCGGCGCGGGAAGCGGATCGAGTGGTGCAGGTGGGGACGCACCGAAGGGTCTCGCCGCATAACGTATCAGGGCGGGAGTTCATCAAGTCGGGCAAGGCCGGGAAGATCGGGATGGTGAGGGCGTTCGTGCATTACGGCGGGGGGCCCGAGTTGCCGGAGGCGAACGCTGAGCCGCCCAAGGAGTTGAACTGGGAGATGTGGTGCGGTCCGGCGCCGGTGCGGCCGTACAACAGGAGGATTCATCCGCGCGGGTTCAGGGGCTTTCTGGATTACGCGAATGGGACATTGGGGGACTGGGGGATTCACTGGCTGGACCAGATCCTGTGGGTGACGGAGGAGAAGTACCCGAAGACGGTGTTTTCGACGGGCGGTCGGCCGATCAAGGGCAAGGCGGTGAACGGGCCGGAGGGTCAGACGAGCGACGCGCCGGATCACCAGGTGGTGGCCTACCAGTTCGATTCGTTCACGGTGGAGTGGGAGCATCGCCAGTTTGCGGGAAACACTGCTGAGAAGGGCGAGAGCGTGGGGTGTTACTTCTATGGCACCAAGGGGACGTTCCACATGGGATGGATCGGGGGCTGGACGTTCTATCCTGTCGGCGGGCAGCCGGTTCACCAGGATCCGCAGCTCAACGAGCCGGACCAGCAGAACATCAAGGAGCTGTGGGCGGACTTCATCGAGGCGATCAAGAGCAAGCGGCGGCCGGTGAGCGACATCGAGTTGGGGCATCGGTCGACGACGATGGCGCTGCTGGGGATGCTGTCACTGAAGCTTGGGCGGAGCGTGCAGTGGGACGGCGAAAAGGAGACGGTGGTGGGGGACGCGGAGGCAGTGAAGCTCCTGAGCCGGACGTATCGGGGGGATTGGAAATACCCGGAGGTTTGAGCGGGGCTGTGGAGCGCGGTCAGAGCAAGTCTTTGAAGTACTCGGCGGTGGCTTCCCAATCGACGGTTTCATCGGGTTTTCTGCCCAGGCGGTCGTAAAGCCGGCGGCGGGTCTTCTTGTCGTCGATGGCGATGCGGGCGGCGATGGCGAGGACGTCTTCGGCGACCTCGATGGGGACGACGATGACGCCGTCCCAGTCGCAGCCGACGATGTCGCCGGGACGCACGAGGACGCCGCCGCAGCCGACGGGGACGTTGACGTCGAGGAGTTCGACGCGGCCCGGGATGATGGTGCGGCCGATCCCGCGGCAGGCGACGTTGCATTTCTGCATGATGACCTCGTCGGTGTCGCGGCAGTTGCCTTCGGTGACGATGCCGACGACACCCTGTGACATCATGTCGAGGGAGTTGTTGGAGCCCCAGTAGCCTGTTTCCTTGGCGCCGTTGGTGGAGGTGACGATGGTGCAGCCGGGCTTGAGCTGCCCTTGGAGGGAGGCTCGCCACCCGCCCATGTCGCCCCAGATTTTGTGCTGGAGGAGGGCGTCCTTCCTATCGACGACGGGCATGCGGCGGTTGGTGGGGACCACGCGCATGGTGACGGCGGGGCCCCAGAACTTCACGCCCATCCACAGCGGCCGGATGGCGGGGTCCATGAGGGTGAGGTCGGCTCGCCCGACGGCGTCGAGGCCGTCGGTGACGTCCGTCACTCGCAGGAATTTGTTGAAGCGATTGGCCAGTGCATGAGGCTCAGCGTTCGCCATGATCGAGCTCCCGGAAAAATGATCGGTGTGTGAGGATGCGCGATGGCGGCGGCGGCGTCAAGGCATGGGCGGGACATACGATCACCTTGCGACAACACGGAGCGATTCCGGTATCCTCATGCCAGCGGACTGCGCGGCGGCGCGGGAAAGGCCCTATGCGGCTCACGGTGGAACAGGACAAGGTGTTGCAAGCAGCGGTTGGGCGGCTGTTGCAGCCGAGCGACGAAGCGGCGGCGGGCGAGTGGAAAGCGGCCATTGCGCAGTGCATAGCGGAGCAACTCGATCCGGAGACTTCGGAGCGGGCGGAGGGTTTCACAGCGGGGCTGGATTCGCTGGCGGCGGAGTCGTGGGCGGTTTTCGGGTGTTCGCTGCTCGACCTTCATGGAGGGCAGCAGGACGAGTTGCTGGCACGGGTGGAGGACGGGATGGTGCGGACGAAGTGGAGGATGTCGCCGCGAGATTTCATCGAGATGCTGGTGAAGCTGACGGATGAGGGGGCGCGGCGGCTGGAGAGCGGTGGGGATAAGGAGCGGTGAGGGGAGGGGCGATCGCGCGTGCTGCTAAGGGGCGGGGGCCGTGGCGGGGGCTGGCTGGGTCTTGCTGGCATCAGCGGTTGTTGGCACAGGTCTGGCGGGCTCGGCGCGGTCCTGCAATTCGGAAACGAGCAGTGTTGTGGCTTCGATTTCCACGCGGCGGTTGAGTTGGCGTGCATCAGGGGTGTAAGCGCGTTGGGCAACCGGCTCGAAGGTTGAGCAACCGAGCACACGGAGGATGTCGGGCTCGACGCCGCCGGCGACGAGGTAATCGGCTACGATCTTGGCGCGGCGGAGGGAAAGGTCGAGCTTCTGCTGGGAATCGGTAGCGGGGGGGTGGTCATCGACGGAGGTGTGGCCCTTGACGAGCATGACGTTTCGGTGGCCTTTGATGAGGAGGGCGATCTGGTCGAGGATTCTCTTTGACTCGGGCGTGAGCTGATCGCTGCCGACGTCGAAGAGAACGCGGCTGCCGATGGCGGCCTGATTGCCTCTTCGCACGGAGAGGACTTCGGGATCGGAGCCTTCGGCGCCTTTTCGTTCGAGGGTGGTTCTGCCGCCGTCGCCCTGGCCTTTCATGGGTTTCATCTGCTCGATTTTCTTGGCCAGGCGGAGGGCGTCGACGGCGTCGGGGTTCTGGGAGTCGGGCAGGAAGTTGAAATAATCGCGGACGGCGGCGATGACCTTGAGCTGCTGGTCATCCATCGCGGCGACGCCATCCTTTCCTGGGGCGGGCTTGAGGACCCAGAGGATGACGAAGAACCCCATCATCAGCATGACGAGGTCCGCGAAGGTGAAGATCCACTCGGGGCATTCTTCACATTCCTTCTCCTTGCACTTGCAGGTGGGCTTAGCCATGAGTCGGTTCCGAGTGCTGAGTCGGACCGCCGGCGGGCAGTTGTTCGCCGACGCGGATCAAGCGGCCTTGGCCAGAAGGGTCTGCTGGCGTGTGCTCAGGAAGCTGAGAAGCTGCATTTCGACGACGCGGGGGTTGTTGCCGGCCTGGATGCTGAGCACGCCCTGGAGGATGATCTCCTTGACGAAGGCTTCTTCGCGGGAGCGGATGGCGAGCTTGTCGGCGATGGGCCCGGCGACGAGGTTCTGGAGCATGCAGCCGTAGAGGGTGCCCGTGAGAGCGATGGCGAGCGCGGCGCCGATGAGCTTGGCGTCGCCGCCCAGATTGCGGAACATGGCGACCTGGGCGATGAGCGTGGCCATGAGGCCGAAGCCCGGACCGAACTTCATGAGGGTGTGAAAGAGGTGGAAGCCGTGCTTGTGGCGTTCCTGCATGGCTTCGATTTCGATGCGGAGGATGCGTTCGATGATTTCGGGATCGGTGCCGTCGATGGTGAGCTGGAGGCCTCGGCGGAGGAAGGCATCGGGGGCTTCGCGTGCGGCGGTTTCGAGGGCGAGGACGCCGTCGCGGCGGGCTATTTCAGCGTACTGGACCATCTGCTTGATGAGCTGCTCGATGTGCGTTTCTTTGTTGAAGGCGAATTTCTTGAGGTAGCCGATGGCGCCGGTGATGGTGTGGAGGGGCAGCGAGAGCATGGCCGCGCCGAGGGACCCCCCGAAGACGAGGAAAATTTCGGCGGGCTTCACGTAGGCGAGCAACTCGCCGCCGGAGGCCTCGAACATGGAGAAGACCACGGCGCCCCAGGCGAGGACCAGTCCTATGATTGTTGCCAGATCCATCTGACACTCCGCCTGAGTAAGAGGCAGGCAGATACGAGCAAGGCGCGGACGCGATCCGTCGCGTCTGAAGTCTGTGCGATCAGCGCAGGGCAAGGAGGCCCATGAGACTATTTTCGGCAGGAACGGGGGTTGGGAATGAGGGATTATTGGAACCGGGACGGGAGGGGTGAGGCGGGGGCCAGGTGAGCGACAGGTTGGGTGTCGTGCCGCCGGCCGTGTGTGCTGGAAGCACTACAGGGCGGGCACGGGGCCGATCAGTGGCTGGGGATCCTGCTCATGGGCGAGGGAGAACTTGCGGTAGGCCAATTGATTGGCGGGGAGGCTGGTGCGGTAGGAAAGGTTGCTGACGAGGGAGACGAGGGGGTGTCGGCGTCTCCAGAAGTTGGCCCAAAGCCGGCGCGCTATTCGCCAGGGAGAATAGAAGATTCGGTCGCAGGCCTCCATTTCGCGGATGACCTGCGCGCGGGAGAGCTGTTTGTAGTCTGCGACGGGGAAGGTGAGGGTGTAGTACTGCCAGTCGTTGGGGAAGGAGTTGGCGCTGATCCGGCCTTCGTCCTGCATCTGGTTCCAGACTCGTGTGCCGGGCAGTGGGGTGAGAAAGAGGACGTTGAGGATGTCGACGCCATAGCGGGTGCCGGTGTCGGCGATTCGCCGCCCGATGCCGGAGTTATCGGTATCGAGGCCGATGATGAAGGAGGCGACGACGAGGATTCCGTGTCGTTGGATGAGGCGGACGGAGGCGCGGAGGTCGCGCCCTTTGAGGAGGTTAAACTTCTTGCCGACCTCGGCGAGGCCTTCAAGGGTGGGCGACTCGAAGCCGATGAAGACGCCGATGCAGCCGGCTTTGGCGGCGAGTCTGAGCAGTTCCTCATCGTCGCCCATGTTGACGGTGACCTGGGCGACCCACTTTTTGCGGAGTCTGGCGGCGATCATGGCGCGGAAAAGGTCCTTGGCGCGCGCGATGTGAGCGGCACTGGTGCCGATAAGGTTGTCATCGACGACGAGGACGAGCTTTTCGCGGATGGAGGCCATTTCCTCTACGACGTCGGGGATGGGGCGGTTGCGGTATCGTGCGCCGTTGAAGACCGTGACGCTGCAGAAACTGCAATTGAGGGGGCAGCCGCGCGTCGTCTGGATGGCTCCGAAGGCATAACCGGTGGGGAGGAGATCGTGTCGTGCGGGGGGGATAACGTTGGTTTCGACCGCCTCGGCCTGGTAGAGCGCTTTGAGCGAGCCGGAGCGGACGTCGTCGATGACCTGTGGCCAGATACCCTCGGCCTCGCCGACGACGACGGCGTCGACGTGCCGCATGGCTTCCTGTGGGCACATGCTGGCGTGGATGCCCCCCATGACGACGGGGACGCCCATAGCGCGAAACTGCCGGGCTATGTCATAAGCTCTGCTGGCCTGGGAGGTGAAGGCGGTGATGCCGACGAGATCGGGACGCGGCATCGCGGCGTAGTCGCCAACCTTCATGTTCTCGTCGAAGATGGAGATCTGCCACCCGGGCGGCGTCATGGCTGCGACGGCGAGGAGCCCCAGCGGCTTCCAGATGCGATAGCGATTGAACCACTTGCGTCTTATTTCAGACAAGGCGAGAGGATTGACAGGGTTGACAAGGTAGAGACGCATCGGACGAGTTCCTCCGGGTTGAGGCCAGCCAGTTGAGGGCACCAGGAAATGCCAGGGGGGCACCGCCTCGTATCCGTTCGTGACGTTGCCATGATTGTACGGTACCGACGTGCGGGATGACAGGGAAGATGGAAAATCGGTCGAAATGGGATGGGGTCTTGAAATGCCGGGCGAACGGCGCGCAGCGGCGAAGGAATGGTTGGCGATACGAGATCATCGCGCGGGTTCTGTTGAGGGTCGGGTGGCGGGCGCCGGCGGCGCGGCGGCGGCGAGCGAGTCGAGCAGAGCGAGAAGCTCGTCCTCGTCGAGTCTGGCGGACTTGTCCCTGTCGGCCACGGCCAAGGCGCGGTCGGCTGCGGCGAGGAGTTGCGGCAGGGTGAGGCGGCCGGTCTTATCGCTGTCAACGGCCTTGAGGACGGCGTTGGCCCAGAGGGTGCCGGGGTTGGCCTGACGGGCCGGTGCTCGGAGGCTGCCGCGGTCGCCTCGGTCGCCGCGCCGCTGGGGAGCGACGCGTTGCAGGATCCGGGAGATCGCCTGTGCGAGGGCGGGCTCATCGAGGGAGTTCTGTCGGGCCGTGTCGGCGCTGGCGAACGACTCGCGGAGGGCATTGAGAAGCTCAGCGTGAGTGAGTTTGCTGTCGTAGTTGGCATCGGCAGCGCGCAGGGCGGCGGAAGCGATCGCGGGCAGACTGCCGAACGCGGGGTCGGCGCGCAGCCCGCCGGGAGGCGGGTTGGGCGGGCGGTGGTAGCCTGGAGTGAAACCGTCCGTCTCGCCTGCCAGTTGAGCGTTGAGCGACTCGATACGGCGGGTGATGAAGGTCTTGAGGAGGATGGCGGGTTGGCCTTGCCAGCCCATGAGCTGAGGGATGGGACGCGGGGGGATCTGCACGGGGCGGGTCGAGGGATTGGTGGTGGGCTTGATGAACCTGGCTTTCCAGGCAGTGTCGGCGGCTTGGTCGGCTTGGGCGAGAACGCCCTGGAAACCATCGATCCGCGGGAAGAGCTTGTCGGAGTTGAAAGTGCCGGCCATGAACTGCTTGATGTGGTTGCGGTACACCTCGTTGTACTGGGGGACGGCCAGCAGTCGGTCGATGATCTTTGCCTCGCCGGTGTGTGGGCGGCTGATACTCAGGTGGAGATGCTGTTCGACGGTGGCCGCGGAGGTGAAATTGGCGAAGGCCAGATTCAAGTCCCAGGGCATGAAGTAGAAGCGGTTGTCGTTGGGATTGAGGTACAGGTAGAAGTTGTGGCCCGTGTAGAAGATGGTATCGAGGTTGGCGAGGATCGCATGGCCAGCGACGAACCGGAGGAACTCATCGACGTTCAGATAGCCTTCGATCTGCTGCCGGAACGTCACATCGTCGGCGTAGTTGACGAGCTTGATGAAATCGATGGTGCGGCGAGCGGCAAGGGGCGTGAGGTCGGTCCGCGGATTGTAGTGCTGCGTATACGCGCGCCACTCCTCGCCCATATAAGGCAGACCGCGGATGGACCAGGGCTTGAGCAGCAGGCCTTTGCTGGATGCGAAGTGATTCTTGAGAAACGCCTTGGAATCGACGGACTCGATGAGGGTGTAGAGGCCGAGGAACTCTCGCCCCAACCGCCCTTCGATGGTCAGGTAAAGAAGAGCAAAGGTCGTCCGCGGCGCGGGGACACCCAGCTCGCGGAAGATCTCATACGCCAGGGTCTCGCGGAGCAGCGACGGGTCATAAGCGTTGTTATTGAGATAGAAACCGGTCAGGCCGTTGAACTTCTGGCCTTCCACGAAGCGGTTGAAGTCGAGCTTGTAGGGGCGTTTGTAGCCTGAGGTGCCCCAGTTGTAGGAGGAGTTGCCGCGTTGCCGGAAGCCCACATCGTTGAGGGTGATCCCATCGCACTCGAAGGCGGCCTTCACATAGGCAAACTCAAAGCCATAGAAGTTGGGATCAAGGCGCTCGCCCTCGATGTGGACCATGGGCTGGGTTTGAGGGGCGGCCGCGACCAGCACGGGCCGGGTGGAGGGCTGCATGGACGGACGCGGCATGGCGCTGGCGACGAGGTAGGGGCGGTCGCGCCGAACGCGGCCGGGTTGCATCATCTGCCATTGCTGAGAGGAAATGCGGATGTGGATGGTATGGAGGCGGTCGGCGGTCCAGAAGCGGGCGGCCTCTGCGCTCTCGTCATCAGCGGCCAGGCTCACGCGCCCGAGCGGCACGAAGCACAGGGCGAGGATCAGAAACGCGAAGGCACAACGCATCAGGGGACCTCCGAGCGCCGTGCGCGAGCCGATCGCATCCTCCTGGACGCTCGGTGTCTCGGCAACGACGGCGTTGACAGGGCGTCATGGCCCATCAAGTGGTACACCGATGGTCGCAGTTTGTTTGGGGCCGTTCAGGTTCCCGAGCAGCGTGGGTTGCTGCTCTTGGCGAGGAGCAGGCCGGATGGCCAGCCCGAGGAAACAAACCTAGCCGGCAGGCTAACGGCCCAGCCATGCGCGGAGGCGAGTGCGGATGGCCAGGCGCGTGCGGAGCTGGTTCATCGCACGGCCGATGAAGGTACGAGGCGCCGCGCGGTGTCTGCATCTCCGAACGACCTGCCGCACGGCCTTTGCCCACGAAGTGTCTCCATAGCCATTCCGTTCGGCGACCTCCGCGATGGCGGTCCACTCCGCCAGGTGGATCCGGCTGGTGGCGCGCACGCCCCGGATCTGGCGATCGGTGACATCGGAGGGAAACGCTGGAGGGA
>Ga0315278_10005291_pt1 | contig 11735 bp, 10 predicted proteins | sample YL17G06_0_MG_FD_203880 | JGI IMG/M metagenome (GOLD analysis project Ga0315278, IMG submission 203880) | Sediment microbial communities from Yellowstone Lake, YNP, Wyoming, USA - YL17G06_0 | ecosystem: Environmental > Aquatic > Freshwater > Lake > Sediment | place: USA: Wyoming | collected... | reverse complement strand
ACGCCGATGTCCGCGACAATCTCTCCCACGCGCCCGCGCCCCGGATCATCCTGCTGCAGGGCAGCCTCGCGTTCGTGACGATGCAGCCGTTCGGGGAATTCCTGGTCGCCATGGGCTATCCCGAAGAGCGGATCAGGAATCCCCGGGACGGCACCTTGTCGTACAGCAGCTTCGGCAGCAGCGAAACGCTCGCCGGCATCCTGGCGTGGTATGCCGAACGGGAGGGCATGGTGCCGGTGCTGATCGGCCACAGCCACGGCGGGATGCTGGTGGTGCGGACGCTGCACGAACTCGCCGGCGAGTTCGCCGCGGCGATCCCGGTCTGGGATCCGTTGACCGACGCGGCCCTGCCCCGCACCACGTTCGTCGACCCCGTCACCGGCGTGGAGCGCCCGGTCATCGGATTGAAGGTTGCGTACGCCTCCGCGATCGCGACGGGAAAGCTGCCGCGGCTCCTCCTGTTCCAATGGACGATGCTGTCAAGACTCCGCCGGATCCCGGATACGGTCGTGGCATTCACCGGATTTTCCATCGCCTTCGATCCGATCGCGGGCGACTTCGGCGGCTCCGATCCGTACGTGGCGATCGGTACGGCGCTCGTGCGCAACGTCCTGCTTCCCGCGAGCTACAGCCACATCGGGATTCCGAAGACCCGGCACCTCGCCGCGAACGCCGTCACGCGGGCATGGATCGACGCCTACGCGCCCGCCGCGGAACCGCCCGCACTGCCGGCGGATGCCGACGCCGATGCCGCGAACCTCGTGCACGCAGCGGACATCTGGTACAGCGTCAAGAAGAACTGGTGCGCCGAGGCCCAGCGGTCGATTCGCGCGCAACGCCGCGAGGCCCCCCCGTGAAGGGCCGGTTGAACCTGTTTCAGACGGGGATGCTGCACTGGCGGGACCTCTCGCCGTACAACGCCGTGCACGTGATCCGGATCGAAGCGCCGCTCGACCCCCCGCGACTGCGGACCGCCATCGAGGCAGAACTCACGGCCTTCGGGCTGACCGGCTTCGAACTCGACCGGGCGCGCGGCCGCTTCGAGTACCGGGGCGGACCGGCCCGCGCCACGCTCGAGATTACCGGTGGCGCAGCCGACGCCGCGGAAGCGCTGCGCGCCGAGATCGAGCGGCAGATCAATGTGCCGTTCCCGCCCACGGGCGCGTTCGATCCGTTCCGGTTCTTCGCGATCGAGACCGAGGCGTCGTTTTATCTCGGCCTCGCCTACGACCACTTCATCGCCGCCGGGGACTCGATCATCGTGCTGCTGGCCGCCATCGTGGATCGCTACGCGCACGACGGCACGGGCCCCGTGCGGCGCGGCACCCTCGACCTGTATCCCGCCCCCTACCGCCGCATGTTCCTGCGCGATCCGGTCTCGTTCCTGCGCGGGCTGCCGAGCGTGCCGGCGATGGCGGGGAGCTTGCGGCGAGCGTTCCGGCCCCGCTACCCCCACGGGCACGATGCACGGAATGCGTTCGTCCACTTCCGTATCGAGCGCACCGGATTCGCTGCGATGCGCCGCGCGGCGAAGGCGTGGGGCGTCACGCGCAACGATCTCCTGCTCGCCATGATTCTGCTGGCGCTGTCGCCGCTGGCCGCGGCCCGCCGTGAAGCGGCACGCCGCAAGGAACTGGCCGTTGCGTCCATCGTCAACATCCGCGCCGACTGCGGTGCCGATGCCGGCGCCGCGTTCGGGCAGTTCCTGAGCTCGTTCCTCGTCTCCCATCCGGTGCCGTCCGGGATCACGCTCGAGCGGCTTGCCCGGGATGTGCACGCGGATACCGCGCGGGTCAAGCGGAAAAAGCTGTACCTGCAGACGTTGTTCGCGATGGCGATCGGCAGCCTCGTATCGCGCCTCCTGTCACCCGCGGACCGCGCCCGTTTCCACAGCAAGAGCTATCCGGTGTGGGCCGGGACGACCTCCCTTGGCGTCGACGCGCTCTGGATCGATGCCGGGGGGCAGGCGCCGCCGCCCGAGTATCTGCGCGCCGCGTCCACGGGACCGCATGCCCCGCTGGTGGCGGTCCTGACGGCGGCGGGGTCCGCGATGCACGTCGGCATCTCCTTCCGGACCGCTGCGTTCACCCGCGAGGAAATCGCTAAAATAGTGGCCACCATCCTTCGTTGCGTCGACAGTCTCGGCACATGATCTGGAGAATCCCCGCCCCGGCGCTCACGGTGGCAGCTCTCGCCGTCCTGACCGCCGGCGGCTGCGCGACCCCGCGAACCGCCGGCCCCGCGGCGGGAGTGACCCCGACCCCGGTCGGACAGAGCGTCCTGCGCTCGCTCGCCGTGGATCGCGCCGTCGAGGAGCGCATCCTCGCGCTCGACCCCGAGCGGATCACCGCGGCCGACGTGCGGACGCTCGCCTCGGGGCCCGCTCCGCGCATCGTCCTGCTGCACGGGGGCATCTACCCCGTGCACCTCGCCATGGAGTCGTTCGGCGGATTCCTGACCGACATGGGCTATCCGGAGGCGAAAATCCGCAATCCGGCCGACGGCAGCTGGTCGCACAGTCCGTACGAAAGCAGCTCGCAGCTCGCGGGGCTGCTCGCGTGGTACTACGAAGGGGAAGGCCTGCGCCCGATGCTGATCGGCCACAGCCAGGGGGGCATCCAGGCGGTCAAGGTGCTGCGTGAGCTGGACGGCGCGTTCGGCGACCGGATCGTGGTCCGGGGCCCCTACGACAACAGCGATGAAGACCGCACGACGTTCGTCGACCCACTGACGGGCAAGGAACGGCCGGTGATCGGCCTCACGGTACCCTATGTGTCGGTGGTCGCCGCCGGTGGCGCGGCGCTGCTCCTGCCCAACCAGTGGAGCATGGTCGGCCATCTGCGGACCATTCCCGACACCGTCGAGCATTTCACCGGCTACTCGGTCGGCCTCGACCTGTGGGCGTGGACGGTGCCCGGCGTTGCCGCCACCAGCGACTTCGAGCACAACGGCACCGCCCGGGTCCGCAACGTGACGCTGCCCGGCTGGTACAACCACGTGCTGCTCCCGGTGACCAGGGACCTCGCCGCCGACCCCACGGCCCGGGCCTGGATCGACGCCTATGTGCCGGGTGCCGCGAACGGCAGGGCGCCGCTCGAGGAGACCGGCCAGAGCGTCCTCTGGGCCGCCGACGTCTGGTACAGCGTCAGGAAGCACTGGTGCCTCGAAGCCCAGCGCGTGATCCGCGCCCGGAGGGCATTGCTCGGCGAGCGGTGACGAACCGGTTAAAATAGCGGTTTTGCCCGCCGCAGCCGTTCCGGGTGCCCGAACTCCGGTGCGCGCCATTGCGGCCCGGTGCGCGCTTTAGCCACACGGAACGAACGCAGGAATCCCCAGGATGTCAGGTGCATTGACCGGAAAAGTCGCGCTCGTCACCGGAGCCGCCCGCGGCATCGGCCGCGCAATCGCGCTGAAGCTCGCGGCGGCGGGCTGCGACGTCGCGGCCAACTACTACAACAGCGCCGACGAGGCCGAGGCGCTGTGCGCCGAGATCCGCGCGCTGGGGCGGCGCGCGTGCGCGATCCAGGCGAGCGTCGGGGTTCCCGACAGCGTCGACGAACTGTTCGCCGAATTCCGCAATTATTTCGACCGCCTCGACATCCTGGTCAGCAATGCGGCGAGCGGCGTGCTGAAGCCGACCACCGAGATGACGCTCAAGCACTGGCGCTGGTGCCTCGAGACCAACGCGCTGGCGCTCAACCTGCTCACGCAGCGGGCGCTGCCGCTGATCCCCGCCGACGGCCGCATCATCGCGCTGTCGAGCCTCGGCGCCACGCGGGCGATGCCCGGCTACGGCTTCATCGGCGCATCGAAGGCGGCACTCGAGGCGCTGGCCCGCGCGCTGGCGCAGGAGCTGGGCCCGCGCGGCATCCGCGTCAACGTCGTCAGCGCCGGCGTCGTCGACACCGACGCGCTGCAGTATTTCCCCAACCGCGAGGCGCTGCTGGCGAACTACGCGCAACGCGCCCCGGCGGGGCCGGTGTTGACGCCGCAGGACGTCGCCGGCGCGGTCTACCTCCTCTGCCTGCCCGAAGCCAACATGATCAACGGACACACGCTGGTGGTCGACGGCGGCTTCGCGATTTCGGGCTGATCCTGATCATGCGCATCGACTCGGGCATCGCCGGGAAGACCGCCATCGTGACCGGCGGCAGCCGCGGCATCGGCCGCGCGATCGTCCTGCTGCTGGCGGCCGAGGGCGCCGACGTGACGTTCTTCTACCGCGACAACGCGGCCGCCGCGGACGAAGTCGTCGCCGCCGGAATGGCCGCGGGCACCAGGATCACCGCGCTGCAGGTCGATGTCCGCGACTCGGCCGCCTGCGCCGCCGCCGCCGAGCGCGTCATCGAGCGCTGCGGCCGCATCGACATCCTCGTCAACAACGCCGGCGTCACCCGCGACAACCCGTTGGCCGCGTTCGACGACGACGACGTCGCGGTCGTGCTCGCGACCAATGTCACCGGCGTCTTCAACGTCACCCGTGCCGTGGTGCCGTACATGACCGCGCAGCGCGCCGGCACCATCGTCAACCTCTCCTCGGTCTCCGGCGACAAGGGCGGCCGGGGCCAGACCAACTATGCCGCGAGCAAGGGCGCGATCAACGCGTTCACGAAGGCGCTGGCGGTCGAGCTCGCGCCGCGCAAGATCCGCGTGAACTGCGTGGCGCCGGGCGTGATCGAGACCGAGATGTCGGCCGACGTGCGCGAGCAATCCGGCGACGCCGTCACCGCGCGCATCCTGCTGCGGCGCTACGGCCGGCCGGAAGAAGTGGCATATGCAGTATGGTTCCTCGCCTCCGCGTACGCGAGTTACGTGACGGGGCAGGTGTGGGGCATCGATGGCGGCTTCAAAATGGAGTGACCAGAATGGCGCAAAGCGAAATCACGCAGGACGAAATCAATGCGGTCTTTCCGAACGTCGCGGCGACGATGGCCGACGCGCTCGGCTGCGACGTCGAGGACATCAAGCCCAACGTGTCGCTGATCGAGGGACTCGACGCGGAGTCGATCGATTTTCTCGACATGGTGTTCCGCCTCGAGCGGGCGTTCAAGATCAAGATCCCGCGCGGCAAGATCGTCGAGAACGCGCGCGGCACGCTGACGGAAGGCGAGTTCGAGAACAAGGGCGTGGTGACCGAGCCCGGCCTCGCGCAACTGCGTGCCTACCTGTCCGAGGTCCCCGCCGAGCGCTTCAAGACGCCGGTGAAGGTCAAGGACATTCCGCGGCTGTTCACGCCGGAGACTTTCTGCAAGCTCGTCATCGCCGCGCAGCGCGAAGCCAAGGTCGCCGGCTGATCCGGCGCGGGCACGGAAAGCCGCATGGCTGACCATTTCGCCGCCTTCTCGTTCGTGGACCGGATCACCGAATTCGTGCCCGGAACGCGTGCGCGCGGACAATTCGCCGTGCCCCGCGGCCTGGCGTCGTTTCCATCGTGCCTGGTCGCCGAAGCGGTGGGTCAGCTCGCGGCGTGGGTCGCGATGGCGCAGGTGTCCTATCGTGGCCGGCCGGTCGCGGCGCTGGCCAATGAAACTCGCTTCGCGGGTGAAGTCGGGCCGGGCGAAACGCTCGATCTCGCCGTCGAGATCGAGAGCTGCGACGACGAGGCCGTCACCTATGCCGGATGGGCGGACAGCGGCGGGCACAAGGTGATCGAGCTCGTCGACTGCCTCGGCCCGATGCTGCCGGTGGAGGAATTCGATTCCCCCCCCGCGCTCGCGGAACGCTTCGCCGTCCTGCGCGGATCCGGTGCGACTCCCGGGCGTTTTCGTGGCATCGCGCCACCCCGATTGGTCGCCGGCCAGGGCGTGCACGGCGAGTCGGCCGCAGCCACGCTGCACGTGCCGACGGCAGCGCCGTTCTTCGCCGACCACTTTCCGCGCCGCGCGGTCTTTCCGGCAACGCTGCTGCTCGACGCGCAAATCGGGTTGGCACTCGGGCTCGCCGCCGAAACGGCGCAATGCCCGGCCGGCACCCGTCCCGTGCCGGTGCGGTTGACCCATGTCAAGATGCGCTCGTTCATCGCGCCCGGCGATGTTCTGGAGATCGCGGCGCGAACGGCTCCCTCCGGCAACGCCAACGGCAAGATCATGCTGAGCGCACAGTCGAACGGCAAGACGGTCGCGACCGCGCGGCTGGAATTCGCGGCACGGGCGGCCGCATGAGTCATCGTCCCCCCGACCGGAAGGGGGCTGCCGCATGAATCGCAACCGACGGCGCGTCGCGATCACCGGCATCGGGCTCGTCACTCCCGTCGGCAACGATGTCGCAACGTCGTGGGGCGCGTTGCTGGCCGGACGCAGCGGCGGCGCCGAAATCACCGTGTTCGATGCCAGCGGCTTCCCGGTTCACATCGCCGCCGAAGTGAAGGGTTTTCGCGACGACGTGATCGAGGACCGCCGGCTCCTCAAGTTCACCACGCGCTCGCATCGTTTCGCCATCGCCGCGGCCGACCAGGCGCTCTCCGACGCCGGCATCCGGCCCACGCCGGCCGACGCGACGCGCTGGGGCTGCGCGGTCGGCGCCGGGATGATGACCTCCGAGTTCGTCGACCTCACCGCCACGCACGCGCATTCGGCCGCGGATGCCGAGCTGCACCCGGATCTGCTGCTCACCGACCCCGCGGCGAACGATCCGCTGGTGTTCTGCCGCAGTCAGGCGACCGCGGGGATCGCGCTCATCACGCGGCGCTACGGCATTCGCGGCTACGCGACGTCGGTGCACACCGCGTGCGCGTCCGGCGGCCAGGCCGTCGGCACCGGGCTGAAGCTGATCCGCCGTGGCGTCGCCGACCGAGTGCTCGCCGGCGGTTTCGATTCGATGATCAGCCCCATCGGGATGGCGGGATTCTGCCTGCTGTCGGCACTCTCGCCGGACAACGACACGCCGCAGCGCGCGAGCCGCCCGTTCGACGCCACCCGCAACGGCTTCCTGCTGGGCGAAGGCGCCGGCTTTCTGGTGCTCGAGGAGTGGGCGGCGGCGCGCCGCCGCGGCGCGCGCATCTACGCGGAACTCGCCGGCGACGGCAACTCGCTGTCGAGCTACCGGATCACCGATTCGCCGCCGGACGGCGACGGACCGATCCAGGCGATGCGCGCGGCGCTGGCCGACGCAGGCGCCGCGACCAGCGACGTCGATTATCTCAACGCCCACGGCACGTCGACCGGGATGAACGACCGCAGCGAGAGCGCGGCGACGCGCGCGGTGTTCGGCGCTGAAGCCGCGCGCCTCAGCGTGAGTTCGACCAAGAGTTCGATGGGCCACCTGATCGCCGCCGCCGGCGCGGTCGAGGTCGCGGTGTGCGCGCTGGCGATCGACCGCGGCGAATTGCCGGTCAACGCCAACTACACAACGCCCGATCCGGACTGCGAGTTGAACCTCGTCCTCGGTCAACCGCGCCGCCAGCGCGTCCGCGTCGCGATGTCCAATTCTTTCGGCTTCGGCGGCTCGAACAGCTGCGTCGTGCTGCGCCATCCCGGCGAGGTCGACGGCCTGCCGGCGGCGGGCGCCTGACGAGCCTCGTAGAAATGCGTGACGAGTCTCGCCCCCACCCCTTCCCCCTCCCCCGCAGGCGGGGGAGGGGGAATGTCGTCGCGCAAATGGGTGTCATCCATTTGCACAATGATCAGTAGCCCGGACCGGGATCGCACATGGCTGCCCCGAAAATTCTCGTCACCGGCACCGGCGCCGTCTGCGCGGCCGGCATGGAGCCCGCCGCGATCCTCGACGTCGTGTGCTCCGGGCGCACCGCGATCGGCCCGATCCGGCAATGGGACACCACCGGCTGGCCGTCGCGCGAGGCGGGCGAAGTAGCCGATCTCAATCCGCGCGCGCTCGTCGACGACCGCAAGCTGCACAAGCTGATCCGGCGCACCGACCTCTTCGGTCTTTATGCGGCCGGCCGCGCCATCGACGGTTCCGGCATCGTCGCCCATCGCGACGCGCTGGAGGCCGGGGCGGCGGCGACGTTCAGCGACCGCACCGGCGTCTACGTCGGTTCGGGCGGCGGCAACTACCAGAACCAGTACGATTTCTTCCCGCTGCTGACCGAGGCGCACGGCGAACTGCCGGCGTTCGGCCGCGAGCTCGCCAGCACGGTGAACCCGATGTGGCTGCTGCGGACGTTGCCGAACAACGTGCTCGGGCACATCGGCATCCGGCACGGCCTGAAGGGATCCAACGCGTGCATCACCAACCACAGCGTCGGCGGGACGCTGGCGGTGATCGAGGCCGCCGAAGCGTTGCGCAACGGGGAGGCCGACCGGGCGGTCGCGGTGGGGCACGATGCGCCGATCGAGCCGCAGATGGTGCTGTACTACCAGCGGATGGGCCTGCTCGCCTCGGGCGCGCTGCTGCCCTTCGACGTGCGCCACGACGGCAGCCTGTTCGGCGAGGGCGCCGGCGCGCTGTTCCTCGAGACCGAGGCCTCCGCCGCGAGCCGCGGCGCCACCGTGCTGGGAGAAATCCTGGGCGGCGGTTACGCGTGCGAGGCGGAAGGGCTGGTTGCGATCCGCGATGACGGCGACGGCGTGGCCCGCGCCATCACCGCCGCGCTCGACGACGCGCAACTCTCCGCCGCCGATGTCGGCATGATCGTGACGCACGGCAACGGGACGCCGCAATCCGATGTGTCGGAAGCCGCCGCGATTCGTCAGATCTTCGGCGGGGAGCGGCACGCCCCGCCGGCCACCGCGTTCAAGTGGGCCTTCGGGCATCTCATCGCCGCCGCGGGCATCGTCGATACGGTCCTCGCGCTCGCCGCGCTCGCGCGAAAGCAGGTTCCGGGCATCGCGACCTTGTCCCTGCTCGATCCGGAGTGCGCCGGCCTGGCGGCGTCCGCCGCGCCGCAAACGCCGCGCAGCAGCATCGCGCTGATCATCGGCCGCGGCTTCGCCGGCACCAACGCCGCGCTGCTCGTTCGCGCGGCGTAGCGCCCGGTCGCGGCATGGCGGACACCGGCGCGGCGGCGAACCCCTGCGGCATCGACACCGTCGAAATCGCGCGGATCGAGCGCCTGCTGCGCGAAACCGCGCCCGCGGACCTGACGCGGTTCTTCTCGGCGCAGGAACTCGCCGACAGCGACGACGGCCCGGGCCGGGCCGCGAGTCTCGCCGCACGTTTCGCCGCGAAGGAAGCCTGCGTCAAGCTCTTTCCGCGCGAGGCCGCGCTGGGGCAGATCGAGCCCTCCGATTTTTCGGTCACGCGCGACAACTACGGCGCCCCGCAGGTCGCCTGCGGGCCGAAGGCGCGCTTCGTCCTCGACCTGCACCGGATCGGGTCGATCGCGCTGTCGCTCACCCATGACCGCGTCAGCGCGTCGGCCGTCGCGCTGGCCCTGAGCGCGCACACCGACGTGCGCCCCGGCGGGCGGTTCCTGTATCGCTTCGTGCCGCTGCGAAGGAAGGTCGTGCTGGCGAACCTACGCCGCGTGTTCGGCGCCACGATTCCCGAGAAGGAAATCGTGCGCCTCGCGGAGGCGCATTACGACCACCTGCTGAACCTCGCCGGCGAGTTCGCCCACTTCCGCTGGCTCGCGCCGGCGAAGAAGCTCGCGCTGGTGCGCGTGGAAAACGTCGACGCCTTCCTCGCCGCGCGCGCGCAGGGCAAGGGCATCCTGATTTTGACCGGGCATCTCGGCAACTGGGAGGTGGCGACGATCGCCGGCATCGGCCATTTTCCCGAAATGCGCGGCAAGTTCCACTTCGTGCGCCGCGCGATCAAGCCGAACTGGCTCGACCGCGTGGTCACGCGCCGTTTCAACCGCGCGGGCTTCGGCGTCTTTCCGAAGCGCGGCTCGCTCGACGCGATGCTGGACCGGCTGGAGCAGGGAGACGCGATCGTGTTCCCCTTCGACCAGCACGCGGGGCCGCCGGACGGCATCGAGGCCGATTTTTTCGGGCACCCGGCCTGGACCTTCAAGAGCCTCGCCATCATCGCGCTGGCGACCGGCGCGCCGGTGCTGCCGGCGGCGAGCTGGCGCGAGGACGACGGCCGCCACGTGCTCCGCTTCGAGGAGCCGATGGCGCCGATCGAATGCGACGACACGAGCGAAGCGATCCGCCGCAACACACGGGCCTATAATGCGGTGCTGGAACGTCTCATCGTGCGTCATCCGGAGCAGTGGTACTGGGTGCACCGGCGGTGGAAGCACGCCGAGACGAAGAGGCGTGCCCGGCGCGGCGCCGACCCGGCGCCCGCCCGACGGGACCCTCGGGACTGAGCGGCGACCAGCACCGCCCTCGCGCCCTCCTTGCCCATGCCTGCCATGCCCGGAAGCCTCTCCGCCCTGAAGTGGATCGTCCTCGGCGTGTTCGTCGCTTCGGCGGTGTACGTGCATTACCGCGGCCGCGTGCGGCACGGCTTCTTCCGCCAGCTGACCGACCATTCGTCGCTGACCGCACCGTACAACGTGCTCATGTACGCGTTCTCGGCGGTGCCCAACAAGCCGTTCCTCGACGTTGGCACCTTTCCCGAACTCGCCCCGCTGCGGGACAACTGGCAGGCGATCCGCGACGAAGGACTGGCGCTCTTCGCCGACGGCCACATCCGCGCCGCCGCCAAGTACAACGACATCGGCTTCCATTCGCTGTTCCGCGGCGGCTACAAGCGGTTCTACGTGAAGTGGTACGACGAGCCGCCGCCGTCCGCGAAAGCGCTGTGCCCGAAAACCGTCGCGCTCGTCACGGCGATTCCCTCGATCAATGCGGCGATGTTCGCGGTGCTTCCGCCCGGGGGCAGGCTCGGCGCCCACCGCGACCCCTATGCCGGGTCGTTGCGCTATCACCTCGGCCTCGCGACGCCGAATGCCGAGACCTGCAACATCGTCGTCGACGGCACGCCCTACCACTGGCGCGACGGCGAGGCGGTGATCTTCGACGAAACCTACATCCACATCGCCGAGAACCGGTCCGACACGAGCCGGCTCATCCTGTTCTGCGACATCGAACGGCCGCTCGCGCCGCGCTTGATCGCGTGGATGAATCGCGGCATCCGCAACACCGTGATGCGCGCGACACAAACCGAAAACGTCGAGGGCGAGAAAGTGGGCCTGGTGAACCGGCTGTTCGGCTACGTCTACCGCGTGCGCCTCCTCGGCAAGCGCATCAAGGCGCGGAGCCGGTTCGCGTACTACGCGCTCAAGTGGCTGTTGATCGGGGGGGTCGCCTGGCTCGTGTTCGCGCCGTGACCCGCTTGCGCGGATCGGGGCCGTTGCCGTCGACCCCCGTTCCGGCAAACGACTGTTGCGCCCGACCGGATGACCGCAGGATCGAAGTCCAGCCGGAAGCCGGCGCCTATCCTCGCGTGAGCGACGCGGACGCGCGTGCGATCCGCCAGCGTCCGTAGCCGAGGCTCAATCCAACGAGCGACCAGAACATGAGTGAATTCTGGCGGGCGAAAAAATCATCGGTGACGTTCTTGGCCAGGAAGCCGGCCAGCATCGTGATCCCGGCCACTCCGATCAGGCTCGTGGCGGGGTCGTCGGCACGGTAGAGCCGCCAGAACTCGCGTCCGATCGCCCCGAGCAGAATGACGAGGACGAGCACGCCGGGAAGGCCCAGCTGCAGCGCGTAGTTCAGGAACAGGTTGTGGCCATGCCAGAGGTCGGGGGTCGCAAAACGCTCGCTCAGCTCCTTGGCGTAGATCCCGCGACCGAAACCGCCGCCGGTGAACGGATGCTGCTCGATCATCGTGATCACGTGCGCCCAGAGCGGCAGCCGCGGATCGTGGGCGAGCGCCTC
>Ga0315278_10005290_pt1 | contig 11736 bp, 10 predicted proteins | sample YL17G06_0_MG_FD_203880 | JGI IMG/M metagenome (GOLD analysis project Ga0315278, IMG submission 203880) | Sediment microbial communities from Yellowstone Lake, YNP, Wyoming, USA - YL17G06_0 | ecosystem: Environmental > Aquatic > Freshwater > Lake > Sediment | place: USA: Wyoming | collected... | reverse complement strand
TGGGGTGGGCTTTGAGGTAGCCAGTCGTGTCGTCGCCGTCGCTGTCGCCGTCCTCCTCGCTGCCACCACCCGGCAGCAGGGCGCCGCCCTCCTCCGCCGCGGCCAGCTCGAACGCGTCCAGGGGGACGGCGGGGCCGGCCGGCGGCGCGGGCGGGCGCCGGGTGTTGGTCGAAACGGACCCTATGGCGGTGGTGACCCCACCCGTGGCGGCCCGGCCGGGCGGGCCGGGTGCGCCGCCAGTGCTGGCGGCTTTTTTGGCCGCCGCCGCCGCAGCCTCGCCCGCTCTCTCCTTTGCGATCGCGGCCTGCATGTCGACCGACGGCGTGTAAGCAGCCCTGGTCGGGAATTCGATGCGGGTGACGGGCGGCCCAGGAGGTGCGGCCGGGCGGCCGGGCGGGGCGGAGGCCGGGCCCGCTGGAGGCCTGGCAAACGAGGCGGGCGGGCGTGGGATCGCTGCCGGTGGGAGCGGCCGCGGCGGGGCCGGCGGGTCCGGCTTGGGAGGCGCTGGGGCCGGCTTGGGGCGGGGCGCGGGTCCCATGATGGGTGGCGACGGCGACCGCGACCGCGGCCGCGGCGGCGGGGGTGCGGCCGCGGCCGCGGCCGCCGCGGCCACGGCCGCGGCCGCCGCCTTGGTCGCTGCCTTGCCCGCCGCCTGGGCGGCCCGGGCCGAGGGCTTGGGAAGTTCCGGGACGAGGGGCTGCTTCCGGGCCGGGGGTGCCGAGACCGGCGGCGACAGGTCCCCAACCTCCGACTTGTCATCGGAGGAGGGGGAGGAGGAGGGGCTCGGCCGGGCGGAGGGTTTGTCGGCCTCGCCCACCCGGCACAGTTTTGGTTTCTTGCGTGTTTCTTTCGGGGGCGGCGGCGCCTTGCGCTTGGCGGCCGCCGCCGCCTCCCTCGCCCGGGCCGCAGCCTGGGCGACCGCCGCAACCCTCTCAGATGCGGACGAGCTGACGGGCTTGGGCGGGGTGCGGGAGGCAGAGGCGGCGGCGGCGGCGCCGTGGCCGCCTTTTTTGGCGGCGGCGGCGGCCTTGACAGACGCGGCCGCGGCCGCGCGCTCATCCATCCGGGACTGCGCCTCCCGCGCCCGTGCTGCACGCTCCATCGCCACCCGCTCCGCCGGGCTCGCCCGGACCCACTCCGCCTGGTACGCCTCGAACGGGACCGTCTGGCAGAGGCCCCCGGCCCCGCGCACGCCCTCCGGCTCCCACGTGTTGTCGAGGTGGGGGTACCCCTCCCACTTGACCCTGAACTGGACCTGGGGCACGGCGACCTCCACCCTTTTGCGCGTCTTGGGGTCGGCCCGCTCCACCACCTTGCTGCGGACCTCCTGGTACAGGACCGCCTCCACCGTGTACTCGGGCGAAGACGGCATTGGAGAGGCGCCGCCGTCGGCGCCGCTGCCGCCGTCTGCGCTGCCGCTGTCCTCGTCCTCACTCTCACAGTCCTCTGTGTCTTCGCTCGGGGTGGCCGCATGACGCGCCGCGGCCGCTTTCCCCTTGGACCGGCCAGCCGCCGGCAAGGCGACCGTCTTGCGGGACGCCGGCGCCGCGGATCCTGCCTTGGCTGGCGGACTGGCGTCTGGCGGCGGCGGCGGGGGGGGGGGGGGGGGGGGGGGGGGGGAAGCTGGCTCCCCTGACCCTGGTACGGCGGTGGCGGCGGCGGCGCCCTTCCACGCCTCCAGCACCGCCGCCGCGGACTCCTGCAGGAGGCCACACCCGGGGGGTAGGCCGTCCAGGAAGTGGGCGAGGCCCTCCACGGCCCCGGCGGCGGCCAGCGTGGGCGCCCGCGGGCGCCCCAACGCCCCCAGCGCGGCCAGTGTCCGCCCGGCGAGGCCGAGCATCGCCGCCCCCGCGCCCGGGTCGCCCGGCGTCATCGCCGCCGCCGCGGTCGCACCCTCCAGCGCGGCCGTCAGCCAAGCGAGCAGGGCCCGCAGCCCGCCCGCCTCCGCGATGGCGGCCCGGGTGGGCGGCGGGGAGAGGGCCAGCGCGCTCAGCAGCACGTCGCGCGCCCTTGCCCCAGCCGCCCCCTCCATCAGCGCCACAAATGCGGGCGGGGTGGCCGGGGCCGGGTTGAGGCTGCCGGACGCCAGGAGCAGGGGGGCCAGGTCGGTGGCCAGGCTGGCGGCGAGCGGCGGGGTGGCGGACTGGGCGGCCGGGTGCCGCTTGAGCGGGCGGGCCGGGCGCCGCTTGAGCGGGCGTGCCTGGAGGTGTAGGGGAGAGAGACGGGTGAGGGGTCAGGGGGTCTCTCTTGCGTGCCGTGAGATGTCAGGGGGAAGGACAGCGGGGCAGGGGCAGCAGCAGAGACGACGGCAGGAGGCCAGAGGCACACACACAGGAGGGTCAGGGCGGGCACGGCGCGCGCCCGCGAAAGTAAAAGGGGGGCCATGTATGGCTTCTCTTTTTTTTTTTGGTGGGGCGGGGTCGCCTGGAGGCTTTTTGTGTTTCTCCTCCTTTTTCTTTGCCGCGCACGGCGTGTTTTCTATTTTTATTTATTTGGCCTGTATGCCCTGACACGCACGCGCACACACACAGCGCGGCCTGCGGGGGAGGTGACGGGGCGAGGAGGCGAGATGGCACACACACACGGGACGCGTGCGTGCACCCTCTTGTCTCTCTCTCTCTCGGGTCGAGAGGTCGAGAGGTCCAGGGGCGAGGCATCGCCTTCTGGTTGGTTCTTTTGCTCTCGCACGCCTTCTTCTTACGGGCGTCGGCCTTTCCTGACACCGCCCCACCCGCGCACCCACACCCACGCTCACGTTGAGAAGGGACTCCTCCTGTCGGTGGCTTGCGTGCGTGCGTGTGGGCGGGCGGTGTGAGGGGTGGTGTTGCAGGGGCCGCAATCCTGGTTTCGGCTGCGGGGAGACGGGCACCGCCTCCACCGCAGCCCCTCCCACGACACACACTCATCCATAGTCCGTGCGTGTGCATGTCGCGTGTGCGCGCATGGGCGCGAACGAGGCGGCCTCCTGTTGTCGTCAGCCTCTGCCTTGTCGCCCGCCGTCCCTGTTCTCTTCCGTAAACAAAACCTGCTCCTCCTACTCTCACCACTCACCTCGCCACCCTCATCCCCACTCGCCCCGCGCTTGGCACCAACGCCGGCCGGGCCAGCCATAATGTGTGCCGTGTGCGCGTGCGTGTGTTGTCGGAGGGCGTGAGCGAGGGCCGCCAAAAAAAAAAATGAGCGTGGTGTCACCAGCTCGTTCTCTTCTCTCTCTCTCTCTCACTCGCTCTCGCGCCCAAACCCCAGAGAGGGGGGGTGGGGGGGTGAAGGAGGTGGAGGAAGTGTGTACGTGTGTGTGGCGCGAGCCTGGGCACCCGCGCCGCGCGGTCAAAAGAGATGGCCCGACTCTCTTGCCTCCCCTCCGACTCTGAAGAATGAAAAGCTGTTCCTCAATCGTCCTTTCTTCCCTCTCTTCCCACGCCCCCTGCTACGCCGCGTGGAGAGGAACCTCCGCCGGACCCACTCCACCCCGCACACCACCCATGGGCTCTCTCCCCGCCTCCCTCGCCCGCACCCCGCCGGGCGGCGGCAGGAAAGCGCAGGCGCGCTCGCAAGGAGGCGCTGATGAACCTCCCTGCTCACCCCCCCCCCCGCCCTCCCCACTCCTTGCCGCCGCTGCCGCCAACGCCGCCTGCGCCGCCCTGTGGATCGCCCTCTCCGCGGCCGTCATCCTGTACAACAAATGGATCCTGGCCGTCCACGGCTTCGCCTTCCCCATCTCTCTGACGGCGGGCCACATGGCCGCCTCCACACTCGTCGCGGCCGCCCTCGTGAAGAGCGGGGCTGTGGCCTCGCCGACCATCCCGCGGGCGACCTACTGGCGGGCGGTCGCGCCCATCGGCGCCCTGTTCGCGGGGACGCTGTGGCTGGGCAACGCGGCCTACCTGCACCTGAGCGTGTCCTTCATCCAAATGCTCAAGGCGCTGATGCCTGTCGCCGTGTATGGGGTCGGCTGCGCCGCCGGCCTGCAGGCCCCCAGCCGGGGCGTCGCCGCCAACATGGGCGCCATCACGGCGGGCGTGGCCCTAGCGTCCGCGGGCGAGCTGGCCTTTTCCTCCACGGGCGTCGCCCTGCAGCTGGCGTCCGTGTGCACGGAGGCCTGCCGGCTGACCCTGGTCCAGCTCCTCCTCCAGCGACGTGGCCTGCACCTGAACCCCGTCACCACGCTCTACCACGTTGCGCCGGCGTCCCTGGCGGCGCTGGCCGGGCCCTGGGCGGCCCTGGAGGCGGGGCCGCTCATGGCCGGCATCAAGGCCGGCACCGTGCCGCTCAACCCCGCCATCCTGCTCTCCAACGCGGCCGCGGCCGTCGCCCTCAACCTGGCCGTCTTCCTGCTGATCGGCCGGACGTCTGCGCTCACCATGAATGTGGCGGGCGTACTCAAGGACTGGCTCCTCATCGGCTTGTCGGCGACCTTGTTCGGGGCCCCGGTCTCCGCCCTCAACCTGGGCGGCTACAGCGTTGCGTTTTTCGGCGTCCTCTGGTACAACGCCTCCAAGCTGCGGGCCATGGCGGCGACGGCGGCGGCGGCGGCATCCGCGGAGAAAGGGGCTGTGCCGTCTGCTGCCGCTCCAGGCGGGAAAGGCGTGGTCAGCCTGGCCAGCCTGGCGTCGTCGCCGGGCGAGGGCGGCGGGGAGGCAGCGCGCTTGCTGTTGCCGGGCGAGGACGGCGGCGGCGGCGGCGGCGGCAGCGCCCGCGCCGGGTCGGCCGGCAGCGAGGGCGGCGGTGGCGGTGCCCTCATCGCCGCCGTCTTTGGCCGCGCGGGTGGTGGGGCGGGCGTGCGACGGGCAGTGGCCGCGTGAACAGAACAACAGGGCGTTGTTTTTTTTGTTGTTTTTTTTTGTAGAAAGGTTGAGAGTTATAAAGATCACACGGACGCGCACGCACGCACGCGCGCACTTCTCTCCCTACCTCTCACTCACCCTCACAGTCCTGCCTGCAACATGGCCGCCCGCAGGCGGGCGGCGGGGTCCGGGCCGGCAGCGCCCGCGTCACCGCCGCCCTCTTCCTCTTCTTCCTCGACCTCACTGCCGCCAGCACCCCAAACACCCCCGGCCGTCGCGGCCGCCGCGGCCGCCGCGGCCGCCACCTTCCGCCCCAGCGCCTCCTCGGGCCCGGGCGTGGGGATGAGCAAGGGCAACACCCACCGCCACCCCGTGCGCCCCGGGCCGCCACCGCCCGTCCCCGCGCCGTGCACCCAAGGGCACCACCGGCGGTGGGACAAGAGCGGGTCGACAGGCGTGGGCTCGGAGGGGGCGCCCCCTGCTCCCGGGGGCGGCCAGGGTGCCGCGCCTGCTGAGGCGGCCAGGGCGCCCGCCGTGACGGCCAGGAGGGCAGGCGACGGGGCGGGCGGGGCGGGCGGCGGTGGGGGGGGGGGAGAAAGGTGGCCCTGGCTCCTCAGGCCTGCCCGCGTCCGCTTGGCTGGCGGCGGGCCGGGCTGGGCGGCCGGCGGTGTGGCCGCGTCCGCGCCCGCCGTAGAGGGGCGGGAGGGTGGGCGGCCACCGCCAGGCACGGGCGTAGACCGCTGCAGGGCGGCCAGGCCAAACACCGGGATGGCGGGCGGGGTGGGCGCTGGGGAGGCCTCGCCGCCCTCCCCAGCGGCTGATGATGGGGAGGGGGTGGGCAGGAAGGAGCCGCCCGCAATCGTCCGCCCGCCGCCGCCCAGGTGGTCCAGCGAGGACGACCGGGGGCGGGTCAGGGACGCGTCTCCGCCACCATAGGAGGACCCCCGGCGGCCGAGCGTGGCCAGGGCCAGGGAGGGCTGGGCAGGGGAGGCGCCGCCACCCCCACCCAAAGCCGGGCAGGCGGCCGGCGGCACGTGCGCCCACAGGCCCACGGTCGCCCCGCAGGTCGTGCACTCCAGCGCCGCATCACAGGCCCGGACGGAGCCTGGGGGCAGGACGGGCGCGCGCGGGTCGGGCGGGCGGGCCAGCTTGAGCGGCGGGAGGGGCGCGCCCGGCCCGGCCGCCAGGATCGCGCGAGCGGCGGCCGCGCCCGCCGCGTCCCTCGCCGCCGCGGCCGCGCCCGCCCGCAGTTTGACGGTGGCCGGGTTCACAGCGCGCACCTCCCAGCCCAGCAGGGCCAGCAGGCGGCGGCGGGCGTCGAAGGCGGGCGTGCCGGCCCGGGCGAGCAGGGGCGGGGCCGGGGTGAGGCGGTGAGGGGGCGGCGGCGGCAGGACGGAGGAGGTGGTGGCCGGCTCCTCGGCACCCCGCTCCAGCAGGGCTGCCAGGCGCGCGGGGAAGGCTGCTGCCACGATCGCCTCCGCCGCCCCGTCCAGGGCGGGCAGGCAGTCCAGCTCCAGGGCGCTGGCCGCCCGGGCGGCCCAGCCAGCGAGCGCGGCCTCGCGCGGCAGGGGGGGGAAAGCGAGGGCGCCCGGGTCGGCCGCCGTGGCCCGCCAGGGGCAGTCCGCCCGGTGCGAGGTGATGAGGCGGGCCGCAAAGTCGGCGGCCGCCGCCTCTGTCTCCGCGAGGGGCAGGTCAGGCGGCAGCGGGAAGTGGAGCTTGTGGCGGCAAAACTGATGGATGGTGGATACAATAAAAAAAGGCGCAAGGTTGAGGAGCGCCGTCGAGCGCGCAATTCTTTCTCCCCCCTCTTCTATCCCGCCTTACCTCGCACGTGAGCGCGTCCACCCCGTCATTGACCCACCCCCGCCGGGCACAGGGGATGGGCCCCGCGGCGGGCGGCTTGGCAAACCAGGTCGAGGCCCGGAAGGTGTGCAGGCGGCGGACGAGGTCGCCCCGGTCCCATGGGCGGGCGGGCGGGTGGGCGGCGCCGACACTGCTTGATGGGAGGGCGGGCTCGGGCGATGGCGCTGCTGCCCCAGCCGCGGGTGAGCTGGCCGCGACGAGGGCATCCAGGGCCTTGGCCAGGCGGTCCGGCATGCGTGGGGGTGGGAGCTCCATCCCTTTTTTTTCCCCCCGTGCTCCCTCACTCTCCTCGAAAATATGAAATGACCTTTCCTCTCTCTACACTCACACACACACGCACGCACACACACACACGCACGCACGCACACCCGTCCCTAGGGCGCGCCTGCCTCCCTTCTCTGCAGCTCTTTGAAGGCGGCCGTCGCCCGGAACGTCAGGTTGACACGCACACCGCCCACACGCGCCCGCGGCGGGACGGCGTGCTGCCAGTCCCGCTGGGTGGTGCCCTGCATGAGGAGCACGTCCCCGCCGCCCAGGGTGAGCTCGATCCGGGACGCCGGAATGGCGGGGCTCCCGTCCGCCACCCCGGCCGGCGTCGGCCGCAGCTGGAACGCCCGGCCAGCGCCGAAGGAGGCGGAGGCGATGGTGTTGGGGGGCGGGCCGTACAGGGCGTCGCCATCCGCGTGCCACGCCATGGCGTCCGTGCCGTCCCGGTACAGGTTGAGCAGGCAGGTGTCGAAGGCGCACCCCGCCGCGGCTTCCACGGCCGCCTTGATGGTCGCCACGGCGGGCGTCCAGGGCGTGGGCGGCAGGGCCAGGCCGCTGTACGAGTAGGGCTGGGCAAGGGGCCGCGCCTGGTACGCGACCAGGCGCCGTTGGGGCACGGTCCGGCCCCACACCGTCACGTCGCGCTGCAACCACTCGACCTCGGTCTCCAGGGCGCGCAGGATGGCCCCGTCGGCGTCCGGAATGGCGGCCGGGAGGTAGAGGAGGCGGGCGCCGTGGCCAAGGTCGAGCGCGCCTGGTGGCGGGTGGAAGGGTGGGGCGGCCGGGCGGCGGCCCTGAGGGCCTGCTGCCTTCTTGGACGTCGTCGTCCCAAAGGGCAGGTTGGCTTGGCGGAGGGTGCGCGGCGGCGGCGGCGGCGGCGGCGGCGCGGAACCACCCGCCAGCCCGCCTGCACTGCCTGGGTTCTTTTTCCCAGGCGCCGGCATATGTCTGGTTTTCTCGCTCTAACCCCCGCGCCCTCCCTGCTTCACGGACAGCCGCGCGTTGCGGGCTTCGTCTTTGGCGTACGAGGCGTCGCGCATGGCCGCGACGGCGGCCTCCCGGGACCGGACGGTCTTGTTGAAGAACGGCAGGGCCGTCAGCGCCAGGGCGAGCGCGACGCCCAGGGCGACGCGGGGCTGGGAGGCGCGGCGCGAGGGGGCAGGCGGCGTGGAGGGGGTGAGCATGTAGAGGAGCACGCGGAGGGCGGGGGTGGGGGCGTGGGGTTGCGGTGCGCGCGTTGCCACTCGCGCACGCTTCGCACAACGTGGGAGGCGTGGGCGGACGGATTGCGTGAGAAAGAGAGAGAAAAAATGAGTGGGCATGTTTTTGTTTGCTCCTTGTGCTGCTCACACTTTTGCCTTTGAGTCCGCGCGCCTGAAAAAAAACTGCAACCATGGGGGTACGTGTGTCTATCGGCTGCACCGGAGCACGCCCACGTCTCCCGGTCTACCCCCTCCAGGCTGTTTGAGGGGCGGGAGGAGGGCGGCGCCGGCACGCGCGCGGGCGGCGATGAGAGCAGGCTGTGCTGTTTTCTTCTAGGCGGCTGAGCAATCGCAGCAGACTCCCTCCTCCTCCCCCCCCCCTTGTCCTCACCGCCCGTCCCACTCTCTCCTTCCCCACCCACAACAGTCCCTCATGCAGTCCGAGTCCTTCCAGCACATCATCCGTGTGTTGGTGAGTTCAATAAACAAAAGAGAGAGTGGAGAGAGCGCCGCGGAAAGAGACCGGCGTGCCCGCAGCGGCGGCGGGCGGCGGCTTTTTTCGGTCGCCCCGCCCCACGGCCGGCATGCACCCTTTTTCACGGCCTGACACCGCGCCTGGATGAACATGAATAACCGTGCTGGCATCCTGTGTGGCGGCTAGGCGTCGCCGACCGCGTCTGCTGCGGGCTCGCGGCCCTCTAAACAAAGCACTCGTTCGCGCCGATCCGAGTCTGCTGCCGCCTCTTCTCACGCCCTCCCGCTCTCTCCTCCTCCTTCCCCTCAGAACACCAACTTGATCGGCACCGTCAAGACGCCGTTCGCCCTGACCGCCGTCCGGTAAGTAAAAAAAGATACGCGCGGAGAGAGAGAAAAAGAGCGGGCAGCACGCCGAAAAAAAAAAAAAAAAAAAAAAAAAAAAAAAAACGCCGCCTCTCACTCTCCCTTCCCTCCCTCCCCTGTCTCGTCCCTCCTCCCCTCTTCCTTCCAGTGGTGTCGGCCGCCGGTTCGCCATCCTGGCCTGCAAGAAGGCCGAGGTCGACCTGAACAAGCGGGCGGGCGAGCTGTCCGCGGCGGAGCTGGAGCAGCTGATGGTGATCGTGGCCAACCCGCGCACCTTCAAGGTCCCGGACTGGTTTTTGAACCGGCAGCGCGACCCCAAGGACGGGACGACCGTCCAGCTGACCTCCTCCCAGATTGACGGCAAGCTGCGCGACGACCTGGAGCGCCTCAAGAAGATCCGCAACCACCGGGGCCTGCGCCACTACTGGAACCTGCGGGTCAAGGGCCAGCACACCAAGACCACCGGCCGCCGGGGGCGGACGGTCGGCCTGGGCCGCAAGAAGTAGAGTGAGGGGGTTCCCCCTCTCTCTCTCACCGCGCGCCTTCTTCGTGTGTTCTGCCTGTTTTTTTGTTTTATTTGATGTTGTTCCTTTTGTGGGGCGGGATCATTCCGGTGCGCCGCGTGTGAGGACGCCGGGAGAGTGAAGAGAGCGGGGGGTGGAGAGCGTGCCAACGCCTGGGGTGGCGGGGTTTGTTTTGAGTGTGTGTGCTTTGCGCCGCTCCTCCCCGCCGCTTCGGTGCGTGCGTGTGTAAATCCCCTGTGCTCTACTCTCGGCCCTCCCCGCGGGGGTCCGGGCGCGTGTTTCAAAATTTGAGTGCCTCGCGGCGGCGGTCGGAAGAAGAGAGAGAGCGAGGTTGAAGGTGACACTCTTGCTCACACTTCCGTTCCCCTGTCCGGGCCTCCTCCACACACGCGCGGCCTCTCTCGCTCGGCCGCCATGTCGGTGCGTGTGTGTGCGTGTGTCGGGCATTGCTTCATCTACCCCCTCCTGGCAGCGCAGGGACGCATGCTGCCCCGGCCACCCGACCGCCGCGCCCCAAAACCCGAGACAGCGCTTGTGATCGGCGCATTTTCTAATGCCTCCTCCCCTCCTCCACAGATCTTCGAGTACAACGGGTCCGCCATCGTGGCCATGGCCGGCAAGAACTGTGTGGCCATCGGGTCGGACACCCGGTTTGGTGTCCAGTTCCAGACGCTGGCGACAGACTACAAGAAGGTGCGGGGGGGATGAGAAAGAGAGAGAGAAAAAACGAACGCGCGGATGATGAACGGGAGCGGATTTTTCTCTCACACCGCGACTACTTCTCTCCTTTTAGGTTTACAAGATCCATGACAAGCTGTACATGGGCCTGGCCGGCCTGGGCACGGACGCGCAGACGCTGTGAGTGGAAATGAGGGGTGAGGAGAGACGGTACGCTTCCTCTCCATCATTTTTTTAACCTCGCCCCCTCTCACCTCGTTCCCTTTTTTCACACAGCCACCAGCGCTTCGTCTTCAAGCACAACCTTTACAAGCTGCGCGAGGAGCGGGACATGAAGCCCGCGACGTTCGGGGCCTTAGTCTCGGCCACCCTGTACGAGAAGCGGTTCGGGCCGTACTTTGTCTCCCCCGTCATTGCCGGCCTCGACCCGGCAGGTGACACACCCTACCTGTGCGGCATGGACTCGATCGGGGCGATCGAGACCGCCCACGACTTCATGGTGGCCGGCACCGCCCCGGACTCACTGTACGGCATGTGCGAAAGCATGTGGCGGCCGGACATGGTAAGAGAAATGGAATGAATGGAGAGTCGTGTTCCTTCAAGTTCTTCTTCAACCTCGCGCGCATGGAGGAGGTTGGTGTGTGTTTGGGTTTTGTGGGCGCTCCGTTCTCTCACTCTCCCGATCTCTTTCTCCGAATCAATTCCAGGAGCCCGACGCCCTCTTTGAGACGGTCTCCCAGTGCTTGCTGGCCGGCATGGACCGGGACGCGCTGGCCGGGTGGGGCGGGGTCGTGTACGTGATTACAAAAGATGGGTGCGTCGCGCGCACACTCAAGGGGCGGATGGATTGATGGGTGGGGGATGGAGAGATGGTGGTGGGGTCAGAGAAATCAGATGTGCATTTTTGCGAGTATGTGTTTCGTGTTTTTTGCTCTTCGGCGCGGGCGGCGGGCGGGAAGAGAGAGAGAGAGAAACAGGGCGGGGTTGGAGGGGTCAGCTCATTCCAATAAAAAAAGGGCGACCTCCCCCCTTTTTTTTTTTGGCCCCGCCCTAGTCCCGCGCCTCACACGCGCGCAGACCCTCACACCCCTCCACTCCCTCTCTGAACACATACTATGTCGACCGCCCTCTGCCCAAGGCGTGTCGGCGGGGCCGCCACCCGCCCGGCCCCTGCCCAAAACGCGGCCCGCATGCGGGGACCCACGCCCCGCGCCGTCGAGGTCGCGTCCTCCTCCACCTCCACAACCACGCCCTATTACACGTCCGCGGACGTCGCCCCGCCCGCCGGGGCCAACCAGTCCCACTTTCTGCACATCGACGACTGGCCCCGGGAACGCCTGGACGCGGTGCTAGCGACGGCCGCGACCGTGAAAGCCAAGCTGGCCGCCCGGGATGAGAGCTACAAGCCCTTTGCAGGCCGGACCATGTCCATGATCTTCACCAAGCCCAGCATGCGGACGCGCATCTCCTTTGAGACGGTAAAGGGGGGGGGGGAGTGGGGAGAGGGGTTGGGCGGGCGGGGCGGAGAGAGCGCGGGGTGGAGTCACCCCCCCCCACCCCACCCAAGGCCCCGAAAAC
>Ga0315278_10005286_pt1 | contig 11741 bp, 8 predicted proteins | sample YL17G06_0_MG_FD_203880 | JGI IMG/M metagenome (GOLD analysis project Ga0315278, IMG submission 203880) | Sediment microbial communities from Yellowstone Lake, YNP, Wyoming, USA - YL17G06_0 | ecosystem: Environmental > Aquatic > Freshwater > Lake > Sediment | place: USA: Wyoming | collected... | reverse complement strand
CCTCGACGGCGCCTGCCTGGCCCCGCCCGAAGGAGGTCCCCGCGGCGGCGCCGCGCTGCTGGCGCTGCACAACGTGAGCTACGTGCGCATCCAGGGCCTGGAGGTCCGCAACTACCGCACCGACGACCGCCGCCGCACGCCGGCCGGGATTCGCGTCTCGGGCGCGGGCAGCCATATCGAGATCCTGAAGAACAACGTCCATCACATCGAGCAGAACTTCACGGGACGGGACCGGCCGGGCAGCGGCGGAAACGGCTTCGGCATCGCGGTCTACGGCACGGACCCAAACACCCCCATAAGCGATCTACTCATCGATGGCAACGAGGTGCACCACCTGAAAACCGGTTCGAGCGAATCGCTGGTGCTGAATGGGAATGTCGCAGGTTTCCGCGTCACCCACAATGTTGTACATGACAACAACAACATCGGTATCGACCTCATTGGCCATGAGCGCACCGCCCCGGATCCCGAGGTCGACCGCGCGCGCGACGGCGTGATCAGCGGAAACCTGGTATACAACATCACCTCGAAGGGCAATCCCGCCTACGGCGACGAGGTGAACTCAGACGGCATCTACGTGGACGGCGGCACCCGCCTGCTGATCGAGCGCAACATCATGCACGACGTGGACTTCGGAATCGAGCTGGCAAGCGAGCACTTCGGCAAGACCACCAGCCATATCACGGCGCGCAATAACCTGATCTATAACTGCCACACGGCGGGCATTACCGTGGGGGGCTATGACGCCAAGCGGGGCATCACCGAGAACTGCATCATCGCCAACAACACGCTTTACAACAACGACACCTGGGACACCGAAACAGGCGAGTTCATGATGCAGTTCTACTTGCGCAACAACGTCTTCGAGAACAACATTATCTACGTCGGCAAGCACGGGCGCGTGATGACCAGCAAGTCGGGCCGCATGGACCCGAATACCCCCACCGTGACCATGGACCACAACGTCTACTATTTCCCGGGAGGTATCAATACAGCCGGGTGGCATTTCGACAATCAGGATTACCCCAGTTTCGAGGGCTACGTCGAGACCACCGGCAACGACCGCAACTCCCTCTTCGCCGATCCGTTGTTCGTCAATCCAGCAGCCAATGACTTTCAGTTACGGACGGGCTCTCCGGCGCGCGGCGCCGGCCGCAACACGGGCGCCGCGGTGACCGGCACCGAGGACCTCTCCGGCGCGCCCAGGGTGAAGGGCGGCAGGATAGACATCGGCTGCTACCAGGCGCAGTGATCTCAGTCAGCGCATGTAGGGAACGAAGCCCCGCGTTCTGGTCTTCAGCCGGTACACGGAGGACGTTGCCGTAATGTAGGGCGTGCGCAGGTCGGCATCGCCCCAGGCCAGGTTCGCGGCGTTTTCCGGAAGGACGATGGTGCCCAGGTGCTTGCCGCTGGAGGCCCAAACCCAGATGCCGAACGGCCCGGTCACAAAAGGATTGCCCCGGCGGTCAACCCGCATGCCATCGGGAACGCCGCTTCCCGGCGGCCTCGAAATCGACGACGGCATCCTCGATGGGAACGCCCGGAGATCGATCTTGCTGCGGTCTGCGTTGCCGAGTCCTCCAATCTGGGCGAACATGAGTTCGGCTTGGGCCGCCAGGTCAACGTCGTAACCGTCAACCTTCCCGCCTCAAAACGAAAACCAAAGGAAGCGCAATAGAGCCAGAAGCCTGCTATGCTCCATTGGAGACAGGAGTTGAGACGATGAAGTTCTATCCCCTTGTTGCATCTCTGGCAGCCGTCGCGACCGTGGCTGCGCCCCTGCCCAGCCGCTTTGAGAAGCCCCGCGTGGCTGTTATCATCAGCCACGACAGCTTTAAACAGGACTGGGGTACGACCCAGATGTCGGGTCACGCCTGGGCCGGAAACACCAGCCTCGCAGGTCTTCCCTACGACACCGTCTTCGTGAGCGACGTCGCGGACGCAAAGGCTCTCCGGCGTTACCGTGCGCTGGTTTTCGCGCAGTGCTTCGCCGTGGAGGACGCGATGGCGCGGCGGTTGGAAGCCGCCCTGGGCGCTTATCTGCAAGCCGGCGGCGGGGTGATCGTGGACGGGAGACTTGCGGTGGTGGACGAGAACGGCAAGCCGCGGGACCACGCGGCGCTTGATGCGCTGCTTGGCGTCGAGTATCCGGGTCTCCAGGGCGACACGGGATTTCGCGTGACGGTCAAGGACAACCGGCACTTCATCGTGCGCCAGTTCGACCCGGGCCAGTACCTGAACCAGTTCATGGCCGGGGGATTGAACATCATCCAATTCGCCGGGCAAACGGGCACGCTTCTGGTCAGCACAGACGGCAAGCAGTCCTGGCCGTTTCTATCCGCGGCCAGCCGCGGCCCCAGCCGCGTGGTGCTGTTCAGCGACCTCACCACTCTGGCCGGAGCGACATCCATCTTCCGCAATGAGGCGCCCCAGGGCTTTTACGCCAACAAGCTGATCGACACTGCCATCCGCGGGTTGCAGTGGGCGACCTACGGCAGTTTGCGCGGGCCTATCCCGGCCCCGCAACTCGTCAACGCCAACATGGCCGCCATTGTACGGCTGGATGCGGACCTCAGCGCCAAACTGGACTATCAACAACAGACCTTCCGCTTCCTCACCGAGACCGCCGAGCAGACCGGTGTTCAGACCGTTTACGCGTGGGTTTCGAGCGGCGCCACAAAAGCTGGTTGGGAGGCCCTCGCGCCGCTCGGCAAACGGCTGGAGGAAGTCGGCGGCCAGATCGGCACCCACAGCAAGAACCACCGCATCCGCAATGGCATGCCGGAGGAGCAGTGGAAGGTTGAACTGGAAGACTCCGTCGCCGAAATCGAAAGCAACCTGGCGCGGGTGGGCACGCCGCTGGGAAAAGTCGAGTGGTTCATCAATCCGGGCGACACCATCAGCAATCTCTACTACGACAAGCTGGCGCGGCTGTTCCGTATGTGCATGACCCACGGGTACGAGCAGGACACGCCCATCGGATTCGGGAACATGACCTGGTACACCGGCGCGGAAAAGAATTTCGTGGTTTTCGAGGACGTTCCGTCACCCGACTACCAGTGGTACTACGATCCCGAGTGGAGCTATACGACGGCGCAGATCACCTCCTACCAGGAGGCCATTGTCGATCACCTGTTTCAAGGTGTCGGCCGCGGTGTGGTGTACAACCAGATGTGGCACGACTACGGGATCTTCTCCATGCCGGTGACTCAGCGTGCGTTGCCTGCCGGCGCCGTCCCCAGGCCACCGCGCATCAAGAACACCTACCTGCTGCCGCTCTACGAAGCCGTCCGCGCGAAGTGGGCGTCGCTGCCCATCTACGCGCCGGAGCCTGAAGATCTCGTCAACAAGGTGCTCGCCCTGGCGCAATGGGACTATTCGTGGCAGGCCGACGATTCGCGCGTCGATCTGACACTGGATATGTCGGGGCTGCGAAAAGAGGAGATCGCGCAGTTTACCGGCGGCATGGGGATCCGCATCGACAACACGGCCGACCCGATCCAGTCTGTCACGATCGACGGTCAGCCGCACCTCGCCTTTTCCGATCACACGGTGATCCTTCCCAACCTCGCGAAGGGGCTCCACAAGCTGTCCCTGACCCTGGGGCCGCTGCCGTCCAACGCGACGCGCCTCACTTACGTATCCAAGAGGATGCCCGCCGTGCGGCAGCAGGCCGACGGCCTGGCCGTGGAACTGCTGGCCAGGAGCAAAGCCCGCATGTCCTTCCACACGGATACCCCGGCGGTCCTGGTGGGGGCCGATTTCCAGGAGTGGAACCGCAAAGGCGACCGCCAGTTGGATGCCTGGGTGGTGTCCGACCGGACCGTGGTGCTGCGCAAGGCGGCGCGTACCGGTTTTGGGATTGTGCAGGCCTCGGTGCGCGTGCTGGATTTCCGGGACACAGCTTCGGCCGTTAACCTGACGCTGGAGGGCCCGAGCGCAGACTCGCCGCTCCGGTTCACCGCCGGCCGGGCTCCCAAGCGCATCCTCGTGAACGGCAAGCCCGTCCAGGCTCCCGATTCGGAAATCATGGTGCCGCAGGCCCGGGGCAAGGTGCAGGTGCAGGCAGAGTTCTGAGTTATTAATCAGTACAGGGGTGGGTGGACATCAGTATGCCGAGATTCTTCGAGCCCTTGTGAGGTTAAGGGAACTTCATCTCCAGGTCTCAAAGACGTCGAAGGCCCAAAGGAGCGCACTTGGAGGCTTCGCCCGCACTCCCGCTCAAAGATATACCGGGACAATGCCTTGAGAGTATTGAAACTAGGGAGGAAAAAATGACGCATAGAATCATTGCGATGTTGCTGATGCTGGCTATGTCCAGCCTGCTGGGCGCAGCTGAAGTGAAGGTCGTCAGACCGCCGGGCGCGCCGGCCGGCCTTCCCTTCTCCCCGGGGCTGGTGGTGGGCAAACTGCTGTACGTCTCCGGGCAGGGTGCAAAAGACGCCAGGCAGGGCCTGGAGGCCGTCAAGTCGGTGGTCACCGCCGCCGGTCTAACGATGGATCACGTGGTTTACTCGCACGTATGGGTGACCGATTCCACCGGCTACGCCGAGGTCCGCAAGGTTTGGGGCGAGTACTTCAAGGACGGCGGGCCAGCGCTCTCCATGCTGGGCGTGGCCCGGTTGCCGCTCGACTACCCCGTGGAGATCAATGCGGTGGCGGTCACCGACCTGGCGATGAAACAGGCCGTTCGCCTGCCGGGTACGGCTGCCGACAGCACGCCCGAGGCTATGATCGCGGGAGATAAGCTGTATATCTCCAACTGCTACGGGCTTGATATATCGGGGAAAGAGGCGGAGGAGCCGGACCAGCGGGCGAAACTGGCGCTGGATCGTCTGGGCGTGGTTCTCAAGGCCGCAGGCATCGGGTACGAGCACGTCGTGTTCGTGAATCCATATCTCGCCGGCAGCCGCCCCGGCGGGTGGAATACGGTCTACGCGAAGTATTTCAAGTTCGGGGACACCCCCGCGCGTGCCACCATCAGCGTGTCGCATCTGCCGAACGGCTACTCCATCGCTTTCACCGGCGTGGCCACCATGGACCTTGCTTCGCGCCAATCCGTGCGGCCGAAGAACATGTCGCCCAGCCCCACTGCAAGCCCCTGTGTGTTCGCGGGCGACACGCTCTACTGCTCGGCGAAATCGGCTTTCATTCCCGGGCCGAACCTGGGCATCTATGCCGAGACTGTGGAAAACCAGGTGCGGATGACCATGCGCAATCTCATCGACGGCCTGGAAGAGGCGGGCCTGAGCATGGCCAACGTCATCTCCACCAACGTCTACCTGGACGACATGCAGGACTTCCCCAAGATGAACCGCATCTACGCGATGTACGTGAAGGAACCCATGCCGGTGCGGGCCACCGTCCAGCAAGTATCTCCCAGGGAGCGCAAACCCGACGACAGGGAGCAGTGGCCGACCCTTGAACAGATCTCGCTGATCGCGGTGAAATAGAAGTCTGTGGGGCAGGCCTCCCTGCCTGTTTACTTCCGGTACAACTCGAGGCAGCCATGAAGCGAATCGCACCCCTTGCCCTTGTGGCACTTTCGGCTTTCGCACAGCCTCCCTACGAACTGTTGTTGAAGGGAGGGCACGTCCTGGACTCCAAGAACCGCATCAACGGCGTGATGGATGTCGCCGTCGCAGGTGGCAAGATCGCGGCGGTGGCCAAGAGCATCCCCGCCGATCAGGCGCAGCGGGTGGTGAACGCCACCGGGCTCTACGTAACGCCTGGACTGGTGGACATGCACGCACACGTGTTCGCGGGCACCATGGGACCCGAATACACCGGCGCCCTCAGCGTGCGCCCGGACGGATTCACGTTCCGCAGCGGCGTGACCACCGTTGTTGACGCGGGCAGCGCGGGGTGGCGCAATTTCGCCGAGTTCAAACAGCAGATCATCGATACTTCGCGCACGCGCGTGTTGGCATTTCTGAACATTGTGGGGAAGGGCATGGGGGGCGGCAAGACCACCGAACAGGACACCAGCGACATGGAGCCAGAGCGGACCGCGGAGGAAGCCGCGCGCTACCCTGGCCTCATCGTGGGAATTAAGATCGCGCACTACGCCGGACCCGAGTGGATCGCCGTGGATCGCGCAGTGGATGCGGGTCGCTTGGCCAAACTGCCCGTGATGGTGGACTTCGCCGAGTTCCGCAAGGAACGGCCGTTCCAGCAGCTGGTGCTGGAGCACCTCCGGCCGGGGGATATCTACACCCATCTCTACCTGGGGGCCGTCCCCATGCTTGACCCGGAGGGCACGGTCTTGCCTTACCTCTTCGAAGCCCGCAAGCGCGGCGTGATCTTCGACGTGGGCCATGGCGGCGGCAGCTTCCAGTGGCGGCAGGCGGCCCCGGCGGTGCGGCAGGGTTTCGTCCCCGATTCGATTTCCACAGACCTGCATGTGAGCAGCATGAACGCCGGCATGAAGGACATACTCAACGTGATGTCGAAGTTCGTGGCCCTGGGGATGTCACTGGAAGACGTGGTCGCACGTGCAACGTGGAACCCCGCCCGCGAGGTCCACCAGGAAGAACTTGGGCATCTGTCCGTGGGGGCCCCGGCGGATATCGCCGTACTGCGGCTGGTCAAGGGCGATTTCGGTTACCTCGATGCAGGTGGCAGGCGCATGAACGGCTCGCAGAAGTTGGTGGGGGAACTGACCATCCGCGCCGGCCGCGTGGTCTGGGACCTGAACGGCCTCGCAGCCGACGATTGGCGGACCGCGCCGATTCGCACGAAGGAGAACTGAGCCGCGGCCGGGCGGTCCAATTCCGCGCCAGAATTGTGCTTCGCCTTGACCGCGGAGGGTACAGAAACTCAGCCGGCCTGCAAGTGGCTGAATCGACGGCTCTTGCCCAAGCCGTCGCGAGCCCCCTTCAGACGGTTGACAGGAACCCGCCAATCCCGGATGCTGCGTCTTTTCACACCGTATTTGGAGAGATATGAAGTTCTTCTGCAACCCTGGCAGCCGTTGCTCCTGATCCTGGCCCATTACAACCACGGCCGCGTTCATCAAGGACTGAACGGGATACCGGACCCTGATCCGGCAATCGACGGGCCGAGTCCGTCGGGCGGCTGGCTGCGTAGTTGTGGCCGGAACGCGTGCTGATACCGGGGCTTTAGCCGAGTGGTGCCCAGTTACTGGAACCAGAGGCTTCCCCGGAGCTATCGGCGTCTGTTCGAACCCACGCGAGCTCGAAATGAGGCGAGGGCTGCTACTCCGAGTGCCCGGGTCCATGGGGTTGGAAAGCCGTGCCGGGTTTTCGCGGACCACGACTCCCTCGCTTTGGACGACGTCATCGGTAGAATCGATCTCGGTACCAATACGCCAGAGACACCTCGCAGGACGCGATCCGTGGTAAACTGTCTTAAAGTGTGATCTCATGGCAGAACTAAACGCTATCAAAGGTATTTCCATTAAGGCCGATGTCGCGATGGAGATTGAGGAACTGGTCGAAAAATACCGTGACCTGTGCCTGTGGTTTCTCCGGCCGGATTTTGTGCCGCGTGGTCACGAAGAGGTTCTCCTTGTTTTGGATCTCATCGAACGCTACGGCGATCGCGCAGGTTTTGAACGGGTGCAGAGGCTGAGGCAATGGCTGCTACTCCCTACCAGTGCGGAATCTTGAAGGCGCTTGCTGCCCAGAGAAAGAAAAGGGGTGAAAGCTACGTAGCCGGCGGAGTTGCGCTCAATCAACTGTTGTCCGCGCCCCGGATCTCTCGCGACATCGACCTGTTTCATACTTCGCAAGAGGCCGTTGCCGCGACGTGGGCCGCCGACAGGGCGCTGCTAACCGCGGATGGCTACAGTGTGGAACCGCTGCGCGAAGCGCCATCCTTCGTAGAAGCACGGGTTTCGCTCAGCGGGGATCGCGTCATAATGCAGTGGGCCCAGGATAGCGCCTTCCGTTTCTTCCCGCTCCTCGAAGACGACCTCATGGGCCTGGTGCTTCATCCCTTTGACCTCGCAACCAACAAAACTCTTGCCATGGCCGGGCGAATGGAGCCCCGCGACTGGATAGACGTGCTGAATTGCGATCGGGACATCCAGCCTCTCGGGTGTTTAGCCTGGGCAGCGTGCGGCAAGGACCCGGGTTATAATCCGATCTCGCTGCTTGCTGAAATTTCACGCGCACACTACAGCCAGACCGAACTGGACATGCTCGATTTCTCCGGTTCCAAGCCCGATGCGGCGTTGCTGGGCCGGCGTTGGCATGAAATTCTGCAAAATGCGAAAGCCGTTTGCAGGCAGTTGCCCGCGCATGAACTCGGCAAGTGCGTCATCCGTCGCAACCTCGAACTCTTTCGCGGAACTGCGGATGAACTTGCGGAGGCCCTCACGCACCAAAGCATCGGATTCCACCAGGGGCGGCTCGGCGGCTCCTGGCCTGTGTTTTGCGGCTAAAACTCGTGTTCCCGTATGGTTAAAATATTCGACCGAGCCGCAAGCAGCTGCACCGGCCGAGTCTGTATAGAATGCCGTGGCTTCAGCTTCGCCCTTCTTTTCCACTCGAGCGAGGGTTGGCGGTCGACGCCTGAGCTGCCGTTGCTCGAGAACACAGGCCTGCCGAAGACCACAAAGAGCCGCCCCGAAAGCGGTCCGTCGCCATCTCGGCCGCCAGCGGTGGTCCTAGTGAGCTACCGGGGGAAGTTCATCTTGCGCAGCAGCGCCTCGAAGCGCGGGTCGGAGCGCAGGGGGTCGAAATTCGGTTGCACTTTGAGCCAGCGCATCAAGTAGGAATGATCCTCATAACCAATTTCCAATGCGGCAAGGGCATCCTCCTTCCTTCCCATGCTGGCAAGAAGATATGCCCTCAAGACCGGATCGACGTACTTGCGCTTCGACAACTCCTGCAAATTGCCTAGTATCTGTAATGCCTCGCTCCGCTTGCCCGCTGTCGCATAAGAGCTCCCGAGCATCGCGACATAACGCGGGCAGTCTTTCTCAAGGGCCACTGCCTTTTGATATTCCGCGACGGCATCCCCAAGAGTCGGGTTCACGCGATAAGTCGACCCCAGATGGGCGCGCGCATATGAAAAGTTCGGGTTCAATTCCAGTGTTGCGATCAGCTGTTTAGCTGCCGGTTCATACTGGCGTGCCAGGTAATAATGGAATCCCTTCTGGGTGTTGAATGTTAGGGACAGTGGTTCGAGTTCCAGCGCTCGATCATATTCAAGCTGGCTTTCATCAAACCGTCCCATCGAATCCAGGTATTGTCCATACCAGAAGTGAGCTGCCGCATAGTTCGGACTGAGCGCGATGACGCGTTTATACCCTTTCTCCGCTTCCTGCCAGTTCCAGTCGTAAACTGCGGTGGCAAACACCAGCGAATTACGGGCCTCAGCGAGGTCCTCATCCAGTTCGAGCGCCTTGAGCGCCGCCGCTTTCGACTTGGGTAAGGCATCCCTAAATGAGAGATAGCTGCCGTGCACGAGACTGTTGTAGCAATCGGCCACCCCGACGTAGGCCAACGCAAAGCCGGGATCCTTGTCGACGGCTTGATTGAAGCACTGAATGCCTTTCTTGAACGCTTCTTCCGTCCTCATGTTCCAGTAATAGCGGCCCAACTTAAAAAGTCGATCGGCTTCGTTGCTCCGGGTGTCTGGTTTGGCCAAAAGCTTCCGCTCTTCATCTGTTAACCGCAGCCGCAGCTTCTCAGCGATTTTGCTCTTGATATCTTCCTGAATGGACAGTTCGGTCATGCCTTTGCGATCATAGCGTTCTCCCCAAAGTTGCGTATCGGTTTCGACATCGATCAGTTCCGTAAAGATAAACTGATTATTGATCCTGCCCGTGAGTATTGCGCGGACTTTGCGGTCCCTCGCCACTTCTTGCGGATCAATCTTCTTGCCCTTGTAACGAATCACGGTACTGCGTGGCACAACGCGCAGATTGGACAGCTGTGTGAGGACGTTGATCAAGGTGTCTGTCATGCCGTCGCTGAGCGGCTCAGTATCGGGATTCCCACTTTCGTTTACAAAGGGCAAGACAGCTATCGAATCGATCGGCGCGCCGCGCCCGAGGTACAGGCAGGTACCTGTGCCAAAGACGGCAAGAAGGACCAGCGCAATCGACGCGAATAGCACTTGGCGGCGAGACAGTAGCGGTTGTCTTGCTCCCGCCGTGGCCTCCGCCGCCGTGATAGTGAGCTTGCCCGATTCTGAATCGCGTTTCAGACGCATGACATCGGCACGCATGTCGGATGCGTTTTGGTAGCGGAGCTTCCGGTCTTTCTCCAGCGCCTTATGGATTATCCGCTCCAGCTCGCCGGGGAGATCGGGATTCAAGCGAATCGGAGCTGGCGGAGCCTTGCTAAGAATGGCGTTGAACACGATACCGGCTGTGGCTCCCTCGAAAGGCTGTTTCTGAGTCGCCATTTCATAAAGGACCACTCCCAGCGAGAATAGGTCGGTCCTTATGTCCAGCGCCTCGCCTCGGACTTGCTCGGGTGACATGTAAGCGACCGTCCCGACTACCGTCCCTGGACTGGTCAGCATCGCTTCCATCGTTTCCGTCGGTGCCGCTGGATCGGCGTTCTCCTTTCCCTCACTGAGCTTGGCCAAACCAAAGTCCAGAATCTTGGCGTGGCCACGCTTCGTGACGAAGATATTGGCTGGCTTGATATCCCGGTGAATAATCCCCTCAGCGTGGGCAGCATCCAATCCGTCCGTTATCTGAAGCGCAAGGTCGAGAATTTCATCTGTCTTAAGCGGCTTGCCGAAGATGCGTTCCTTAAGAGTCTTGCCCTCCAGATACTCCATCGCAATGAAGTGCTGGCCCTCATGCTGGTTTATCTCATGGATAGTGCAGATGTTGGGATGATTGAGAGCCGAAGCCGACTTCGCTTCCCGCTGAAACCGCTCCAGTGCCTGAGGATCTTTGGATACTGCTTCAGGGAGGAACTTCAGGGCGACAAACCGGCCCAGGGAAGTGTCCTCCGCCTTGTAGACGACACCCATGCCTCCGCCGCCCAGCTTCTCCAAGATCTTAAAGTGTGCAACGATCTGGTCGATCTCGGGCATGCGTGTCTCCGTTACAGCAATTTGCTCACTGCATCGTGAAGCACAACTGGAATGGCGCTCATTATAGTTGGATGAATCGATAGTTGACAGCAGAATGCTTCAGGGAATTCCCTCAAAACAACAAAACAACCTCGCCGAGCGGCCCGTGAACCTCCGTCCGGGCAGGCTGCCTGAGTTCGGTGAGATCGACCTGCTTGAAGAAGGCCAGGTCGAAGTGGATCGATCCGGGGCCGCGGGCGACGTGCCGGGCCGAGTTGCCGAAGAGTTGAAGGTTTTCAGCTGGGATGGCCCTATTGGCAGCCACAATCAGTTTTCATAATGCAATATCCAGCTAATCCTCAGATAAGTTGCTTTCATTGAGCCGGCGGACTAAGCTCAGTATCGTCGGCGACAGATTCGACGGCACAAAGAAAGGAGAGGCTTTCATGCTAAGCTCCCCCAACCCCAGGGGCAGCAGCCCCATAGACTCTACAGCGGGACTCTTGATAACCGGACTTCGAATCTTCGCTGTATTGGCCATCGCCGCCCTTTGTGCCCCCCAGCTTGTTCGAGCTCAGACCACGGGCCGCATTGCCGGCGCCGTCAAGGACCAGTCAGGAGCGGTGCTTGTCGGAGCGGAAGTCAGAGTGGTGAGTAACGCTTCCGGTGACGAGCGAAGAGTCGCCACAGGGGATGAGGGCAATTACGCGGTGGCGCTCTTGCCGCCTGGCCTCTAC
>Ga0315278_10005285_pt1 | contig 11742 bp, 11 predicted proteins | sample YL17G06_0_MG_FD_203880 | JGI IMG/M metagenome (GOLD analysis project Ga0315278, IMG submission 203880) | Sediment microbial communities from Yellowstone Lake, YNP, Wyoming, USA - YL17G06_0 | ecosystem: Environmental > Aquatic > Freshwater > Lake > Sediment | place: USA: Wyoming | collected... | reverse complement strand
GACGACCTCTCGGCGGACGAGATCCGCGAGCACCGCGGCACCCTCACCGAGCCCGGCCGGAACAGCCCCTGGCGGGACCGGCCCGTCGAGGAGAGCCTCGACCTGTTCGAACGGATGCGGCGGGGCGAATTCCCCGACGGGGCGCGCGTGCTGCGCGCCAGGATCGACATGGCGGCTCCGAACATCAACCTGCGGGACCCCGTCCTGTACCGGATCGTGCACGCCGCACACCCGCGCACGGGCGACGCGTGGTGCGTCTACCCGACGTACGACTTCGCGCACGGCCAGTCGGACGCCATCGAGGGCATCACGCACTCCATCTGCACCCTGGAGTTCGAGGATCACCGCCCGCTCTACGACTGGCTCATCGAGCACCTGCCGGTGCCCTCGCGCCCGCGCCAGATCGAGTTCGCGCGGCTCAACCTCACCTACACGGTGCTCTCCAAGCGCGTCCTCCTCCGCCTGGTCAACGAGGGGCACGTCCGCGGCTGGGACGACCCCCGGATGCCCACGATCTCGGGCCTGCGCCGGCGCGGCTTCCCCGCCGAGGGGATCCGCGACTTCGCGGCGCTGATCGGGGTGGCGAAGGCCAACAGCATCGTCGAGATGGGGATGCTCGAGCATGCCGTGCGCGACGTCCTCAACCGGACGGCTCCCCGCCGCTTCGCCGTCCTGCATCCCCTCAAGGTGGTCGTCGAGAACTACCCCGACGGGCAGGTCGAGGAGATGGATGTCGCCAACAACCCGGAGGACCCGTCGGCCGGGACCCGCAAGGTGCCCTTCGCGCGCGAGCTGTGGATCGAGCGGGACGACTTCATGGAGGAGCCCCCGGCGAAGTTCTTCCGCCTGGCCCCGGGCCGCGAGGTGCGCCTGAGGTCGGCGTACTTCGTGACCTGTCGCGAGGTCGGGAAGGACGCGGCCGGCGAGATCGTGGAGCTGCGCTGCACCTACGACCCGGCCACCCGGGGCGGCGGCGCCCCCGACGGCCGCCGGCCGAAGGCGACCCTCCACTGGATCTCGGCCGAACACGCCATGCCCGCCGAGGTCCGGATATACGACTACCTCTTCAGTCGCCCGAATCCCGGGGCCGACGGCCGCGACCTCTTCGCCGACCTGAACCCCGACTCGGAGACGATCCTCCACGGCTGCCTCGTGGAGCCGACCCTCGGCGAGGTCCCGCTGGGCGAAACCGTGCAGTTCGAGCGCCTCGGCTACTTCACACCGGATCCTGATTCGACGCCCGGCCACCCCGTCTTCAACCGCACGCTCACGCTCAAGGACACGTGGGCCAAGCTCCAGGTGCAGGGCCGGCACGACACGGCATAGGCCGCGGGTCGCGCTGGCGCGCGCGCCGTTCGGCTGGCGGCCGCTAGTCGCCGGGGGCCGTCACGCGACGGCGATGGGCAGGAGCGCGCCGTGCCCCGCCGAGCGCGCCGTGCCCGGCCGGTGCGCGGATCAGTGATGCAGGTACGGCCAGAGGCTCTGGTGGACCCGGTCGAGCGGGGTGTCGGTCGATTGGCGGATGCCAAGACAGCCGATGGCGATGAGAGCGCTGAGCGCGATGAGTTCAAACATATTGGTATCCCTGGACGATCGAGGCACGGATGCCGCCGGTCGAGCATTCGTCACCCGGCGGTTCTATCAGCGTTGATAGTAAAGCAGGCAGACCAAAGGCGCATACGACCAAACGGTCACTATTCATGTGGCAAAGGTCACGTTCTAGTCGCTGTTCGTTAGGCGTTCGCGGCTGCTGCCCGATCGTCGCGTCGGTTGCGGCCTCCTGCGCCAGGCCGGCCTCGGGTGAGGAGCCCGCCCCGGTGGGTGCATGACGGCGCCCCTCGCGCCGCCTCGGGTCCGGACGACGCGCACGCCGCACCTCCGCCGCCGCTCCGGTTGAGGCGGCCGACGCCGACGCGGTAGACTCATGGTGCCCGCGAGGGCATCGCTGGCGAGTGGCCTAACGGTAAGGCACCTGACTCTGGATCAGGGGATTGAAGGTTCGAATCCTTCCTCGCCAGCCACCCCCCTTCCAGAACCACCTGTCTCGGGGTGCCCGCCGGCCGCCCGCGCGTCCCGCGCTCTGACTGAGCGGCAGCGAGGCGGCCCGAACCGACCACGGGCAGGGCGGCGATGACCCAACCTCGTCATTGACACCCGTCCGGCCGCGGGGTTCACTGGCCATGGACGCGATCCTGGGTCGTCACGGCGTTGCCGCTGGCGCGACCGGGCCGGGTCGGGTGGGAAGTCGTGCCGGGGGAAGCCATGGATCCACAGCAGCGCCGGGAGGCGGCCCGCTACCGCAGCATCTGCGTCGCTCTCGACGCGATCACGCGGCCTGCGCCGCAGGACGCGATGCCGGAGTTCCTCGCCGCTCCGGAGGCCGTGGCCGCGGTCACGAACCTGCGGGCGGTCGTCGCCCAGCCGAACGTGATCGCGATCGGGATCGCCGAGAAGGAAACCGACGGCCAGATGACCGGCGAGCTCGCCCTCACCTTCTACGTCGAGAAGAAGCACGATGTCCCGGCGGCCGAAGCCGTGCCTGCGGCCGTCCCGTCGCCGCTGGTTCGACGCGACGTGCCGACCGATGTCGTGGAGCTCGGCGCGCTCGCGCCGGAGGCGCTGGTCCAGAAGACTCCGGTTGTGCCGGGCTTCAGCATCGGGCATCGCGACATCACCGCCGGCACCCTCGGGGCGCTCCTGGGCCCACGGACGCGGCCGCGCATCCTGGGCAACAGCCACGTCCTGGCGCACAGCGGCTTGGCCGCCGTTGGCGACCCGATCCTCTACCCCGGACCGCTGGACGGCGGGGTCGATGGCGACCTCATCGCCTACCTGGCCCAGTTCGTGCCGTTCGACACGAGCGGCGCCTTCGTGAACACGATGGACGCTGCGGTGGCCACCGTCGTGCCGGCGCGGCGGGCCGAGCTCCGCTCGCGGATCGCGCTGATCGGGGCAGTTCCCGGCAACACGGCGGTCCCGACCCGCGGCATGAAGGTCAGAAAGGTGGGCCGAACGACCGGACTCACTCACGGCGAGGTCCGCGACGTCAACTTCCGGTTCGTCCTCGACTACGGGCCCGGTGTCGGTTCGGTCGGTTTCACCGACCAGGTCCTGTGCACCCGCTACACGGACGGCGGCGACTCCGGCTCGCTCGTGCTGGAGGAGGGCACCGACCGAGCCATCGGCCTGCACTTCGCGGGGGCGAACGGCGGGAGCGTCTTCTCTCCCATCCGGCCGATCCTGCGCCGGGTCCGGGGACGGCTGATCCGCATGCCGCTCAACGAGGCCTGACGACGCGCCGTGGCAACGCTGAAGGATGCCGAGCAGGCTCGCGAGCAGGCCGGGGAGACCCTGCGGGGGCTGGGCGCCCATGCGATCTCCGTCGAGGAGGAGCCGCCCGACGAGGACGAGGCGGCGCAGAACGCCGCGGCGGGGGCAACGGGGGCGCTCGAGGGGCTCGAACCGACGGAGGGGCTCGAGGCGACTGACGATGCCGCGCTGGGCGGCGGGTCGCGCCGCCGGCCGCGCCGGCGGACGTTCGCGGTGGTCGCCTGGTTCGCGGAGGAACCACCGGCAGACCTCCCGCAGGCGCTCGAGGTCAGGGCCGGGACGCGGAAGAAGGTCGTCCCGCTCCGCGCCCGCCGCGCGGAGCGCTTCCGGGCGGAATAGCGCGATCCGACGGGACTCGACGCAGGGAGGGGAACTGGACATGGCACGCAGTCCGCAACGGGCCAGCCGCGACACGATCGCGGCCTTCGAGGCGGCCGGGTCGCCGGAGCTCGTCGGCCGCGCCTGCAGGCTGCAGGCGTATCGGCCCCTTCCGGCCGTCACCCCGATCGCGACGCGAGGTCCGTTCGTCGCCTACGCCTCGCCTGACGCGACGTTCGCCGTCACGCGCCGGATCCTCGCCGCGGCGTCGCGGTCGATCCTGATCGGCATCTACGACCTCGAGGCCCGCTACGTCGTCGACCTGCTGAAGGACGCACTCAGCCGCGGCGTGGCGGTGACCCTCATGCTCGACCTCGACGGCCGCAGCGGCGAGCGACCCCTCTACGACGAGCTGGCGGCCGCCGGGGCCACCTGCGTGCCGGCGCCGTCATGCGCCAGCCGCCAAAGCCGGTACTTCTCCTCGTCGCACGAGAAGATCATCGTCGTCGACGACGAGTGGACCCTGGTCCAGAGCGGCAATTGGTCGACAAACAGCATCCCGCGCAACGAGGTCGACGGCGGCGACCCGGCGGCCTGGGTCCCGGGCAACCGTGACATGGGCGTCGCGGTCCGGTCGCCGGAGCTGGCCGCCTTCTTCGGTGCCGTCATTCGGGGCGACATCGACCTCGAGCTGAACGGAGCCGGGCCGCAGGCCGCCGGCGGGGGCCTCGCCGACCTGCCCGCGGTCGGGGCAGCCCAGGCCGCTCCACGCCGGCGTCCGCTTCGCACGTTCCCAAGCCGGAGCTTCGCCCCGGAGGCTCCGGTGGAGGTCATGCCGATCCTCTCGCCCGAAAACTACATGGCGACGATCCCGGGACTGCTGCGCTCGGCCCGTCGGTCCATCCTGGTCGAGCAGCAGTACATCCGCGGCACGCAGCCGCAGATCCGGACCCTGCTCGACGCGATCGTCGCGGCCCGCGTGGCATCTCCCGGGCTGACGGTGCGGATCGTCCTCGCGGCACCGTTCCCCGGCGCCCGCTTCGCGAAGGAGGCGGCGGCGATCCGCGACCTGGCGGCAAGCCACGACCTTCGGCTCGGCCGCGACGTCAGGATCCTCAACCCTCGCTACCTCGCGCACTGCCACAACAAGCTGATCGTGGTCGACGACCAGCGCGTGCTGGTCAGCTCGCAGAACTGGTCCGACCTCGCGGTCACCAGCAACCGGGAGGCCGGCCTGCTCATCCCGCACGCACCCATTGCCCGCTACTTCCGCGCGATCTTCAACCTCGACTGGCGGACCGGGGTGACGCGCCTGGTTGCCCGCCCGAAGGAGATCCTCGGCCCCGAGGCCGCCGGGCCGACATCCTCGATCCCGATCGCCTGGGGCGACTACGTGGAGGTGTAGGCACCGCTGGTGATCTTCGCCGTCGGCGCCTACGTGGTGGGCGGTAGTCCATTCTGAGCTGGCTTCGCCGACGAAACAGTCCGGTTGTCGGGACGCGGTCCGCGACGACCTGCGAAGGAGGAGACGATGCGCGTCGTGCTGATCCACGGGCGGGCCGCCGCCATGGACATCCCGGCAATGATGGCCCGCGACTGGGAAGCCGCCCTCCGGTTCGGCCTGCAGCGGGCCGGGTCGAAGGTCCCGGCAAGGGGCATCGACGTCCGGTTCGCCTTCTATGGGTCCGTCTGGCGGCCCGACGAGCGCCAGCCGCTGCCGGCGATCGACTTCGGTCCCGCCGCCCCCCAGCTGGGCTTGCCGGGGCTTGGCGACCTCTCCCTCTGGGTCGATCAACACCTCGGCGTAGGAGATGCCCTGTTGGACCTGCTGCTCCGGGACCTGGACGAGTACTACGCGGAGCCCGAGCTCCGGAAGCTCACCAACGACCGCCTCGTGAGCGCCTGTCGCGATGGGCTGCCACCGGGCGAGAGCGTCATCGTGGTCGCCTTCAGCATGGGGACTCTCGTCGCGTATGACGCCCTGCGCGCCGACCCGACGCTGCCGATCGGCGCCCTGATCACGTGCGGATCCCCCCTCGCGATGCCCTCGATCTACCGCCAGGTCGAGGCCACCGCCCCGCGCGGCATGCGGCCGCGCACGCCGTTCCCCTGGCAGCTGCGAATGTGGGTCAACGCGTGGACCAAGGACGACCCCGCTACCGCCGGGCACCACGACATGGCCGCGCGCTTCCCGGCGCCCGACCCGAATGCCCAGCACGTCCAGGACCTCGAGACGTGGGGTCGGTCGGCAGCGCCGACGGCACCCGCGGGGGCCCATAACGCGCTCGACTACCTCAGCTCGCGAGTCGTCGGCACGGCGGTCGACGCCGCGCTGCGCGTCCCGTGACGGGTACGATGCCGCGGTGAGAATCATCGTCGAGGTCGTGGTGGAATCCTCCGAGCGGCCGCCCCGTGGCGCCCGCGTCCGCGTCGAGGCGCACGACACGACGTTCGAGGATGCCCCGTCGGAGACCGTGGCGGCGGCCGACGGCCTCGTGCGCGGAGACGAGGGAGCCACCGTCGAGATGGTCGAGCTGGAGTTGATCCGGATTCCCGCCGCCTCCACGATCTGGGTCCACGTCGACGTGGACGGCGACGGGCGCGTGAGCGTCGGCGACTACGTGACGATGGCCTCGTTCCCGATTCCGGCGGCGGACGACGGACGCGTGACCGTCGTGGTCAGGCGGGTCTGACCAGCCAGTCGGCGAGTGCCTGCGTGATGGGCTGGCCGGTCCTCTGCTCGATGAAGAGGAACTCGCCGGCCGTGTTGACCTCGAGGAAGACGTGGTCGCCGGCCGGGGTCCGACGCAGGTCGATCGCGCCGTAGACCAGGCCCAGCCGGTCCATGAGCGCTCGCAGCCGGGCCACCACGTCGGCCGGGAGGTCGGTCGCGGTGGTGCTGGCCTGGCCGAGGGACATCCGGAAGTCCACCGGGTAGTCGGTCGCCCGCGCGTCGATGGCGGCGGGGAAGATCCGGTCGCCAACGACGGTCACGCGCAGGTCCGCCTCGGCCTCGATGTACTCCTGGAAGATGACCGGGGCCACCCGGACCGCATCCAGCATCTCCATCTCGGCTTCGCGAACGAGGCGCGTCTCGCGCCACACCTGGTGGGTGGCCGAGAAGGTCTTGAAGATGGTGCGCCCGTCTCCCCGGCCCTCGATGAACGTCCGGGCGGCGATCGGGTCGGAGGTGATCAGGGTGCGCGGCACGGTCAGCCCGATCTCCGAGGCGACCCGCAGCTGCCACGCCTTGCGCCCCGCGATCTCGTCGGGGCCCGGCGGGTTGCACCACGGGACCTCCAGCAACAGCCAGAGGCCGTTGATCGCCTCGTTCCACTCGTTGGCCGTGAACATGCGCGTGTCGAAGTCGATGACCCCGGAGACGTCGGCCACCTGCGGGCGGCGCCACCAGACGGCGTGCACGTTCCGAAGATCGACCGGCGGTCCGTCCGCCGGTCGATACTCGAGCGCCGGGCGGCGCGGGTCCGCGTAGTCAATCGTCAGCGCCGCCCTGCCGGGGAGCGCGGACAGGTCGAGCAACAGGACCTCGTGCCCCCCGGCGCGAAGGACGTCGATGACGTGAGTGGCGTGGGGGTCTCCCGGGTGGGAGACGACCAGGATCACGCCCGCACGGGCTCAGCCACCGGTGGCTCGATCGTGGGCGTCCAGCACCTGGCCCAGTGCCCCGGTCGTCTCGTCGAACTGGGCCTGGAGCTGCTCGCGCAGGGCGTCGACCTGGGCGATCTGCTCGGCCAGGGCCCCAAGCTGGGCGTCGAGTGCCGCCGCGGTCGGCTCGATGGTCGCGGCGTCGCCGGCTGCCGGCGCCTGGTGGGGCGCCACGACGGCAAAGGGCAGGCCCCCCCCGAGGCGCCCCCCGAGACCCGGCTGCACGACCGGGTTGATCAGCGGGCCGGGCCCGACGCGCTCGACGAGCGTGCCGATCGGGTCCAGGCCACCTTCCTTGATCGTGTCGAGCGCCAGCTCCTTGCGGGTGTCGGTGATGACCTCCTTGCGCGTGTCGAAGGCGAGCTCCTTGCGGGTGTCGAGGCGGAGGTCCTTGATCTGCTCCTTGCGGGTATCGACGATCTGGTCCTTGGGCACTTCCTTGAGGGTCGACACGGGGCACATCACGTTGGCGGACGCGATGTCGCCCGCGCTGAGTGCCGTGCGCTGGCCGATCGCCGCGCCCGGGCCGAGCGGCGTGATCGTGTCGCTGCCGTCGGTCGAGAACGCGTTGCGCGGGTAATGCATGATCGAGCCGTAGTCGTACGGCCCCACGTCATCGCCGTCCGCGATGTGCTGGTTGAAGTTGTGCTCGAGGCCGGGCTGGATCTTGTCCCAGTGGATGGTGACGAAGGCGTCGCGATCCTCCCTGCTCTGCTCGTGCCAGAACCCGATCGTGTGGCCGATCTCGTGGATCGTGTTGCCGGTCGTGCAGCCGGCCTCCAGGTTGACGAACTGCGGGCCGCCGCGCCGCCCGACCGAGGAGGAGCACCCGGTCGATGGGCGGAACGTGACGAAGTCCCCCTCCGTGGTCCGCGCGACGAACCGGAAGCCGGTACTCGCCTGCCAGTGGGCGATCGCGTCAGTGACCCGGGCCTGGTTGGGCAGCGCCGGATCGACGGTGAACGGGACGGTGCAGTTGGGCCAGCGGAACTGGGCGCCGCTGATGATCACGCTCTCGGGAAGCGCCCCGCTGATTTGGGCGCGCAGCGCATCGCTGGTCCGCTCGACCTCCTCGACCGTGCCCAGAACGATGTCGCCCTCGAACATGGCCAGCCCGTCCACGGCGACGTACTGGACGGCCCGGTGGTGGAAGGTGTTCCCGGGAATCAGGGCAGTCCGGACCTCACCCCCCGAGCGCTGCTCGCCCGGACCGTCGGAATTGGTGCTGCCGCCACGCCTCGGAGCCATGGCCCCCCCTATCGCCGCATGGAGGGGCCCCATGGCATGGTCGCCCGTGGAACAGACCCCCCACCGCGTCTCCGGCGACCATAGGCCGCAACCCGAATCCGGTCAACCCGGGACGATCGTCCCTCTCCTGGACTGGGACCCTCGCCGGGACCGCGCGCGCGAATTTCGGCAGGCGCGGGCGGATTCGGCAGGCGCGCGCGGGCTACCGTCGGGGTATGCTCACGGCCCCTTCCGGGGCGCCGCTGCCCCGCCGCCCCCCGCCCGCCTGGAGCCCCCCGGCGGTCGCCCCACGAGAGGCCCGCCGTCCGTGTCCGCATCGATCCCCGCCCCGTCGTTTCCCACGACGCTGCCCCACCTCCTGGAGCGCGCCATCGCCGCGACGGGATCGGCCCCGTTCATCGGCGTCCGAACCTCGACCGTGCGTGAGCAGTCGCTGACGTTCACGGAGTTCGGGGTGGCCGTGGAGCACGCCGCCGCGCGGCTCGCCGGGGCACTTCGGCCGGGCGAGCGAGTGCTGGTCCAGGGAGCGCCGGGGCCGGGCTTCGCCGCCGCGCTTTTCGCGGCTGCCCGGGCGAACGTGATCCTGGTCCCCCTCGACGCGCGGATGACGTCCGACACCGTGGAGCGTATCTCGGCGCTTACGGAGCCGTCGGCCATCCTGCTGGGAACCGGGGCGACGCTGGAGCCGGTCATGAGCCCGCGACTGGCGAGCCTGCCGGTCCTCGACCTCGACGAGCTCGTCAACCCGGCCGAGCCGGCGGCGGTTGCGGCCCTCGCGGCCCGCGCGCCCGCGCGCCCGGACGAGCCGATCGAGATCCTGTGCACGTCGGGTTCGACGGGCAGCCCGAAGGGCGTCACGGTGACCCAGGCGATGCTGCTGGCGTCGACCGAGCGCTGCCTCGTGACGATCCCGCCGAACAACAACCGCTTCGTCTCGATCCTGCCGCTCTCCCACATCATGGAGCAGGTCGCCGGGCTGGTCTACGCCATGGCGGCGGGCGCCGAGACCGAGTACATCACCACGCTGCGCCCGGACGTGATCGCCGCGGCGATCCGCGGCCATCGCGCCACGGCGCTCGTGGTCGTGCCGCAGGTCCTGGAGTTCCTGTTCAGCGCGATCCGTCGCGAGGCCGAGCGGACCGGCAAGGGCGCCACCTTCCGGCGTGCCCTGCGCATCGCGCCGTACCTCCCCGTGGGGCTGCGTCGCCGTCTGTTCTCCACGGTCCACGCCGCGCTCGGCGGAGAGCTGCGCCTGGTGCTCTCGTCGGCCGCGCACCTTTCGCCCACCCTCCAACGAAGCTGGGAGGCGCTCGGCGTCGAGGTGGTCCAGGGCTACGGCTCCACGGAGGCTGGCCTGGTCTCGACCAACGCGCACGGCCGCACCCCGGTCGGCCGGGTAGGCTGGGCGCTTCCGCCGCTGGAGATGCGCATCGAACCGGACGGCGAGGTGGTCGTCCGGGGACCGTCGGTCTTCTCCGGGTACTGGCAGGACCCCGACTCCACCGCTGCGGCCTTCACGCCCGACGGCTGGTACCGGACGGGCGACATCGGCGAGATGGACGCGACGGGCGCCCTGCGCCTGGCCGGGCGGACACGATCGCTGATCGCGATGCCCAACGGGATGAACGTGCATCCGGAGGACGTCGAGGCCGCGCTGGTCGCCGAAGGGCTGGTCGAGCCTGTCGTGTTCGAGGCCGAGCCGGGCCGCATCGCGGTGACCTTCCGCCCGGGTGCTGCGTTCGGCGTGCCAGCCGGCGACGAGGCGTCCACGGTGTCGGCCGAGGACGAGGCCTCCGCCGTGGCGGCCGCCGTGCGGGCAGCGAACGGCCGGCTTGCCGCCCACCAACGGGTCACGGGCCGGGCACCGTTCCCGGACGCGGACTTCCCGCGCACGCACACGCGCAAGGTTCGCCGCAGCGCCGTCGCCGAGCGGATGGCTGGGGTGCCGCTCAGCCGCTGATGCGCCTGGCGTTTCGCGCCCGCTCGCCGCTGGCCCTCGCCGCTCGCCGCCGCCCCGGCAGGTCCGGGGAGAAGCCCGGTAGAATCGAAGCCCGTTCTTGGGGAACGATGTGGGCGGGCATGCGTAGCCGTTCCGACTCCCTGGCATGGAAGAAGGTCTTCGCGGCGGGACTCCTGCTCCGCCCGATCCTCATCGTGCCGATGGCCCCGAGCGGACCCCTGGGTGGCTCGATCTTGCTCCCGATCGGGCTGGCCGCGGTGTTCGCCCTCAGCATCCTGCTCGCCGCTGGCGTGTTCGTTGGGAGCCGTCCGGCGATCGCGCTCGCGATCATTACTGCCCTGGCGGGACTTGTGCTGGCTGCCGTTGGTGCCTGCCTGGGCTTGCCGATGCCCTGGCCCCTGGCTCTCGCCGGATACAACATCGCGCTCGCCGCGGTCGGTATCAAGGCATGGTGGGAGCTGCGGGTGGTGACCGGCGGCTGACCGCGGGCCCGACAGGAGTGGGAGACGGCCTGCGCCACGTCGTGGTGCGCGAGCTCCGCGTGCGCGTCCTCGCCGTTGAGTGGCGGACCTCCTCGGCGATCCGGCTTCTCCCCGGAGTTGCCGAACGGGGTGTGGTCACACGGGGTGTGGTCCCAGATTGACAGCCATCACACTGAGAGCCACGCTGCGCCGTCCATGCATGATCCCCAACGCCTCCCGGGCCCGGAGGGCCGCCCGCTGCCGGCGTTCGACGCCAAGGTGCTGCGCAGCTTCTTCGTCGACGATCGGCTCGTTTCCATCCCGGCCCAGGAAAAGAAGAAGCTCGTCGTCCTGCGCTACCTGCTCGGGCGCTGCTTCGCAGAGGATCGTCCCTACCCGGAGAAGGAGGTCAATCAGCGACTGGCCCTCTTCCACCCGGACGTCGCGTCGCTCCGCCGCTTTCTCGTGGAGTACGGCATGGTCACGCGCGAGGCCGGCGTCTATCGGCGAGCGGGGGTGACTGCAACGCAGGGAGCCGCGCAGGAATAGGCGTGGACCGCCAGATGGGCCGAGGGCCCGCCCCGGAAGGCCGTGACCTGCCGGCGAGGCCCGCGGCCGCGCCCGGGTCGGCTGCCGCCGGATCAGCCCTTCGCGGCCGCCGTGCGGCGGGCGCGCGCCGAGAGCGGCACGCCGAGACGGGTGAGGGCCTCGGCCGCGTAGCGGCGGGTGTCGTCCTGGGCACTGGTGGCGAGCGTACGG
>Ga0315278_10005283_pt1 | contig 11743 bp, 5 predicted proteins | sample YL17G06_0_MG_FD_203880 | JGI IMG/M metagenome (GOLD analysis project Ga0315278, IMG submission 203880) | Sediment microbial communities from Yellowstone Lake, YNP, Wyoming, USA - YL17G06_0 | ecosystem: Environmental > Aquatic > Freshwater > Lake > Sediment | place: USA: Wyoming | collected... | reverse complement strand
GCATGAAGGTTATCGATGATTCCCTCGGCGCGGGGTCGTCGGCGCGGGTCTACGATTCGGCGATACTGGCCCTGGTGGTGACTTCCGAGGGTCTGGCCGGGGCCGACTCGATGCGCTTTTTCGGCAAACGTCTGACCCACGCCTGGTCGGAAAACGGAGTGAGCTGGCAATATCACCACGCCTCATCCGACAGCGCCTGGGGATCCGCCGGAGGCGACGTGAACGGCTCGCCATGCATGGATACCCTGATCGTCGACGTTTCACTCGACGCCTACGACACGCTGTATTTTCATCTCGATACCGGATTTGTCCGCTCTATGATTGAAGGGGTCAACGTCGGCTGGATAATGATGGCCGAGAATATCGTGGATCGGGCCATCGTGCAATTCTACACCGAGGACGCGTCAACCCCGGCGTTTCGTCCGACGCTGACGGTGTACTACACCGAGGGCGGTTCGGAGGCGGCTGTGGCCGGCCGGCGACGCGGCTTGGCGCAAAGAGTTCTGGGAGGTGACTAATATGAAAGCAATAACAATATTTTGGCTGACGATGATGCTGTTGACGACGGGAGTCGGCGCCGGCATCGTCGGCAGCGGTTCGACGAGTGAAGATTCGATTTCGATCTCCGTTCACCTGACCGATTCGCTCGGGAATCCCTCGGGCACGCACGCCGATTCATTTTCGGTATGCATCATCGGGCCGTCGGGCGATTCGCTGGCGGCTTTCGCCGGAACCGCCGCGGCCGGCGGGCTGCACGTCGATTCGCTCCAAACGACAATGCTGGGCTGGACCTATGTCTATGCCGAGGCGGTCAATAAGATCGATGGCGTCGGTCGAGCCGGGACGTATGAGTTGACGTTCTGCGCCAAGGATAACGGCCCGAAATATGTCAACTGTGCGCGCGCGGCGTTTCAGATCGCGGCATCGAATCTCAGCCCGCAGTTGGCCAAGATTACCACCATCCTCGACAGCCTCCTGGCGGTCCTGGACACGCTGCAAAACCAGGATGACTGGGTTTCGTCGTTTGACCCGATCGGCGATGCGGCCGCGCGACAGGCCGTGGCCGATGCCGTTTGGGATGAGGACACGGCCGGGCATAATCAAACCGGGTCGTTTGCCGTCATGGCCAAGGACACCTCGGCTTATCAGGGGAGCGCCGCGGGGCTTGATTCGGGCGTTGTCCAGAGGATCGGCAACCGCCGGCTTGATTCCACGCAGAACGCTTACGTGGGCGGGATCGCCGGTGGGGCCGTCGACGCCGTCTGGGATGAGCCTCAGGCCGGGCACGTCGCGGCAGGAACCTTCGGGGCGTATCTGGATGCCGCCATCAGCGGCATCAGTTCGCCGGCAGGCAACGGGAGTTATCCGGTCTCGCTTGCGGCGCGGGACAGCGTCGGCGGGCAGATGGTCCCTGGCGTCAAGGTATCATTATATAACGCGGGAATAACGGCTTTGATGGCAATTGGGGCGACCGGTTCCGACGGCATCGTCCAATTCAACGTCGATTCGGGCGCGTATGTCGTTTCGTCATTTGCGCCGGGGTATGTATTCGATGCTTATGATACCATCCTGGTGGCCGGGGCGACCGACGATACCATCATCGGAGTTCGGTTCGACCCCGGGAACCCAGCCTCGCCGAATCTATGCCGAATGTACGGCTTTTTCTATGGGCTCGACGGCCAGCCGGTCGAGGGCGTGACGGTGACGGCGGCCTTGACCGGAGGCGCGGTGCGTCATGACTCGCTGATCATATCGCCGTTCGAACGGGTCGCCGTCAGCGATTCGGCCGGGTATTTTTATATCGACCTCATCCCATCGAATGACTTCGATCCCTCCGGTACGGCCTATATGATCACGGCGTCGTATCCGGCCGGATCGGTGCTCAAGAAACGCGTGGAGATACCGCAATCATCCGGGTGGCTGTTGAACTGGTGAAGAGGCTGGATATATGAAAAAAGTCCCGCCGGGTTTGCCGGCGGGGCTTTCCTACGCATCTTTCATTCGCAGGGGGCTGGTCCCGAGTTGCAGAGATAGTTGAAGAGGTAGATCAGATCGGCCAGGTCGACCGTCCCGTCACAGTTGACATTCGCAACGCCGGGTCCCAGCGCCGGGGGGGGACCGCCGAGATAAAGGAAATTGGTCATAAAGACGACGTCGGCGATGTTGACCTGACCGTCGTTGTTGATGTCTCCAGGGAGGCCCACCAGCGAGCAATCGTTTTGCACCAGCACCGAAGCCGAGCCGTAATGACCGGCTTGGTCGTTGGCGACGGCATGGAGGAAGTAGAGTGAATCCTCAGAAAGGGCGCTGGTGTTCCACTGGAATCCCCAGCCGTCGTAGCCGATGGCATCGACGCCGACCGGCTTTCGCACGACCGTCCAGTTTTTCGGCACCATCCCGATCAGAAGGTCAATCTCTTTCCATACCCCGCCGTATTGCATCCAGAGTTTTCCGCTTTCCTCCTTGACGGAGTAGGCGCCGATGGCGGCGGAGACGGGATCAGCCATCTTGAAAACGGCCGTTTCATTCTGGGCGGCGACGCCGGTGGCGCCGGCGGCCGTCACCCACAGGCCCGGAGTCCCCGACAGTCCCACCATGACGGCGTATTCATAATTGCCCAACCAACTGTACAGGTCGGCAAGCTTTGGCGAGCGATTGATCTTGAGCGCGAATTCGTTGCCGTGAGCGAGGATATAGCCGTTCAGGCCGGTGATGAATTCCTCGTCGTAGGCGCCCAGGTCATGCTGTATGTTCATGGCGTCGAACAAACGATCCATGAGTTGGACGTCGGTCAGGATATCGATGCCTTCGGACAGAATATAATCATACCCCTTATTGAACCAGTATTTGACGGCCATGGCGGCCGCCGCCGGGCCGGAACAGTAATCGCCGAACTCGCCGCCGGCGACGCGATTGCCGTCAAGGGGTTTGCCGTTCATGTCGCCGCCCAGCTGCTGGTTTATAACCGGGATGGGATAGGAGAAGTCAATGGGGAGGCTCTTTCTATCAAAAGAGATATAGACGAGGTCTTCATCGGTGCAGGTAATGTGAGCCGCCGCGCCGTTGCAGACATTCTGGCCCAGCAAAGGCTGCGTGATGATCGGAAACGGCGGCGTCGGATCCACGTGCGCGGTTACCCCGGCCGTGTCCGCCCGTCCCAGTGTATCGGACACAATCACGCGAAGCTGGTAGTCATTTTCCGGCAGGCCGACCGTGTTCCAGAGATAGGTCAGGCCGTCACCCGACCCGGACGGGGAGACGCCGTTGCGCAGCGGCGGGTCATCATCGACGTCGGAGCCGATATCGAGCCAGCCGCCGTCCTTGAAGAATTGGAAACGGGCGAGATCGATGATCCGCGATCCAGCGTCGTCATTACCCCACAGGTCAACCGGATTCCCGAGAAACTCGCCGCCCGCCGGGTTAATTATTCGAGCCGCCGGGGCCGGTTCGCTGCCTCCGGAGCCGCCGGTTGTCCCGCCGGAATATATAATCACGCGGCCGGGGAAAATTTCCTCGCCGTAATTGTTGTGGATCGTGTCGAGGTCGACATACCCCTCGCCCCAGTCATTGTAGCTGACGCAGGGAACCGGGATGGTGTCGGTGACGATGGCCGCCGCCCCGGGGTTGCCCATATTGGCGAAATAGACGCCGACGAAGTACGGCCCGGTAACCACCGCCGGGGTATCGAAAGGAATCTCGATGAGATAGAAGTTGTTCTCGAGCGCGACTTCATACAACGGGGATATGGCTATAAGCGTATCCGGTTTGGGGCACGACGGATTGCTCAGGTCGACCGCCTCCACGTCGACCGAGATATAGACGGTGCCGGCGTCAAGGTAAACCAGCGGCAGATAGACCGCCTCGACGGTGAATGGATACGGCTTGTCACAGGTCACGGACGGGTCTTGATAGGCCTTGTACAGCTCATCACCCACGATCCACGGATAGATGTAATACGCTGCCGGGCCCGCCAGGTTGGTCGTGCAACTGTCTCCGGCACGTAGCCGGGGCGCAACTCCCTGCGGGCTTATCGGGACCGGGTTCGTGGTGTAAACACGCTGGACCACGGGATCCTGTTTGTCAGCGGCAACCATCCCGGCCACAAACAGCAGGGCTGTAAGGATGTACAGCATTCTCCGAGTGCAGACATGGCGCATGCTAAGACTCCTTTATCGATCGACGGCCGGAATCGGGCCGTTACTATATGATATCGAAAGAAAAAAACATTCCTTTACGCCCGGATTTCGGTTTGATCGGCCTTCGGGTCGCGTATATTGTGACCATGATTGTTTTGGGGACGGTGAGATAGCGTCATGCAGGAAAAACCGGCCCGACGGCCGCCCTGGCTGAAGGTGTCGCCGTTCGCGGGCGAGCGGTATCAGCAGATTCGTAACCGCCTTCGGGGTTTGACCTTGCATACCGTCTGCGAAGAGGCCAATTGTCCCAATCGCGGCGAATGCTTCAACTCCGGAACGGCCACGTTTCTGCTCATGGGGCCGGTCTGCAGCCGGAATTGCCGCTTCTGCAACGTAACCGGCGGCACGCCGTTGCCGCTTGATCCGGAGGAGCCGGCCAACGTGGCCTTGTTGGCGGCGGAACTGGGCCTCCGGCATGTTGTCGTCACGTCGGTCACCCGAGACGATCTGGCCGACGAGGGTGCGGACCATTTTCGCCGGACGACGCTTGAAATACGAAATGCCCTGCCGACGGCCACGATCGAGGTCTTGACGCCCGATTTCCATGCCCGCGAGGAGCTCTTGGACGTGGTCCTGAAGGCGGCGCCGACCGTGTTCAATCATAACATCGAAACCGTCCTCCGCCTTTACCCTCTGGTCCGGCCACAGGCGGATTTTGTCCGTTCACTCCGGGCGCTTGCTTACTGCGCCGAAAACTATCCTGACATCAAGACAAAATCGGGCGTCATGGTCGGCCTGGGAGAAACCTGGAAGGAGCTGGATGAAACGTTCGGACAACTGGCGGGCAGCGGCGTGGAAATACTGACCATCGGCCAGTACCTGGCCCCCAGCGCGTCTCATCAGCCCATCGACCGCTATTATTCCCCTGAGGAATTCGATCGGTTGAAATCGATTGCGCACGATAGGGGCATCCCCATAGTCGTGGCCGGGCCATTGGTCCGCTCCTCGTATAAAGCGGCCTCGGCGATGTCGTAATTTTCTGCCCCGGCCGAATCACCTGCTTTTTTTTCGCGCATAAACGGCGTCCCCTTTAAATAAACTCCCGAATCTTCCGATCCATTGACAAAGATATCTACTGCGCATGATTGAACACGAACCGACATATGAACTCCTCGTTGTCGATGATGAAGCGTACATCTGCAGCATCGTCACCGAGGCGCTCTCGGCCTTCAGAAGCTATCACGTGGTCTCCTATTCGGACCCGGACGAGGCCCTCCGTCATATCGAGAAAAACCGGGTCGATCTGATACTGACCGATCTGGTCATGGGCGACCATTCAGGTGTACACATCCTTGACCGGGCGTTGGGCTGTCATCCCGACTGCATCGTCATTCTGATGACGGCCTATCCGACGGTGAATAACGCCATCTCGGTGCTCAGGAAGGGGGCCTATGACTATCTGATCAAACCGTTCAAGCTGGAAACGCTGAAAAACACGATCAAACGGGGGCTGGAGCATCAAACCCTGATGCGGGAAAACCTGCGCCTGAAGGAGCAGCTGGGGTTGTACCGCCTTTCGGAGGCGATGGCCGCCTCGACCTGTCTGGACGCCATGCTGAACCTGGCCGCCGAAACCGCCGATTCCATCATCGGCGTGGGCGCCGTCTCGATCCTCGTCAATGAGGCGTCGGGCGCGGCGCCGGTCCCGTACGTTATCCGGGGCGAGCCGGCCGACGCCGAAGCGGCGGAATTCCTTATCGGTCGACATCAACTCTGCGAGCAAGCCCTCGAGAAGCGCGAAGCCCAGTCGGCCAGCCGGGAGATCACCGGTAATCAGTCGACTATTCGTTCGCTGGCGACCCACCCGCTGATGTCCCGCGGCCAGGTAATCGGCCTGCTCAACGTCGTCCACGACGATCATTTCCTGCCTTTGCGGCAGGGCCAGTTGCACCTGCTTTCCATCATCGCCTCCAAGGTGGCCGCGGTTATCGAGAACACCCGTTTGTACGATCATTTGCAGATGTCGTATCTGGAGGCGATCAAGGCGCTGGCCAACGCCGTCGAGGCCAGAGATCAGTACACCCGGGGCCATACCGAACGGGTGACGGTTCTGGCCGACCTTATTGCCGTCAAGCTGGGCTGGCCCGAGCAGAAGCGGGCGGAACTCAAAATGGGCTGCACCCTTCACGACATCGGGAAAATCGGCGTCCCGGACGCCATCCTCAACAAGCCCAGTCCGCTGTCACCGGAAGAGCGGCAACGAATGGAAGTCCATCCCCACCTGGGGGCAAAGATATTGGAAGGTATCGACTACCTGAAACCGGCCATCCCCTACATTCTTTACCACCACGAACGGTTTGACGGCACCGGCTACCCGCACGGACTGTCCGGCGAGGATATCCCCATCGAAGGGCGGCTGTTGGCGGTGGTCGATACCTATGACGCCATCGTCTCCGATCGGCCGTATCGCCGGGGGGCGTCGCCCGAGATGGCCGTCGCCGAATTGACGCGGTTTCGGGGGAGGCAATTTGATCCCGCCGTCGTCGACGTCCTGATCTCAGTATGGGAAGAGGGGGCCATCGAACAGCTGGGAATCTATATTCGGGACAAAGTCCCGGCCGAATGCTAATAGATCGGGCGGGGGGCAAACGTCAGAATAAACAGCGCCACGGCGACCCAGCCGATTTTCTTGTGCCTGCCATCAGGGACAAGGCTCTCATCGATCAGCGGCGGATGAAACGGCCGCATCACCAGCGCCAAAACCAGCCAGATCCACCATCCGGGCCATAGAAAACCAAGACCGACCAGGGAGATCATAAAGAGAGCCGCCAGGCGGTGTTGTCCCTTCCGGAACAAGCCATACATAATATGTCCGCCGTCAAGCTGGCCGAGCGGCAGCAGATTGAGCATGGTCACCAAAAGGCCGACGCTGCCGGCCAGGGCGACGGGGGAAAAACGGACCATCATCCCCGAGGGGACGTCGCCGAAGAATATCGACTGCAGGATCATCGTCAGCAGCGAGTGGCCGAAGGTAAACACCGGCAGGCCGGTCCGGGGAACGATATCCGACATCGCGTACCCGACGATGAGGGCCAAAACGGCGGGAACCGCCCCGGCCAGAGGACCGGAGGCTCCGATGAGGATGAGATCGTTGCGGTTGCGGATGGGACTGCGCGTCCGGATGACGGCGCCGAACGTCCCCAAGAAAGTAGGGGCGGGAATGAAAAACGGATAGCTCATAATGACCCGGCGTCGATAACCCGCCCAGAAATGCCCCATTTCATGCACCAACAGGATCGTCAGGAGAGTGAGGGTGAAAGGGAGGCCTTTGAGGATCAGCGCCGGGTCGGAAAACAGGGCGTCGCCGACTTCCCGGTAAGCGGCCGCCGCCAGCACCGTCAGAAAGGTCGCGACAAACAGGACGGCATTGAGCATCGGCGGGCGGCCGATGGTTCTCGGCAGGGGGGTAATGGTGACGCGATAGGTTTCCTGGTCGCGATCGATCCGGGCGCGGGCCTGCACCGCGGCCAGCCGCCGGCCCATCTCGCCTTTCCACCCGCGCTTGTGCAGGCGGGGGTTGGCGACAAAGACGACGTTCGACGCGGCGGGGCGATAGATCGTGACGTCAAAGTAGTCGGTGACGATTCGGTAGACGGTGGTGGCGAACAAGTCGATGTCGAATTCGTTTTTCATCGCATCCATGCCGGGAAACCGCGGTCGTCAAGTCTATCCGCGGGCCGGGTCGCCGCCGGCGACCGCGCCGGGCGGCATCCTGAGGATAATACGGGCAAAAAAAAGGAAGCAAGGTAAAAACCTTGCTTCCTCGGAAGATATGTACATCCGACCTTACGGACAGATGTTGGGCAGCGCCCAGGCATTGACCGGCGCAGGACCCTGGCAGAAGTAGAAGTTGGCCAGGTACAGCACGTCGCCATTATCGACGTTGCCGTCATTGTTCACGTCGGACAAATGCAGGAACAGCGGTCCGGGCCCGCCGTTGTGGAGGTTGTTCCACAGCGCCACAACGTCGACGAGGTTAATCACGCCGTCATCGTTGATATCGCCGCGGCCGAAGCCCGCGAACTTGTTCACCAGAGTGGCCAGATCAAACCAACGTTGATCATCGGTCACGTCCGCAGCCGCAAAGCCGAACATGAACGTACCAAAAGAGTACGTTGCATTGCCGGCGATGGTGGTGTGGGCGAAACTGGCGAATTGGTCACGGTCATCGGTAACGGTGCCCGCGCCGCACGGGAAAGCTACCACCGCCGGAGCTTGAGCCGTCTGGCCGGGGACGTTCTTCATCCAGTACCAGAGCGAGTCAAGACCGACATAGTTGGCTTCCCACATGGTTTGGTTGGCGTCGCAGGTGCGAGCGCCGCGCATCGGGTCGGGGCTGATCGGCAGCTTGCCGTTGCCGTACACCACGCCATCGGTAAAGTCATAGGTGCCCACGCACGGGGAACCCCATGAGATGGAGTGGGCGGCGTCGAACCGGTAAGTGTCGAAGCCGTTCAGGCTGCCGTCCAGGTCGTAGTCATGGAAGGCGCCGACGTACAGATCCGTAATCGGAGCCGCGTTCCGGTTGGTAACGTCGTGCCTAAAGACGACGACGTTGTTCAAACCGGCTTCATCAACCGCAGCGTACGCAAACTGCTCGACCCGGAATCCCATGGTCAGAGCGTTGTCGTACGGGCAGGTCACGTTGCCCCAATCCCATCCGCTGCCGTAGCAGTCGTAATCGACGACGGAGTCGACGTACGCAGACGCCGCGGCATAACCTTCCACCGCGTCGTAGCTCACGCCGCCGTCATGCGACATGTAGGCAAGGATGATCTTGTCGGGCGTGACAAACGGCTCGCACTGATCGAAGCAGTTCGGATCGGGCAACAACGAGTTGTGGAAGTTGTCCGGATCAGCGCCGTGCCAACTGTCGGTCGTCCATGCCATCCGATACTTATCGACGGCAAAGAAGAGACCGCCCTGCCAGTAACGATTGGTTTCCCCATCGAACGACCACGCCGCCGCGCCGCTCTGGTTGCCGAGTTCACCGGTGTTGAACACCGGCGCCTCGTTGGCTTCGCCAGGGCCGAAGGCTATGACGTCGTCAACCTGCAGGCAGCCGCCGAGGACGCCGAGCTGAACAGCCGGATCGTTGGTGGAGTTGAGGAAGTACTGGTCGTTGCTGTTGATCGTCACATAGCAGAAGTGCGGGCCACGTGAGACCAGCGGACCGTTGACGTCGTAGACGACGTCGAAGGTCTCGCCCGGGGCCAGATCGAAGTTGTCGGTGACGATGCTGTTCAACCAGGCCGGTTGACCATAGGCAGCCATGTTGCTGTAGCTGTCCTTGGAATACGCCGACTGGTTGAAATCAGCGTCAGAATTATCGATTCTCTGACCCTTGACCATCTTACTGGCCATGTCTTCGTAAGTGAAGTCGACCAGGTTCCTGGCGGCTTTCTGCATCCTGACGATACGTTCCGGATCGACGGTCCAGGCGTAAGCCGCCGGAGGATTTTCGTCGGCCGTAGTCGTACCGGTCAGGTTGGCGCAGCCGTTGTTCATGAACACGTCCTCAAAGGTGACGACAAAACTCGGCGGCGAGAAGAACGGAACCGTCGCGAATTCGTCGAGCTTGAGGATCCGTAGACGCGGCCGATCGGCCTTCGCCCCAGTCGTCATGACATAGACGTCGCCCTTACGGTTGAGGAAGACCACGTGCGATGCGTCGATACCCGTACCGCAACCGCGATTGGCGGGGTCGGCGGCGCTGGCATAGTTGTACTCGAACTCGACGGTGCCGTCTTCTGCGTTGATGCAGAGGAATTGGGCGGATCTGTTGCCCATGTACAACTTATCGGGCGCGTTCGGCTCACAGGACATGGCGCCTTCCACAAAGCTAACGGCGTCGAAGCCATCGGTCGATTCCCACCACACGTCGCCGCTGGATTTCTTCGCACCGATCGAAGTATACGGATCGGAGGACCAGCCGCGGAGGGCGGTAATGGTTACGTAGGCGACATCAAGGACCGGGCCGGTGTAGCGGGCAAAGCGATAACCCTTGCCCCACACGATGCTGCCGTCGTCGGCTACCTTGTAGTAGGCGCCCGTCGGGTTGGTCGAGGAAGCGTAGTTGTTGAAGGCGGTCGTGAAGTACATTGAACCGTCCACATCAACTGCGATCGGGCCCTGGAGAATTTCGCCCGGAGGATCGACGGCGGACAGGGTCGCACCGAACAGGTCGGGATAACCCAGCGTCCAGAGAACGGTGCCGGTGCAGGCTTCGATGGCATACAAGGTCCCTTCGCCGGTTTCAAAAATACCGTTGGTCCCGACGTAGACAACGTCAACGCCGTTGGACGAAAGGGTAGCCAGGGGATCACCGTTGACCATGACCGGGTTGGGCGACCAGCCGGCATAATTGAGGCCGGTGGCGCAATCAAGGGCGTAGATGGCGCCGGCAGCGGTTCCGAAGATAATAACTTCGGTGCCGCCGCAATCCAGGATCACCGAGGTCGTAAATACGGTATTGCCGGTGAGAGGATTGGACGTAATGTTACGGCTCCAAACCACCGCGCCGGTATAGACGTCAGCTTTGGTCATACCGCGGTTGCTACCGCCGCCGAAGTAGACAAAGCCGTCCTTAACCGTCACCGAGTTGTTCGGAGTGGTTCCAATATAAGGCAGACCGGACTTGGTCCACAGGACCGTGCCGGTCGGGCTGTTGATGTCATAAGCCCGCAGCTTGTTGGCGAAAGCGACCAGCAACACGCCGTCGTAAATGATCGGGCGGGTGTAGTTATTAGCCGAAGGATCATTCGCCATCCAGGCCAGCGACTGCTTGCACTTCGCGTCACCGGTGGGGCTAAGGCTGTGCGAGGTACGACGGAAGTCGTGCCCCGAAGTCACCCAGTCGTCGCCGGTGGGACTGCACACAATCTCAGCAGGCGGTATGCAGCAAACGTCGGCGTTGATGATGAAGTTAACGGCGTAGTAAACAAATGAGCCGTTGAACTTCTGACCGACGCTCTTATATGGCGTGCAGGTGCCGTCGTCCGCAACCAGGAAGAAATCCGGGCCTGAGTATGGGGTGGGTGACAGCGACCGAATGCCAACCCAGATAGGCTGGTCAAACAGAATATTCAGCGCTGAAACATCCCACTCGTTCATGGCCGGAAATTCAGCCAAGGTGCCGGCGGGTATCAGCAGAGGAGTTGTCAGAGCCGCACCGGGAGCGCCGGCGTTGTCGGCGCGAATCTCCAGTTGAGCATCATACTGATAGCCGGTCGGATACCCGTAATAAATCGGGTTGTCCGTGGCAACACGGACTTTCTCGAGGCGGCAGCCGATACCCATCGGCTCGATCATCTGGTAGCCGGCGACGCGACCGTTGCCGCCCGTGTGCGGCATGCTGTAGACAAAGTACGGATCGCAGTAGTCGGCGATATTGACGCACTGCGAGAACTCGTCCTTGCACAGATCGGCGTACATGACCCAGTTGGGATCATCCGGGGGCCCAAAGACGTCGGCGTTGAGATACCAACCGCCGAAGTCCATGCTGCTGCGCAAGGTGCCGCAGGTGCCGTTATCCATCAAGAACGCCA
>Ga0315278_10005282_pt1 | contig 11743 bp, 12 predicted proteins | sample YL17G06_0_MG_FD_203880 | JGI IMG/M metagenome (GOLD analysis project Ga0315278, IMG submission 203880) | Sediment microbial communities from Yellowstone Lake, YNP, Wyoming, USA - YL17G06_0 | ecosystem: Environmental > Aquatic > Freshwater > Lake > Sediment | place: USA: Wyoming | collected... | reverse complement strand
GCGACGGCTTTCACTTTTTCAAAATTGGCATTGAGTTTAGCGGCGGTTATGGAGGATGCTTCCAGGCTGGTTACCAATTCGGTGTCGAGGAACACGTTGGTATAAAAGGTGTCGGTCTGTCTTAGCCAGCCGTTGACATTATTTTCCCTGGGGGTGAGCAGCATCATATGGGCGAGTCTGGCCGCGTTGGCGCGGCAGTGCAATTTTGCAAAATTGGCATGCTCCATATACACCGGGTGGGCCTCTTCAAGCAATTTCACCAGGTTATTCCTGGCCATTAATTGCGCGCCATGGGCTTCGGTCTTTTCCTTGTCGGCTGCGATCAGTTGGCCAAGAAGCGTTAGGCCGCCCACAAGTCTTTCCGAGGTCAGGTTGTATCCCGAGATAAGCGGGTAAATCCTCTGGTTGTCTTTAGCATTGGTCAATGCTATCCTTGAATTTTGAAAATAGTCTTCTAAACTACTTTTTTTAAACATCGTCATGTTCTCCTTTGTTAATTGTAAATATGATTCGTTTCCTTGTCCGAAATACGCGGATACGCGAACCGGACCCAATACTACCTGTTCGAACTCCTTTTCCATTTTCCCCGGTTAATATCAGGGGCTTTCCCTCTAAAACTCTTTCCCGGCTCATGGTTGAAGCGATTGAAGCGATGCCGGGATTTTTTTGATGTGGGCAGGCGGGGTTTGACTTCTTTACAGCGACGACGGCTTGCCCTATCATTTCCGGCGGTTGGTTATTGCCCTTACGGCCAGTAATAAATAGTATGACCTTCAAGTTAACCATTCGCTGATCGCAAGCTATACCGATTATGTCGCCAATTATTTTCATTTGTTCGCCCATTAAAGACAAAATGATACCATATGGCGAATATTATGTCAAGAAAAAAAATTTTTTATTTTTGAGAGGAATTACTTTTTGTCTTCTCCCTGGGGGGTAATTTTCTATCCCTGTCTTATTCTTTTAAGTTTTGTCTCCCCGGAAGCTCTTTTTTATGATGGTTTCATTTTCCAGGTAAAACCTGGCGGCATAACCCAACAACGAATTCTTGACCATGGAAGAATGGTTCATTAACCAGAAGAGTTTCTCCGGGGAATCGATGTCATCGATATCTTTAAATTCAGCCCTGGGGAGTCTTGTTTTTGGGTCATAGAACATCTCGCCTTCTCCATGGAATACGTATTCGATGCCGACATTGTAAACATCGGAAAGATCAAGGAAAAATACCGGGCCGGGATTTGCTTTTCCGCTCTCTATTTCGGAGAGGTAACTGGCGGATGTATTAAGGCCGGCGGCCATTTCCCGCTGTGATAATCGTAACGTATTCCGAACATTTTTTATTCGTTGTCCGATGGCCACCAGTCTTTCGTTTTGGCTTTTTTTGACATTATATTCAGCGTTTTTCATGATCGTTTCACCTGCTATATTATATCTGAATTTTTTTTATTGTAAAGAGCGAAGAAATTCTTCTTGCATGTCCCTTTTTCCGCCCCGTATACAACTCAAAATATCTCCCGGCTGTATGATACGGCGTTAGCGACGTTGTTTGGGGACGCTTTCACGGCTGCAATAAAAGGGAATGTTCAAAGGTGTATTAAGGCGCTCCCCAAGAATGGGGCCATATTTCAAATGGGCGCAATGCTCCCGCGAAAACTGAAAAGTGTGCGGCTGTGCACGGTAATGCCGGTAAACGATTACCCCCCATACCTGGAAGAAATCGGTTGGCGTGGGTCCTTTGATTATTTGATAACACTGCTGGAATCACTCGCACGCCTGGCCGATGGGATTTTTGTCGATATCGATGTTTGGGAAGAGATTTCACCAAAAGTTGGTATCGAATGCGTGTACAGGAAAGCGGAAAGACCCAACCGGGAAGAGGGGACTAGCGATTTGCAACGTCTTTTAAACTATTTAACGGGATTGAATTTATGCACTAAAGATAAGGCGGAAGGAATTATGGAATGGATTAACGAGCCGTTAGAGGAACATGAAGATGGAACCTGTGTTAAAAGGTCGCTGTCCCATCTCAAAGTGGTTCTCAACCCTGACAACTCAATTGAAGCGAAAGCCTATCCGGCGCTTTCGTTTGAAACTAAAAACAACCTCGAACGGAAAATGCCTTGATTATTCGTTTATCGTGCAGAGGTTATATCGGCGGAGGGCGTATTCATAGCCGGAAATAGGTGGGCATAGGGCATTATAAACACAGCTTTTACAGGGCGTTACGTTTTTCCTGGTTTTTGTCCAGGATTTGCCTTTGTGCAGTTCCCGGAAAATAAGATCATAGATATTATCCTGGCCAAGCTTCCCAATCCTGGGGTTGTTGGGATTGGCAAATATCTCTTTGCTGTTCAATACGGTGAGTTTTTTAAATTCCTGGGAATTGATGAGCTGTCGCGCCAATATGTCGTTCATCCCGGGTTTACTTTCAACAAGGGCATCCTTGTTGATAAATACATTGTCTTTAAAAAAGGCCAAATTGCCGCCATTATAATAGGGGCAAAATTCAAAGTCCCGGATATTATGCGCTGCAATGATTTCTTCGGCCCTGGTCATATCTTCTATGCTTTCGATTACGAAAGCGAATTTTACTACCGGGAGTTTTTCATTTTTTAATCGTATAAAAGCGGAGTTGAAGGCGTCCCGGTTTAAAGGAAAATGAACCGTGACGTTTAAACGGTTTTTTTCAGCGCCGGCCCGGAACTCCTTGAAAAATTCGGGGTTGTCCCGGAGGTTTAGATAATGAAGGTGGTATACGCGGGTAATGGCAAGGGAATTCAGTTCCTTCACCAGTGGGATTAAATGTGAATACCGGAATATATTCCCGCCAATTATATTGAGCCTTTTCAAGCTATTGTCTTTGGTTTCAGCCAGTAATCGGCGGATATCTTCATGATCGATTTCATTTCTTATCGTAAACCCCTTGGTGTTTCTTTGTGCCTTGGCGCCCTGGTGGCAAGTTTTACGGCAGCAAGGAAATTGTTTGAAGGCGGTTTGGCACATGGGGCAGGTTTGTTCGCAATCCCCATTGAGATATAGGGTAAGAACATTTAAATAGTCTTTGACTTGATCATTCACCGGGATTTTGTTTTTCTCTCCGCCTTCGGTTAAATAATCCAGGGTGCGATGCAGATTTAAAATGGGTTTGGGTTGAAACGGTTTATGGGGCCGGGATGAGGTATCGATGATATCCCCGGAATAGGTTTCCCTGAGTTTTTCAATAAAGCGGGCCAGGTTATGGTTGATTTCCTCTTTTCTTATTTTGACCACATAGAGGTGGGTATCGGAGTTCAATTTTTCAATCAATTTTAGGATTTCTTTTTTCGTCTCGTCGAATTCCAGCAAGGTTCCGTTAAGAGTATTGTATAAAATGGCTTTTGCTTTTTTTATGGAAACATACACATAGGGATGCAGGAAGAGCCAGTAGGAAGGTTGTTTTTGGGCTATCATTGTCATTGTTCCTGGTAATTCCTCATTATTTCGGGGTAAAATTTGGGTGTCTCTTCGAGGAGGGAGAGCGCATTACTCAGTGTTGTTTCGGCTTCGGCCGGCGTTTTAAAATATTGACATGATGGACAATCATCCGGTAAGTTGAGCATGAATATGCACATTGAACAGCCTGCGGCAACGGAACAACGATTGCATAACCGCATCACTTTCCCATAGTAGGCGTTGTATTGATCCGCCACTTCCTGGAAATCGATATGAACGCCTTTTTCATCGACGCTTCCCAGCCAATAATCCTGGAGAATTTTTTCGCAAGCGATTATTTTTCCATCCGCGGTGAGAAATATTTTTCGTCCAAAGGGATTGCAGGTGCCGGTGCTGATTTGTATAGCACTCTCTCCCGGGTTAAGCAGCCGGTTATAGGATTTGAAATGAAACCCGCTGTTATGAAAAAGGAATGGCGCTAATTGTTTGACCGGGGCGGTTTTTAAAATTTTTTCTTTATCATGAATATCATTAACCAGGTCCTGGGGAGTCAGGTCTGAGTACATTTTTTTGAAAATCGCGTCGAAATCGGTTTTTTTATCAGGTTTAATCCCGATTGAGCTTACCTGGCTGATTTGCGGTGTTTTTCCCAACCGGGTGAAGAAAAAATCAGTTATTTCTTTATGGGAATTTTTATTATGAAGCACGGCGTTAAAGCGCACCCATTTTTCATAATAAGCAGGGTGCTTTTCTTTGAGAGCCAGGATATTTTTAAAAACAGTTTCAAATGATGGGGCGCCGTCCGGTTTGACTCGATGGCCATTGTGCTCTTCATTGCCATCCAGGCTTATTAATAATTGAAATTCGTTGGCCGCGATAAAATCCATGTGTTTATCGAGGTCCATACCGTTGCTGGTCATGGTAAAGAAGAATTGCCGGCCCCGGGAATTTTTGCTCTTTGCATAAGCAACCATTTCTTCGATGAAGGGCATATTTAAAAGCGGCTCGCCGCCGTAAAAAGAGACGGCGATTTTCTCATGGACTCGTCGATTCAGCGGCGACTCAAATCGCTCCATCATGTAATCGAAGAGTTTTTTGGCAATGGCGATATCTAATTTTTTACTCTCACGTGTCTCATTAATCGAGTAGAGAGCCCCATAGCCGCAGTATTTACATTGCAACCCGCAAGCGGACGTGCATTCGAAAACAATTTGATGAGTATTGGCCAATTCAAATTCAATGGATTTCGCATCGTACCGGGCAGCGGTCATTTCATAAGTCTTTATTTCCTTGAAGTAATTATGTTTCTCCAGGAAGAGAAGGTAGTCGTAATAGTACTTAAGCTCTTGTTTATTGGTTTTTAGACCCGTTTCTATCTCGATGTCGCCATCTTCCAATCGATCGAGCCAATCCTCCAGGTTAATCCCTTTCGCGGAGAGTTCCAGCAAATAATGGGATACCGGGTGAAGTAATAAAAACTGGGGAATGGTAGGGGAAATAAGGTAGTTATTGCCTTTTTCCGAAGTCACACGTGTCATTTTATTTGCAAATCGATTCATTTTCCTTGTAAAGCGGGCTATCTTTAATTAATCGTGTATTATCTTAAACCTCACGGCATTACATTTTCAAAATTTGTCCCCAGAATATGTGGTCTTTCGCAGAAAATAGAGGCAAAATGGGAATATCGGCCGGTACGAATTCTTTGGAAATTTTCATTACCGAGACAAATTCGATCACCTCGATTTTATAAATGTCTTTAATCGCGATCGATTTTGGGGGGCAGCTTGAAAATGAAAAGAATGGAATGAGAGAACAACCTGTACCGATGGCAAACATTTTTGAAACTTCATTTTCTATGGAACCACCACCACAAGACCCTCAAGTACCCAGATACTCCCACATTGACATGCTGCCAGCATATAATAAACTTCGAGGCTCGTAGTGTTGTCAATATTAAACGCGCATGATGGACACCCCTTCCCGCCCCGGGCTTCACGCATCTCTTGTTGATCGATTTCTTCTTTCTTTTTGTTAAGCACAGCTAGATTAATTTTTTGAGCCATTTTAATGCCTCCATATTTTTTGATATAGTGAAACTATATTGTATACTAGACAGCTGTATCTGTCAAGAAAAAAAATTCTTTTATACCCGTTGACCGGGATATCTTTATTTAGCCTCGTATTTGGTAAATCCTACGGGGATTCCCTTTTCAATAGTGTGTCCCCAAAAGATGAGATCTTTCTCTGAATAGAGGCGAACAATGGAAATTTCAGCGTCATGGGCTATCTTGACATGATTAATAAACTGACCGTCGGCGTCGAAGGCGTCGAATTCGGTTGCGCTGTTAAAACTTTTCCCGTTATCGGAACCGGTAAAGGTAAAAACCAGGATATTCCCCTCATAATCCGCGATTAACCGTTTGAACACCGGTTTATATTCCGGGAATGTCGTGTTATCGATCCTAAACCGGTCCGCTCCCTGTACGGTAATATTGCCGTCTTTGTCATATTGATTGAAAGATTCAAAATATTTATTCCGATCCGCCTCGCTTACGTTAACAGGAGAGTAAGGATGGGTAAATGTCCTGGAAATCCCGGTCTCGGTATCGATGATGTCGATGGAATAAGCATCGGAACAGCCAATGACAAGTTTATTGCTATTCTTTCCATCATTCCCCGGCAAAATATACCAGGAAACTTTCGCTTGAAAGGGTAACGGTAGATAGACCGGATCTTTTCCCGGCGTTCTAAAAACTCGAAATTCTATACTATGCTTTCGGTACAGTTCCTTAATAAGTTGAAAATTTTTCGAGTAGAGCTCAATCAATACCATTTTATAAATATCGTCTCCGACGGAGCCAGTTGAAATTCTTTCAATAACAAGGTTACCGTTGCCAAGGGAGTCGAAATTATCAGCAAATCCTTTTTTAAAAGGCTGCAGCGTATGTTTAAACTCCCCATCCGCATTATAAATTGAGAAACGGCGCGTTCCGATTTCCCAGACCAACAATTGGCCATCGATGACATTCATACGGTTTGGGACATTTAATTGAGACTCGCTGCTGCCTTCTTTCCCGAAGGTTTTCAAGAACCGGCCATCCGCTGTAAACACTTTGATGTTACTGCAATCGGTGTCCAGGACGTACAACCGGTCGTGAATCCGGGAAATGGAAAACAATCGCTTAAAGGGAATATCGGCTGGGACGGATTCTTTGGAAATTTTCAGCACCGGGGCAAATTCGATCATCCCGGTTTTATAGATGTCTTTGAGCGCGATCGTTTTTTGGGAACTGCCGGAGAATAAAAAACATTGAATGAGAAAGCAACAGATACCAATTGTACACCATTTATGAAACTTCATTTTTACTACCTCCATATTTATATAGTGAAACCCATAGTACACAAGACAGCGGTATCTGTCAAGAAAAAAATTATTTAATATCCGTGACCCGGAGTGCCCACGATTCGTTGTCGATATCTTCAATCGCCTGGTACAGCCTGTCGTTCTCCACCGCAAAAGGATAGAAATCCAACGGATCCTTCTCTGACATTTCCACCGGCACTGTTTTCAGTAATTTCCCTCTCAAATCGAAAATAAAGACCTGGGATTTCCCTTCCTTTTTATAATACGGGAATACATAAACCTTTTCATTGGCAACCCGGTAATCCCGAACCGGCGGGAAGGTGTCGGAAAATTTCATATCCTCTTTTATATCTTTGAAGGCCCCACTGGTCCGTGGATCGGTTTTATAAAATTCAACTATTTCATCCTTGACCTTTTGGGTAACCTCGCGTTTCCCGTAATCGTATTTGATGGCGGCTTCCTCTTTTCCCGTGGGGTTTATAATATGGATAACCCCATCCCGACCGTTTACAAAGACTTTCCCATATTTTGCGTAAAAGACCGGCTCCTTTTGATCGATGGGATCGAATGCAGCCCCCGGCAGGAAAGGAACCTGCTCTTTGAAAATGGTAATCCCCTTTTGAAAGTTTGCATCATATAGGCTGAGATAAAAGAAAGGCAGATTGTTTTCTCGGCCGGTATTGCTCCCGATAAAACCCTTTTCGTTTTCCAGGGGGACAAAATTGACGCCGCGCGACGTCAATCTTTGTTCTTTTTGGAATATCCCGTCTTTGCTAAAATAAGAAACCCGGGAAATGCTCTGTATAAAGAGACAATTGGGTTGAGCGCTCAATTTTAAGCGAAACCAGGTATTGAGCATAAATTCCTGTGCGCCTTCGCCCTGTTTACCAAAGGTTTTAATCGCTTTGAAATCGGTTAGCGACACAATATGTATCGAAGCGCCATCGACAATATACAGCCGGTTGGCGTTGGCGTCGGCGTCGATGGATTCGGGATTAATAACATCGGCGGGGAGTGGTAAGGTTTTTACCGCCGCAAACGTAAGACCGGCCATGATTGGGATCAGCAAGACTAGAAAGAAAAATAATTTCAAATTCATTTATCACCTCGTATTTGGATTATATGATAGATGATGGTCTAAAGCAATGTAAAAATATTGAATTGGGATTTTTCTTGCATGTCCCTTTTTTTTACCTATTTCAAAAGCGCTGTCGGTATTTTCTTTCTATATTTGATACCCGGAATTGGGTACGCCTTGCTCTCGCTCTAGTTCCTGGTTCAAATCGATATTTTTGAGATCGGTTACGTTCTGGATCCAGGTATAGGATTCATGAAAATAGACTCTTTTTCTTATGCTTCTATCCATCGATATGTATTCATCGGTAAGAAAAAGGACCGCGGCCCCGGCTTCACTCAGGGTATGCATTTTTTCAACCAGGGCGCAGCTAAATTCCCAGTACATTTTCCTGGCAATGTTGTTGATTAAATAAAAATCATAAGGCTTCATTTCCAGGAGGGCTAGCATTACCTGGCCCATTTCATCGCGGTTCAAACGACCGAATCGTTTTTTCAAGATGGGTTTCAGGGAGAATCGGACCAGGATTGTTTCTTTTTTTTCTTTCGGCACATCCGCAAGGTCCATTTCCAGGTCTAAAAGGTTGCCCACCTTAATATATCCGGGGATTTTTTTGGGGGGGCAAAGGTATAGAAAGTTTTGTGGATCGCCGGCAGTATCCCAGGGTTGGCCATTGAGGGTCACGGTAAATGGATAGGCTTTTTTATTATCCTGTAGGGTAGCGCCGGAAAGCAGGTTATAGAGGTAGTTATTTAAGTAATCTTCGTCCGCATACCAGGAGTTTAGGACTTCTGTTTTTATCCTGATATGGCAGGTGGAGGGAACCGGGACGGCCTCCATTTCCGGCAATCCGAAAAGGGATTTTTTGAAGCGGACATAGGCGAGCATTGCCAGGCCCACTATCCAAAGGAGGTTGAAGAAAAAATCCAGGAGCATATACCCGGGCAGCGCGGGTTTGCCTATAAAGATATTTTCGTCGCCTTTTAAAAAGGGTTCCACTTTCGCCGGTTGAGATGAAAAATAGACCTGTTTTATATACTCCTTGAAAAAGGCCTCTTTGATTTGTATGACATCCTGATAAAAGGCGTATAAATTTTCATAGCCCTTACTGCTTATCTCCTGGGTCAAGGCCAGGTAACCGGTGGTGGGAAAGAAAGAAGAAAGCAGATAATGAAGTTTTGTACATTCCTGCATCTGGGCTTTCAACTCCTCTTCCAAAGCCTGTATCTTTTGGAATTCATTCTTGTAATAGCCAAGTACAAGCTCACTTTGCCTCTCTGTAGGTGTTTTGTTAAGTGGTAAAATTCCCGTTTCATTATTGAATCGTTTTTCGTGATCCATCATCAGTTTTAATTTCTCTATCTCCAGTTGATTTTCCGGTTTAATCGTCCCCGAATTAGCGGATACGATAACACTAACGATAAAAGGTATGATAAACAGGGGTATTAACCAGGAAGCGATGGCGCCGGCCAGCCCCACGAAGATCGACTCACATAACCCGAATACAGCCCCTAAAGCGAAAAAAGCCAGGGATACGCCGCACATTTTTATAAAGAGCGCCGCCAGGTATTGGTCGATGCCGACGGCGACGCCGTTAATGGTAATCAATAGCACTGCCGAGGCAAGATAGATAAGGCTGAATTGGACCAGTATGTTTGCCCGCGATAGGAAGATAGAGATGAAGAGTTTCTTTTTCCCGGTAAGCGACGCCAGGAATTTTAGATACTCGGTATGTAGAAAAGCCATGTAGCCATAAAAAATCGCCAGCAGACCTACAAAACAAAGGTAAATCCCGGAACAGTCAGCAAACAAGAATTTGGTGAGATCAAATGGCGTACTGCTCTTCAGTGACTGATAAATATTCAACCGATGGCCTGTTTCAATGTTTGCCATCATATCCTGGAAAACAGTTGAATTGCTGAACAGAACAGATATTGGCGCAGGGTGAAACAACATCTGGAAACCATAAGAGGCATAATGGCGATAAGTCGGATATGTTTCTATCATAATCTTTTCAACATCCTGAAAGACTGCCTTTTGTTCCTCTTTTTTTTTGTATTCGGATAGGTGGTACTGGAGAAAACCCAGGCCCATGGCTAAAATTAACAAGGCAACAACGATGTTCAGCCTGGACAGCGCTTGCTTCTCTTCAGAAATTTGAAATGCAAATAACCCTTTCATGATCATGATTACCCTCCTTGACTGGTTTAACTATTATCAATCTGGCATTCATTATATTTTTTCCCCTGCACTCTTAGAACAGGATATCCCTAAATACCTCCGACATATATTGGCCGAAAAGCTGGGCCTCCGAGTAGGCCTGGTAGATTCTCCATACAATCATTATCTCCGGGGCCAAACCTTTATCCACTACGCCCTTTATCTCATAGAGCTTGATTAAAATCGCATCCATATTGGCAATTACAGCATCATCAAAACCGGCGATATCTCCCCTGCCAAGAAATGTCCTTAATTTCTCAAAGATGGGTTCATTCAGTCCATTTTTTACCCGGAAGCCTTCATAATCAAATTTCATTAATAGATCGATCATCTCCTGGTTATAAGGTATCTTTTCCGAGGCTGTTTTGAGGTTGGAATAAGCAGTTTTTGCCTTTTCCATATTGTCGATGGCATTGTAAAGCGAATTCTTCAAATCCGCGGATTCTATCCCTTTGCTTTCAGACATTTCTACGCAATACAAGAATTCAAGGTAAGCGTCGTGAGATTTCAAGAAATACCCGGCGCTCTCTAGGATATGTGGTTTCAGCGACGGGGACATACTCTTCTTAATATCGAGTGTAAGCGTACAACTGCAACCGGGTGCACTGACGCATTCTCTCCAATTAAACGCTATTGATGCATATGAGAATGGGCTACAGATACAAAAGATAGATAACACCATTATTACTATTACAAAATATCTCTTAATTTGTTTGTTCATTTTTGGTCTCCTTTTTAAATTTCCTGGCTTTAATAGCCTGTTTAATGATCACTGATTCTTCAAATAACGTCTTGTTGGCTGATGCAAAGACCATGCTCCTAAAAAATCGCGATCTCTCCATCAGCCAGAGCAGCCTGGGAATTGTGTCGATTTCCATTTCCAAATCGATCTCCTCATCCGTAATCTCAGAATCAGAACCTAAGATGATTTCCCCGGAACCCAGCAGCAGGTAATTCGGATTTACATTGTATTTATCGGCCAATTTTATAAAGAAATCGGCCCCCGGAATGACCTTGCCGCTGTCGATATCCGAAAGATAACCTGGTTCTATTTCCAGGGCAGCAGCTATTTCCTTTTGCGGTACTCGCAATTCAATGCGAACATCCCTGAGCCGCTGCCCCAAATCGACCAGACCTTTTCGAATCATTTCTTGATTGCCCATTGTTCGTTTAACCTCCTGGTTAATAGGTAGATGCCTCCATTATACACAAATCCCGGATAAAGTAAAGAGGCCGCCGCTTTTTTACCGGGAAGCCGGGATAAACCCCGATGATAAAAAGCAACCGATTCATTGCCGGATACAAACATCATCACAAATCGTCCTCCAAATTAATAAAATTAAACCCAAACCGCCCCATTTTGCAAATCAGCGGACAGCGGTGCTTTCCGTTATTTCAAAAGAATTATCGAAAATAATCGCCAAAACCTTTGACGTGTTCGCCAGAATAGATTATAATGTAGCCATGGATTTTGTGAAAATAAAAGCGCCCCTTACCGCTAAGGGGAATACGTTGGCTCAAAGCAATAGTTGTGTTGAAATAAACGCTTATTCGCAAGATCATCGGTTTCACCAAATTGTATTATATTTAAAAACACAACCGAAGTCAATCTATAAATTCAATCAAAGATTCAACGGAATTTCAACAAACAA
>Ga0315278_10005280_pt1 | contig 11745 bp, 15 predicted proteins | sample YL17G06_0_MG_FD_203880 | JGI IMG/M metagenome (GOLD analysis project Ga0315278, IMG submission 203880) | Sediment microbial communities from Yellowstone Lake, YNP, Wyoming, USA - YL17G06_0 | ecosystem: Environmental > Aquatic > Freshwater > Lake > Sediment | place: USA: Wyoming | collected... | reverse complement strand
AGACCAAGGTCAACAACAGCGTGGTCGAAACACTGGCCGGGCTCGACGGCCCGGACCGTGTCACATTCTTCGGGTCGACCCCCAGTGGACTTGCGCCGGCCTCCAATACAAGTCGGAAGAGGGGCGCAACCAGCGCCAGCGTGCGAACCATCACAAAGTAGTTCTCGTAGAGTGCGTCGCCGGCCAGGTTCAGGAGAACCCAGGTCACAGCCAAGGTGAACACCATCGCCACCACCCACCGCACCGTCCGTGAAGTGCGAGCAACCGCGGAGGGAACCGGCACGTGCGGCAGCACGACAGTCAGTACCGGCCCTGCCACCAGGAGCCCCGCGATCAGAACCGCGGCTTCACGCACCGTCGGCATCAGGCCGGCGAGCAACGCTGCCACGCCGAGCATCAGGACGGTCTGGCAAACAAGCAGGCTCCCCATTGAGCGCACTATCGGTTGTCGAGGCAACGCCGCGGCGTAGCCCATGAAAAACGAGGCGGGCCTCGGCCACACCGCGGCGACCCCCGCGGCGACGGTCGCGCCGATCACCAAGATGGGCCAGTAGACCCATGTCGGGACAGATGCCTCTGGAGTGAATGGCTGGGGCGTCCAGATGAAGACAGGTTGAATGAGCCACGGAAGCGCACGGGCCCAGAAGAAAACGAAGACTGCCGTAGCACAGATCCGCGTGGCGGCGCCGGTGATCGCTGACGGCTGTCGACCGCCGCGCGTCGCCCAGGATTTTGCCCACTCGCGAACCGCGATCGGGATCTCCACCGCGGGCGGGGGATTGCTGATCGACCCGGCGAGCGCGAACACCGGTGGCCCCAACAAGAGCGTGGTCGAGAACAACATCGTGAATTCGTTCGACGCCTTCGAGGACAACGACGAGGACGGCGCGCACGACTGAGATCGCGCGATGAAGAAGGGGGGCGGCCCGCCGGGTCGCCCCCCTTTTCATTCGGGCATGGAGCCTGACCGCGATCAGTGCCCCTGGTCGTGCGGTACGGTAACAGTCGCGGTCGCGTCGGTCGCGTTCCCGGAGGCGTCCGTCACGCGATAGACGAACGTGTAGACCCGGCCGCTGCCGCCGCCGGCGCGCTCCGAACGGACCTGCACACTGCGGTCGTCCGTCCCGAGGCTCGCACCGGCGATGTCCGGCGCCGTGTCGCCGTCGCCAAGTCCGTTCTCCGGCTCGCTGCTCGTCACTGAGACCAGCTCGACCTTCGGCGCGGGATCGCAATCCCGGATGTCGAAGATGGCCTGAACGTTCCGCATCTTGTGGTTCGGCGGCCAGAGACGTTCGGGGCTCATCCGAAGCGTCACGACCGGAGGCTTCGTGTCCACGATCGTCACCGTGAACGTATCGGTCAACGACGTGATGTCATCGTTGGTCCCCGCCGTGGAGTTCGCGTCGGTCGACCCCGATCCATCGAGCGTGACCGGACCCGGGCACTCCGCCGTCTGGTCGGCGCCGGCATTGGCGACGGGGGCGATATCGACGCCCACGGCCAGCGTCCTGGTGCCGTTGGCCGACGTCGCGGTCACGGTGATCTGACTGGGACCATCCTCCGCCGCCGTGAGCTTGTCCGGGGCGAGGCCGGCTGCGTCTGTGGTCACCGGCTGCCCAGTGGACGCGAGCGTACGCGCCGTGCAGCTGAACGTCACCGCGACGCCGGCTACTGGCTGCCGCCCGGGTGAAAGCACGGTGAACAGGGGATGATATGGCGGAGAAGCGATGTCGCCGAGCGGGGGATCCCCGGTCTTGCCGCGGCGGATACCGTAGGACGCGCGGCCTGAAACGGGCTGCATCACCCTCATGCCGAAGGAAGGATGAAAATCCGCCGAGGGTGTCCTCACCAGCCGTTCCCGCCTGGTTCACGCCGCGCACTGTATTCTGAAAGGCGGTCATCCGGCTCAGTCACAGGCCGGTTTCCTCATCCGGAGGTGACCATGTCTCGCCTCGTTCTTCCAACCTTATGCCTCGCCGCGGCGCTCGCGGTGCTGCCCGCCTGCGGCGATGGCGGCAGCGAACCAGCCCCACCGGCGGACTACACCGGCACCTGGGTCGGTGAATACACTGTGAGCCTGCAGCCCGGCGTCATCTACGTGGGCACGCTGGTCGTCAGCCAGACGGGCAGCAGTATCACCGGCACGCTCAGCACCAACGCCGGCCGCACGGCGGACGTGACCGGCACCATCTCGGGCAACAGGCTCACAGCCACGTTCACGTACACCGACAGCTGCACGGGCACCGCGTCCGCGACCGCCCAACTCTCGGCCAACCAGCAGACCGTGACCGGCACCTATCAGTCAACCGACTGCAATGGCAGCTACACGGGGGCATTCGTACTGACCGCCCAGTAGCGGAGGGGCCCCGGGGTTCCCTGGAACTCCGGGGCCATGCCCGTCGTCCTGACTCGTGAGACTGCAGTCGTGAGTCGCTTGCCGCCCTGACCTGTTACCGCCCTGCTTATGCGCCTGCTCCGCTGGTTGGCCGCCCTCGTCGCGCTGCTGTGCGGCGGCGTCCTGAGCGATGCGCCGGGCGCCAACGTCGTGCCCGACTTCTTCATCATGGGTTCGTCGGAGGAGTTGCGGGAATGGATCGAGCGGCGCTTCAAGGCAAACGTGTTCGCCACTGCGCGCTCCACGACGGTCCCATATCAGCGCGCCGTGCTGGTACGTGAGGGCGCGGGACGGAGCGATTCCTCGATCCCCATGACCCACCCTCCATCACACTTCGCATTCCCCATCCCAGGTTCCACGCACCGGGGAGGCGGGCCCTGACCGTTCTCGTGGTGCTCGTCTCTGGCGCATTCCCTGAGCTCGTCGGCGCGCGCAGGATCAGGGCGGGCGCACGACGATGACGCCGGCCATGCCCGTCCCGGTGGGGCCGCCGTGCGCCGTACAGTAGAAGGTGTAGTTGCCCGACGTGGGGAAGGCATAGGAATACACGAACGGTCCATCCTTGAGGCCAGGCGTCCCCGGTGGCTCGAGTCCCACCGGCGTCACGCTGTGACCCACCGCGTCGGAGAACCAGAGCCAGGTGACGGTCTGTCCCGCGGAGATGGTCCTCGGCACGGGCGTGAAGGCATTGTTGGTCACCGACACGACGGCGTTAGCTGCGGGCACCACGAAGGCGTTGACGGAGGCGGTCGGGCCGTCCTCGACGGTGATCGTGGCACTGATGGCACGAGGGTCAGCGCCCACCGGCAATGTCCAGGTTGTGCTAGCGATGCCGTCGGAGCCGGTGGTGACGGTGGCCGGCGTGAAGGTGCCGTTCGTGGTGGCGAAGTGAACCACGGCCCCGGCCTGGGGCGTGGTGCCGCGACCGAGCAGGAGCGCGATCGGGCCCGGCAGGGGGCTGCCGGGCGCCGCCCACTGGTTGTTGCCCGAGCTTGCCAGGAGGACGTACGGCGAGTTGGGGTCGACCGGCGTGGATCCGGCGCAGGCGGCGATGCCGCAAAGGGTCGCGATGGAGCCAGCGAGGGAGAGACGGCCGTACCGCATGCAGAGTCCGGTATAAGAAGGGAGGGAGTATCGCAGGGAGAGCATCAGCAGCGCCAGCGTTCGCGAACACGGCGCTCCGGGTGGGATGTCCCGCCACTTGCCGCCTTGACCTCCTGCCGCATTCAGGGCAGTTCAACCTGGCGCAGCGTGATGCTCCGCTCCACGTCGCCGCGGGCGACGACCAGGGTATCGACCTGACCCGGGTGACGGAAATGTCTGCGCAGCGAATCGAGTCCGATCGTGCTCGCGTCGGACACGCCGAGCCTCCGCAACACGTCTCCCACGGCGATGTGCGCCGAGTCGGCGGGAGTGGCGGGAAGGACCAGGGCGACGATCACATCGCCGCCGGGTACCTGGACAAGGAACAAGCCGGCTCCTTCCCAGATCTCGCGGTGGGCCGCATCGGGGTACGGCTCGAGGACGAGGCGACGGCGGGCGTAGTCGAAGGTGACACGGAAGCGGGCCAGGTTCGGAGCGCCGAGCGTGCCGGCGTCGCCAATGCGTGTCAGGTCTTCGGACCAGCCGACGACGGGGCGAGGAATGACGAGTCCGCCCAGTGCCATGGAGTCGAGGCGGCTGACGAAATTGCGGGTGGCGCCGCCCACGGCGAGGCCCTCGACAGGGCGGCGCGGCCAGTCGGCGGGAAAGAGGCGGTTCTGCGCCACGAACGAGCCGTTGAGGCCAAGGCCGCTGAATGAGCCGGTATCGAGCTTGAGCTTGGCGGGCACGGTGCGCCCTGCGACCCAGAGCGTTCCCAGGACGAACGGCTCGCCTGCCTCGATCCACACGGGCAATAGCGTGCTGCCGGCCGGCGGGCGCCAACCGTCCGGGGACGCGAGTCTTACTTCGCGCGCGGCGTAGTCGATGGTGACGACATGGCGTTCGAAGAAGTCGTGGCCCAGGAGGCCGGCGATCGGCTTCCCCATGACGGGGGCCAAGTGCTGGAGCGGTAGCACGGCGATGCTGTCGGGATGGAACGGCGTGCCCGCGATGTCGAGTGAGACGCCACCCGCCCATGACTGGGTGACCGATCCGCCAGGCGCCGCGACGGTCTCGGGGGCGGAGACGGCGACGCTCGCGCCCTGAGCCGCCGTCGAATCGAGGAGGGAATACTCATAACCCGAATCGAGCAGCCACCACCCCTGCCCTCCCGCCAGCGTCGCATCCAGCAGAATGATTCCATCCACGAAGTCGGCGCGGACGGCCACGCCCGCACCCACATCGGGCGCGCGGGGCGTCGGGGCGCAGGCGAGCGCGAGGCAGGCGGTGGCGATGGCGAAGCGGCGCATGGAGTCGTGGGTCGTGGGTCGTGAAACTACCGCGTGCGACGACGGAACACGAGCGAGTGTCACCGCCCCTCGACCTGGCGCTGGTAGTCGTCGTTGTCGAAGTGGCCCTGAGACTCGGCGATGAGTCCATCGGCGCCGATGCGCCACTCCTCCTGTCCGCTGATGCGCACGCGATGACCGGTGCCGCCGGGCCCGGTATTGGTTCCCACCAGAGTCCAGTGATAGACGGCGCGGTCGTTTCCCTGCACCACGACGCTATCCATGAGGACCTTCATGTCGGGGAAGGCGGTCATGAAGCCCTGTGCCGCCGCGGTGATCGCGCTGCGACCGGCCGCCGGCGTGCCGTCATTGATGGTGAGCGTACCACTGGGTGAGAAGATCGCGGCTACGCTGGCGGCGCGCTGACTGCACCACGCGCCGGTGTAGCGCGTGGCGAGCTCGCGGATCCTCGCCGGGTCGAGCAGTGAATCGGGCTCAGCACGGGTCATGGCCCCGCCCTTTCGGCTGACCTGGGTATCGGATGTAACGCATCGTGACACACTGTAACGTCTTATGCCGCACTTTGGGGAGACCCTCAGGCACTGAGCCTGCCCATCACATTGCTTTCCAATGAGTTAGGAGCATTTCATGACCTCGGCACACCCCCTGCCCCGTGAATGGGTTGGATAGTGAAACTCATCGGCAGTCATGTCTGTTCATGGTGAAAGGGATCACAAATGCGAAGTTCCGCTCCGCTCAGCATGCTCCTCCTCGGCAGTGCCGCCCTTCTTTCCGCGTGCTCTGACTCGGGGCCGGCCGATGCTGGCCGGGTCCAGTTCAGCGTCGCCAGCAGTGCCTTGCCGGCGGCGCTGGTAGCGAACAACTCGGCCCTCGACGTGACGTCACCGGCGCCCGGTACGTATACCGACGGCACCAACACCCTGGTCCTGACCAGTGTGCAGATGGTGCTGCGGAAGATCGAGCTGGACCTTGCCGGCGAGGATGCGAACTGCCACCAGGCTGAGGCGGGCAGCAGTTCGTGCGAGGAGATCAAGCTGGGGCCAGTACTGCTCGACGTCCCGGTCGGGGCCGGCCCGGAGCAGGCGGTTGCGGTCGACCTCACGGCGGGGACCTACGACCAGATCGAGTTCGAGCTGCACAAGCCGGACAATGGCAACGCCGCGGACCAGGCCTTCGTTGCGGCCAACCCCGCGTTCGACGGCGTGAGTGTGCGCGTCACCGGGACGTACAACGGCACGCCCTTCACCTTCACGACCGAGGCGGATGCCGAGCAGGAGAACGAGCTGAATCCGCCACTCACGGTCACGGCGACGGGTCCCGCCACGCTGACCCTGCTGGTGGACGTATCGACGTGGTTCCAGACGGGCGGGGCGCTGATCGACCCGGCGACCGCGAATACCGGTGGCCCCAACAAGAGCGTAGTCGAGAACAACATCGTGAATTCGTTCGACGCCTTCGAGGATAACGACGAGGACGGCGCGCACGACTGAGATCGTGTGGTGGAAAAGGGGGGCGGCCCGTCGGGCCGCCCCCCTTTCCTTTGCACACCCCCAGGAATCAGTGCCCCTGGTCGTGCGGCACAGTGACGGCGGCGGTCGCCTCGGTCGCATTCCCGGAGGCGTCCGTCACGCGATAGACGAAGGTGTAGACCCGGCCGCTGCCGCCGCCCGAGCGCTCCGAGCGGACCTGCACGACGCGGTCGTCGGTGCCAAGGGCCACGCCGGAGATGTCGTTGCTCGTGTCACCGTCGCCGAGCCCGTTGTCGGGTTCATTGCTGGTCACCGACACGAGCTGGACCTTCGGCGCGGGATCACAATCCCGGATGTCGAGGATGGCCTGGACGTCCCGCATCTTGTGGTTCGGCGGCCAGAGGCGTTCCGGGCTCATCCGCAGCGTCACGACCGGGGGTTTCGTGTCCACGATGGTCACGGTGACCTCGTCGGTGTCCGTTGCACCCGCCTTGTCGGTCACCTTGAGCATGATCACGTGCGTCCCGACAGGCAGGTTCACGTGGGCCACCTTGCCTTCGGCAATCTTCGTGTCTCCGAGGTACCACGCGTACGACGCGATGTCATCGTTGGTCCCCGCGGTGGAGTTCGCGTCGGTCGACCCCGATCCATCGAGCGTGACGGGACCCGGGCACTCCGCCGTCTGGTCAGCGCCGGCATCGGCGACGGGGGCGATGTCGACAGGAACGATCAGCGTCCTGGTGCCGTTCGCCGACGTCGCGGTGACGGTGATCTGACTGGGCCCGTCCGCCGCCGCCGTGAGCTTGTCCGGGGCCAGGCCGGTTGCATCGGTAGTCACCGGCTGCCCCGCGGAGGCGAGCGTACCCGCCGTGCAGGTGAACGTCACCGCGACGCCGGACACCGGCTGCAGGCTGGCGTCCAGGACGAGCGCGGCAAGGTTCGTCGAGCCGATCAGCTTCTGCGTCACCGGATCGCGTGGCGCGTTAGGATCGTTGGGATTGATAATGATCGTGGCCGGATTGGCCGACAGGTTGACGCCGGGTTCCAGAACCGCCAGCGCGCGGCCGTTCCCCGGCGTATTGTCGGTACCGCTCTCGCAGGATACGGTGATGCCGGTGAGCAGGATGAGCGAAGCGGCCGTGAGCGCGCGCCGTGAGACAAGCATGGTGAGTTCCTCCGAAGGACCAGACCGGTGGTGTCGGATCGACACGCATCCGGGAGTAGTGGCCGTCAGTGAGAAGATATTCCAGATCGGTGCGGTGGACCATACCACACCTCAGTTCGGGAGTTCGCGTGACTGCAAATTCCTGCACCACCACCGACCAGAGCCTCATCGGCAATCTCATGCAGGACCGAGCGGGTTTGAGCGCAAGATCCGGGACGCGCGGCGCGGGCGCCGGACCCAGCTTGTGGCGTCCATTCACCGCGAGTCCCGGATGCCGGTCTTTCGTTACGCTGGAATTCCCGACGCCATTGCCGCCCAGGTTCGCGCCAGCATGTGCGCACCGACCTACGGCCACATCGCGCATCGCGAGGTGGCGACGGGGTACGGGCCCTGCCGCTTCTGCCTGGACACTTTCGAGGTGGGCAAGGAGGACCGGATCCTGTTCACCTATCAACCCATCAATGAGGCGGCGGGCCTCCCTGCCCCGGGCCCCGTATTCATTCACGCCGAGGCCTGCGAGCGGTACGACGGCCTGACGTTTCCGCCGGCGTTTCGCGGGTTGCCGATCGTGGTGGAGGGATTGGCAGGCTGCGGGTGGATCGTGGCGGAGGAGCGCGTCGAGGCGGTAATTGCGCGTGCCTTCGCCGAGCCGCGGGTGGCGTATGTGCACCTGCGGAACGGGGAGGCGGGCTGCTTCATGGCGAAGGTGGAGCGGTGCTTCGCGTGCGAGCCCGGGGATCCATGAGCGCCGGGAGGTCGGGATCGGGATCGGGCCACTGCGTCAGGAACCGGCGCGCCGCTGTGGATGCTGTCCGGCACAGGTGCTGTCGCCAAGGTTGCCGCCATACACCTTGGTCCAGTGGACAAGGGACAAGCGGCGCCGCAGCCGTACCCGGCCCGTGACCTGAGAGTTTCTGACTCAGTCAGCCCGCGCTCCCGAAGCAGTAGAACAGCCCGTTTCCGCCGGTCGCCACCAGGTTCGCCTGGCTGCATCCGCGGGAGTTGTGCGCGGAGTTCCACGACGTGGGGAATTCGCCCCCACCCTGGCGATCGTGATGCCCGACGCGAGCGCTTCCCTCCCCGCCCCCGGTCCAGTTGTCGCAGTTAGTGTAGCCGTCACCGACATAGGCGGTGCCGTCGAGCTTCGACCCCGTCAGGATGTCGTGCATGTTCGGCGTATCGCCACGGCCGTTCACCACCGCGCCCGTCTCGGTGAGCGAGTTCTCCTTGGACAGCTTGTTGTTGTCGCTGTGCAGGTCGGCGACGTTGTCGGCAACCTTCACGCCCTTGGCGTTGTACCAGGGGCCCTTGCCGATGCGGTCACGGGCATCGACACCGGGCTTTCCGTTGGCGGGAAGGGTGCTGAGATAGGCGTGCCACTTCACGTTCTTGGAGCCAGCGGCATCGGCCAGTGTTTGGCAGATCTTGTCGGCGGCTTCGAGGCCACCGAGGTTGGCGCCGTTGCCGGAGCCGGCACTGGTGATGAAGAAGGTCAGGGCGGGCGCGTGCTCCATGCGAGGCTGCGCCCCAAGGAGCAATACGGATCCAAGTAGTACCCACTTCCCCTTCATGATCGACTCCCGCGTCAAGGCATCATTGCCATCGAAGCACCGATTGTCCAAAGCAGGTGAGCGCACCACAGATTATCGCGCCAGTCCACCGCACGCACAACGGGACCGTGGTGCGCTGGATTGATGCTACCAGCTGCCTGAGCAACACAATCTTGAGGCAAAGCCCGATGGCGATGGCTGTCCTTCGGCCAGCAATCACCCCTGAGCTCCTCGAGGCGCCTTGATGCCTTGTCCATGTGGACGTATTATTGTACCCACATGGACAGGGGGTACTTATGGGGGACTACGCGGTAGCGAAGGTGGCGGAGAGCCTCGGCGGGAGGGCGGTCCTGCGGCGCGACGTGCGCACCCTGGCCGACCTGAACGCGGTGGTGATGGCGGGGTTGCCGCTCAAGAGCCTGCGTTCGGTGACGCTCCGCTACACGGCGAACCATCGTTCAATGGTGACCTACCTCGTGGTGCCCCGGTCGACCATGGCGCGGCGCGAAAGGGAGAAGGTGCTCTCGGTGACGGAGAGCGAGCGGCTCGAGCGGCTGGCGCGCGTCACGGCCCTCGCGGAGCAGGCCCTAGGCTCCCGCGAGGCGGCCGAAGAGTTCCTGACCACGCCCCACGCACTGCTCGGCGGAGTTCCCCTCGCGCTGGCCATGACTGACCTGGGTGCTCGACGTGTGGAAACGATCCTCGAGCGGATCGAATACAGCCTGCCGGTCTGACAGGCGCATGCCCGTCGTCTTTCGCCTCGCCAAGAAGCGGCACCCGGTCTACGACCCCGCCGGTGCCGTGAAGGTAGGGGGACGCTGGAGCTCACCCAGCCTACCAGTGATCTACGCCGCGGAGCACTATGCGACGGCGATCCTCGAGATCCTGGTGCACTATGGCCGGGTGGCACTCCCCGAGGCGCATCACGCCCGCCCCATCTTCATTCCAGACGATCTGCGGGTCGAGCGGTTCGACCCCGCTACGTACCCCACCTGGCACGAGGAGGGGTCGGAAGAGGCACGCGCCTATGGGAACACCTGGTTCGCCGAGCAGCGCACGGCGGTGCTGCTGGTGCCGTCGGTGGTGGGACAGCCAGCGGAGTGGAACGTCCTGATCAACACGGTGCATCCGGAGGCAAACCGGATCCAGCCACTTCGGGAGTTCGACGTGACCTGGGATGGCCGGTTGTTCGGCCCGCCGCCGGAGAGGGTGACCCTCGAGCCACCGTTGCGGAAGTAGCAGACGGCGCTTGCGGTGGCGATGCGCACCGGCTCCGCGATAGGCGCCTGGTTTGAGCGCACGATCCGGGACGCGCGGCGCGGGCGTGGTACCCATGTTGGAGCGTCCATTCACCGCGAGTATTCCAGATGCCGGTCTTCCGCTATTCGGGCCTTCCCGCCGCCGTCACCGAACAGGTTCGCCACACCATGCGTGCGCCCACGTACGGGCACCTCGCCCACCGCGAGGTGGCGGGCGGGTACGGTCCCTGTCGTTCATGTCTCGACACGTTCCGGGTAGGGGAGGAGGAGCGGATCCTGTTCACCCATCAACCGGTGACCGATGCGGCGGGCCTCCCTGCCCCGGGCCCGGTGTTCATTCACGCCGAGGCGTGTACGCGGTATGACGGATTGACGTTTCCGGCGAGGCTTCGCGGGCTGCCGATGGTGGTGGAGGGGCTGGCGACCGGCGGGTGGATCGTGTCGCAGGAGCGGGTGGCGGAGGAGAGCGTCGAGGCGGTGATTGCGCGGGCGTTCGCCGAACCGCGAGTGGCGTATGTGCACCTGCGAAACGGGGAGGCGGGCTGCTTTATGGCGAGGGTGGAGCGGTGCTTCGCGTGCGAACCCGCACCGTCGCCAGCAGGAGGATGAAGGGAGTGTGCCTAAGGGGAAATGTGGTGAGGTCGCGCTAGCCGTTTCCCCAGAGCTCGGCGAACAGCGCCGGCAGGTCGATGACCAGGGGAGGCACGTCGGCTATCGGTTGCCAGGTGATGTCGCCGTCGAGCAGCTCGGGGCGATCGTCGCCGGGGCGCCAGCGTTCCACGACGCGAGCATCGGGATCGACCACCCAGAACTCCGGGACGGCGGCGCGCTGGTAGTACCGGCGCTTGAACGTTCGGTCGTAGCGAGCCGACGATGGCGACGACACCTCGATGGCGAGCAGCGGCAGCGGTGCAGCGTCCCAGGACTGCGGGAGCGTGCGACCCGGGAGGACGAAGATGTCGGGCTGGGCCACTTGATTTCCATCGAGCCGGAGGTCGGCCGGGGAGGTGAGGGCCCTGCCGACCTTGTGCGCGCTCAGGTGTGGGCCCAAGTGGTCCAGGAGCAGGGCAATGACGCCCTGATGAGGCGCCGATGGCGAAGGGGTCACAACGAGCGTGCCGTCGAACAGCTCGTAGCGGTTCCCGTCGTCGGGAAGGTCGAGGACCTGGTCGCGGGTCCATCGTTCCAGGTGGGGCATGGCCATAGCGTACGCTCGGCGGGGAAGGAATGGCAAGAGGGCATGCGCCAAGGTGAAGGACGCCGATGCCCAGGAGCCGTGCCGTCCTGGCCTATCTCACCGGCGGAAAGCGGAACATCCTCGACTGTCGCTCGTACGCGTGTGCCAGCGCCAGGACCCGCAGGTCATCGCCGGGGAAGCCAACGACTGAAAGGTTGAGCGCCGGCATGCCGTCGGCATCGTAGCCCGAAGGCACCGAAACCTCGGGGAGGCCGAGCCAGTTGTTGTACGAAAGCGTGGTCCGGATCTTCGGCCACTTCCCGTCGATGGGCGTCGC
>Ga0315278_10005276_pt1 | contig 11750 bp, 9 predicted proteins | sample YL17G06_0_MG_FD_203880 | JGI IMG/M metagenome (GOLD analysis project Ga0315278, IMG submission 203880) | Sediment microbial communities from Yellowstone Lake, YNP, Wyoming, USA - YL17G06_0 | ecosystem: Environmental > Aquatic > Freshwater > Lake > Sediment | place: USA: Wyoming | collected... | reverse complement strand
GCTGCGGATGGCTTCGGCGAGATCGGTGACGCTCGACGCGTCCGACGGCGTTTGCGCGCCGTTTGCCTGGCTGTTCTCGGTCATGCGGCGCCCAACCCCCTCCGAACGTCGTTCCCGTCCCCGCGCGCCGAATGCGCCACCTTCCGCGTGCTACTGGCTGAAGACGGCATCGGTAGTCGGTATGACGGGCGCGATCTGGTAGAACGCGCTGAAGGCCGCGTTCTTCGGAAGCAGGCGATTGATGTACAGATCGACGTACATCCCTACCTCCGCGATGAAGCTCTTCGGCACGTAGACCACGTCGTAGGCTCTCAGCACGGGAATCGGATCCTCGCCCTCGAGGGCGCCGCTCAGGTCCACGCGATAGACCTCGCGCTCGCCTTCCCCCTTGCGGATCAAGATCACGCTCGACATGGCGGCGGTGTCGAGGGCGCCGCCGGCGGAGAACACCGCGTCGGCCAGGGTCATGTGTCCGTCTATCGGAATCATCGACGGTTGCTTGACCTCGCCGCCCACGAAGGCCTTCTGAGAGCCGAAGCCCCGCACGATGACGGCAACGTTGGGCTGGGAGAGGAAACCCGCGTAGCGCTCCCGCAGCTCCTGCGACACCTCGTCGGGCGTCCGCCCGCCCACGTTCACGTCGCCGACGAGCTGCAGCGAGATGCGGCCATCCGGGCGCACCACGACGTCCTCGTTCAGCTCCGCGGTGTAGAAGAACTTCACGCTGAGCGCGTCGCCCGAGCCGATCCGGTACTGACCTTGCGGCTCGAGGATCGTGTCGTCGTCCGGGATCCGCGGAATGCTCGCGCACGCACAGGAAAGCACTGCGGTTGCGAGAACCATTGCAACGCGGCACCGGCTCGTCTTCGTCATCCTATCACCTCGATCACGAAGCTTCCGCCACCAGGCTCAGGATCGAGCCGGGCGGCAGAGACAGATGTTGGTTCGCTGCGCTCTCGCATGCGAACGGCTTCGGTTTCACGTTGGAGTTCTTCACCACCGTCCCAGTCAGGCTCGGTCCGTTGATCGCATTGAGCTGCGGCGCGGCGAGGATCTCGCAGTTCACGCGGGCCGGCGTGAAGCCATCGATGGCGAGGTCCGTTTCGAGCGTGCCCGTGATCGAGCGGTTCACGAGCAACACCGTGAGTCGCCGACCGTCGGCGCTCTTGGAGCCGCGGGCCACGAGCGTCGGCACGCTTTCGTGCGACTTCACGAGCCCGAGCTGAGCGGACCGGAAGCCCGGCGACGTCGTCTCCGTGGCGACCAGACGTGGTTCGAAGCGGTCGCGGTAGAACCGGTAGAGGAAATAGGTCGGGCTCGTCACGGGCCCCGACGGGTCAGCCAGGATCAGCCCCCCGTACCAGCGGTGCACTGGTGTGACGAACATCGTCGACATCACGCGAGGGTTCGCCATGTAGACGTCGAGCACGGACGCGGTGTAGAGGGCCGCAGCCTGCGTGCGCGAGTGGTCCACGTAGGTGAGGTGGCGTTGCATGTTCCCGCTGACGCCGATCAGCGTCCCGAACTCGGTGATGGAAAACGGCGTAGTCGCATTGACCGGCGAGCGCCGCTTGATCTCGTCGGCCACCGTGGCGAGATTCTCCTGTGTTCCGATCGAGGCGGCGAAGAGAGCCCGGTAGAGCGCCTCCCGTCCCGCCTCCTTGTTGAGGTCCAAACTGTCGTCGATGACGACGGGTGCGTAGCCATTGTGCAGCGCAAAAAAGTCGGCCTTCGTCGTCAGCGCGTCGAGCATTTCCGCGGTCCAGTTCCGGTTGTCCGCGAAGGCCAGCGGGAAGGCGAAAGTATCGAAGTGCGCGATCGCGCCCACTCTCGCTTTCGGTAGGGCGCCCCTGATCGCGCTGACGAACGCCGGGAACTCCCGGGCGTATGCTGCGCCCGGCCGGAAGATCTCCTTGCTGTTCGGCGTGTCCGAGGAGGGCCCGCTCAGATAGATCTCGTTGCCCACCTCCCAGAAGCTGGGCTTGAAGCCGTTGTCGGCGAACCATTTCGCCCAGCGCCCCGCGTCCGCCGGCGTGCCTGTCCCGAAGTTGGCCGTGATGCAGGCGTCGGCGCCGAGCTGCTTCGCGAACGCGGCGAACTCCGGAGATCCGAAGTGGACGGGCTCCCTCTTCTTCGTGGACGAGTTGAGGACCTCGCCGCGCGACCTCGCAGGACCCACGCCTTTCTCCCACTCGTAGAAGTCGGCGTCGATGCCGCCCGGAAAACGGAAGAGTGGGATCCCGAGCGGGCGCAGCAACTCCACGACGTCGGCCCGCGGTGTTCCGGTGCCGGCCTCCACGAGGCCGGCCACATCCTCGACCCAATCGATGTGCATCCCGAAAAACTCGCGCGGTAGCTCCCGCTCGACCGTACCGGCGTGGATTGCGACCTTCGCGGTCCCGCTGCCGCTGCTGGAGCCCGAGGCTCCATCCGGGGCCGCCGCGCTCGCAGCGGCTGCCGGAGCCGGATCGGGCGCGCCAGCGAGCTTCACGAAGGCGTCGTCCACCCAGACCTTGGAACCGGCAGGACCCAGCACCTGCACCCCGAAAGTCAGGAGTGATGCGTCATCCGGCACCCGAAAGCTGCCCCGCTGCTCGACGAAGTTGGCTTGGTTCAGATCGGACACGAGCTCGTTGGCCATTCCCTCGGGAGACCAGACCACGAGATTCACGCCTGCGCCTTCGGTCGCAATGCGCGCACCGAATTCCAGCTTCTTCCCGCGCAGCTTCTCGTGATCGAGAACCTGATAAAGCGTGAACGGTGCTTGGCCGTTCGAGCCGCCCCTCTTGGGCGCGAGCTCGATGGTCTTGCCACCGGACGCGCCCGCCCGGCTCACCACCTTCGCCGTGCCGTTGCTCGAACTCTGGCTGCCCCATCCGGGCGGCTCCTCGGGATCGCTCGCGGGCTCGTCGAAGCTGGGGTTCCGAAGCGAGGCCGTCGGCGATCCGGCCGAAAGATCGCCGGCTCCCGACAGCCCCGGCGCGAACAGCACCGCGAGCACCATCGCGCTGCACACGAAGCATCGCTTCATCGCGCGAGCACCTCCCGGTAAAGGTCCAAGTACTGGGCTGCCACCACGGGCAGCGTAAACGACGCCTCGAAGCGTCGGCGCGCCGCCTCGCCACGTTTGCGCGCCAGGGCCGGATCCTGCAACAGCCGCAGGATTGCCGCCGCCAGCGCCTCGGGGTCATCGACGGGCACGATCGCCGCCGCGTCGGGTCCGACGGCCTCGAGGCAGCCGGGAATCCGCGTGATCACGATCGCGCGACGTGACGCCATGTACTCGAGGAGCGTGATCGGGAGTCCCTCCCAGCGCGAAGACATCACCGCGACGTCGAAGAACGGGTGACACGCGATACTCGGCAACGTGCCGGTAAACACCAGCACGTCGTCGAGACCCAGTGAGTGCTTGAGCGCGTGCATCTCGGCCTCGATCTCTCCGGTCCCGACCACGGCGAAGCGAGTCGCCGGGGCCGCCTCGTGGATCCGCACGACGGCGCGCAGGAATACGTCGATCCCCTTCTGGATGTGGAGTCGCGACACGATACCGACCAGCGGCGCGCTGCCAATGAAGGGGATTGCAGCCCGAACGCGCTCGGTCTGCTCCGCGGTCGGAATCGGCTCCGGAATGCCGTACTTCAGGATCACGATCTTCTCGTCCGGAGCATACCCTCCAGCGATCAGCAGGTCGCGGTCGTCGGAGGAGGCCGCGATCACGCACTCGACGCGCCGGCAGACCCAACGCTCGATCCGCTTGCGCAGTCCGACCGTCGCAGCGCCGTAGTTGCGGTGGTGAAAACCGTGTTGGTGGTAGAGGATGGGCGCCCGCATCCCGAAGAGAATGCGGGCGAGCATGCAGTAGAAGGTCGCGACGAGGCCGTGGGCATGCACCAGGTCGATGCGCTGCTCGCGCACGATGCGCGCCACGGCGCGAGCCGGTCCGGGCCGGAAGTTCTTGTCGAACGGAACGGGGTGCACCGGAACGCCGAGCGCGCGCACCCACTCGACGAGCGGGCCTCCGTCGCGACAGCTTAGGTGCAAATCGACATCGAGTTGTTGCAGCCCCTGCAGCAGGTTGCGAACGTTGGTCTGCCCGCCGCCGACGAAGGACTTGTCGATCACATGCAGAACTCTCAAGACGCGTCCCTTGTCTGGTAGGGGAAGAACGGTTGCTCGCGCAGTCGAGCGGGCCGCGAGCGGCTGTGTACCAAACGGCGTGAGCGCCAGATCGACGGCGCGAGCCGCGCCGCGTCCACGTAGCCGAGAAGCGCGCGCGGTGCCCGAATCGCCACGTAGACGAGGCGCGCGAGTTCGTAGGGGAGCAGCCACGGCAGCGCGGCCACTGCATCGCGCCCGCGTTCACACTTGAGGAGCACGAGCAGGCGATTGCGGAGGGTCAGGCGCTGATCGCGCGCTCGACCGCGGCGGCCGAGTGTCTGGCGCACCGCGTTTCGTCCGGCGCGCCGGTGCGTCAACGCGAGCGCCGGCACGAAGCGGCAGCGCCAGCCGCGGAGCTGCGCGCGCCAGGACAGATCGAGGTCGTCGTAGAAGGCGAAGAGGCGCTCGTCGAGGACCTGCCCGTTCTCGGCGACGTCGAGCAGCATCGCGCGGCGGTGGAATGCCGCGGCACCCGTGCAGCCCATGATGTCCTCCTCCTGGAGGTCGCGCGCGGGAGGACGCCCCTGGCCGCGGTCGAAGACGCGACGCAGTCGGTCGAGGAAGAGCCCACTCGAGTCGATGTTCCCATCCGGCAGCAGGATGAGCGGCGCCAGCGTGCCGACGTCGTCGGAGAGCTGCGAGATGCATTCGCAGGCGCGCGCCACGAAGTCTGGCGGGAGCGTCGTATCGGGATTCAGGAACAGCACCCAGGGCGCGCGAGTCTGCGCTAACGCGAGGTTCTGCCCGCCGCAGAAACCCGCGTTGCCCGCCGAGCGAACCAGCTGAAGCGGAAGACCCTGCGCGATCGCACGCTCCACGTGGACGACGGTGCCGTCCTCGGACGCGTTATCCACCACGATCAACTCGAAGCTGCGGCTGCTCTGGGCGAGCAGACTCGCCAGGCAGTCTTCGATCACCTCGGCGCTGTTCCAGGTGACGATCTGGATGCTGAGAGCCGGCACTTCGCTCAAGCCGTCGCTCCCGCCCGCGCGCGCCGGACCTCACGCGCCTCTTCGAACGCGTGCTCCAGGCGCTCCATCACGGAACGTACGTCGTAGCGATCCGACACCAACGTGCGTGCGCGGCCGGCCATTGCGAAGCGAGACGACGGGTCGCCGAGCAGCCTGACGACAGCTGCGGCGAAGGGTTCTGCTTCGTCGGCTCGTTCGCAATGTTCGCCCGGGCGGGCCGCCACTCCTTCGAGCCCGATCGTCGTCGAGACCACCGGAACCCCGCACGCAAAGGCCTCGAGCACCTTGCCGCGCATGCCTCCGCCCGATCGGATCGGATTCGCGAACACCATCGCCTCGCGGTAGGCGCCGACGAGGTCCTCGACACGTCCCGCGACCTCCGCGCCGAGCCGCTCGAGCGCGGCGCGGTGCCCGGCGTCGAGGCCTGGGCCCACGAGCCGAATGGTGGCGTCCAGCATCTGACGGCGCACCACTGGCCAGATCTGCTCCATCAGCCAGAAGGCGGCCTCGACATTCGGCTTGTGTTCGTAGTTCCCGACGAAGAGGACGCTGGGACGCGTGGGCTTTGCTTCGCCCGGCGTGAAGACGCGCGTGTCGACCACGTGGGGCAACACCTCGACCTGCCGGCCCGAGACTTCGGCCATGCGCGCGGCCTCGGCATCGGTGATGCCGAAGAGGCGGTCGAAGCGCTGCAACCAGGCCGCTTCAAAGCTACGGATGCGCGGCAACTCGAAAGCGATGTAGCGCTCGTAGGCGCTCTTGTGGCGGCCGGCCACGCCGCGCAGGCGATCGATGCTGATCGACATCAGCTCCTGTTCGGCCAGCACCCGCGCGCAACCGTCGCCAAGACCTTCGAGTAGCGGTTCGAGGAACGCGAACTCGACGTGCACGACGTCGAAGCCCCGCTCCCGATCGAGCTTCGCGAGGGTCGTCTCGAGCGCAGGATTTCGGTTGTGGTTCACAAAGTAGGGCGAGCGCTTCACGGCCCAACGCGCCTTGTCGAGCCATGAGCTTGGCGGCCTCGGGAACACGCGCAGCACGACGCCGAGCTCGCCCAGTTCGCGGATCGCCTGCTGCTCTTCCTCCGCGCGGCCGTGCGAGTGGGCGAAGACATGCACCTCATGGCGCGCGGCAAGGTGATGCACGAGGGCGTACACACGAGTCGTTCCACCTACCGCACGGCGATGCACCGGGTAGGGATGGACGATCGCAAGCCTCACGCGCGCTCCCCTTCCGTGCTCGGGGAGCGCAGTCCGAAGGCTGCCAGGATGCTCGCGATCTCGCCTGCCGCCAGCAGACCCGACAGGCGCGCCCCGGCTGCCACGACGAGCAGGGCCAGCACGGCGCCCGGGAGACGCAGCCACTCGGGCGACGCGAGCAGCAGCGCCAGCGGCCCCACCATCGTGACGGCCGAGAGAACACCCCGGGGTCCAATCGGGAGGGGCGACACGCGAACATGATAGATCCACCAGAGGAGGAACACGCCGAGACCAGAAGTGATCAGCATCGAGAGCGCAGCGCCCTCGATCCCCAGCCGGGCGACGAGCACGAGATTCAAACCAAGGTTGAGGATCACCGTGCCAACGGTGGCGATCAGGGTCTCGCGCTCGAGGTGGGCTGCCTGCATGGCCTGGCCGAGTGTCCCGTTCACTGCGTGGAGTGGAAACGTTGCTGCGAGCAGCGACAAGACGGGTACGGCGCCGAGATACGCCGACCCGTAGAGCAGCGACACGACCCACGGGGCCACGCCGATCATACCGATGGCCATTGCCACGCAAGACACCGTGAGGAGCTTCGTCGTCAGCACTGTGGCGTCGTGATAGGCATCGCGCGACTTCGCGAAAGCCGCCGAGAGTCGCGGGTAAACCGCCGACATGATGCTGCCGGGCAACAGCATCGTCATCCCGTAGAGGGCGGTCGCGACGCCGTAGAGGCCGGTCTCGCTCTCGCTCCGGAGGGCACCGACGACGAGCACGTCCTGGCGGAAATAGAGCACGCTCGCCGTCGCAATCAGCGCAAACGGAACGACCGCACGGGCGAACTCGACCGTGCCGCTTGCGGGCTTCGCCAGGCTACGCGCGGCGCCGGCGCGGGTCGCGAGCACGTGCCCGAATGCGAAGGCCGCCAGGCGCGCGAGCGTCAAACCCGCGCATAGACCTGCGAGACCTCCACCGATCGCGAGCACGAAGACACCGGCCGCGAGCTTGACGGTGCCCTCCGCGAACGCCATCAGCGTGATGCGATGGTGAAGGTGGGCGCCCATGAACAAGCCCTCCTGGGTCGCGATCCACGCGGACGGTAGGATCGAGACGGCGAGCAGCAGAGCAGGGCGGAATACCGCGGGTTCGAGCACGAGGTGCGCGTAGAGCACGAACAGGAGTGTTGCGAGAAGACCGCTCGCGATGCCCACGCGGTTCGCCCGCCGCATCAGCTCCGCGCGAGTCGCGGGTTGCGCTGCGGCGTCGCGTGTCACGAGCGCAGAGAGGCCGCCGCCAGCGAGCGCCTGCGCCACCACGAGCAGGGCGACCAGCTCCACATACTGGCCGAGGATCTGGCTGCCGAGCAGGCGCGCAACGCCGACGCTGATGCCAAAGGAGAACAGCGGCACGAGAAGTCGCGCGGCCAGCATCGCAAGGCTGTTCGAGAGAATCGACGGCACGGATCAGGGACGTGCTGGGACGGGCCGCGCCTCGACGACGAGGCGCTCCCCGCGCTTCGTGCGCTCGAGCCAGCGAATCAGCGGGAGAAAGGCCAGATGGCTCGCTCGGAGCGCTGCAGCCCGCAGGCCCAGCGGCGGCGACCAGTTGGGTGCATGGATGTGGCTCGGCGGCGGCAGATCCGCGGGGCCGAAGCGGCGCGATCCGGCGAGCCCCCGCAATGAGCGGAGCATCCGCCGACCCGCGTACAAGCTGAAGAGCGCGTCCATCCGTGTGTAAACCGAGACGACCTCGAAGCCAGCCTCCTCCACGACCGCACGGAGCGTCTCGGGCTCGAAATGGTGTAGGTGCTGCTCGGGTCGAAGATCTTCCCAAGCGGGTCCATCCACCTGCGCCCCGAGTGACGCGAAGTTCGGTACTTCGATCAGCAACAACCGGCCGACGCGCGGTGCCAAGTCGCGAGCCAGGAATTCCGCAGGATTCGCAAGGTGTTCGAGCACGTGGTGCAGCGTGACCACGTCGTAGCGCCGACCCGGAGCGAGCGCGCGGAGGTCGGACTTGACGTCGATCCCGAGCTGGCGGCTCGCCTCGTTGCGAGCGAAGTCGGCGACCTCTACGCCTTCGATCTCCCAACCGCGTTGCCTGGCATGAGCGAGAAACGCGCCGACCGCGCAGCCCACATCGAGGACGCTTCCGGCCAGTCCCAGCTTCGTCAGCCTGTCGAGTTCCTGTTCGAAGCGCGCGGCGTCGATCGCGCGGGAGATGGGCGCGTCGAAGTCGTAGCCGCGCTCGCCGCCGACGAAATAATCCTCGGCATACTCGAAGTCGGGGACACGCGCGGTCGCGACGAGACCGCAGTCCCGACAGCGGGAGAGGACGCCTCCCCAGACGGGTTGCCGTCGCGCATGGGCGCAGCCGCGTCCCTGCATCGGTTTGGCTGCGCTCACACCCGGGCTGCCGGCCGGCCCGCGACGCGGTGCATTCGATCCGCTTGCAGCACGCCAAAGAGCAACCCGACCTGAAACCAGATCATCGAGCGGAGCGGCTCGAGGCGGGCGCTGAAATCGGCGAGCTGCGTGACGAGGAGACCGACGAGCGCCGCGAGCAGCGCGGCCACGACCCACGCCAACTCGGGGTCGTGCATGCGTGGCAGGTAGTGAAGGCCTGTGAGCAGGAAAGACCCAAAGAGCGCAAGGAGTAGCAACAACGCCGGGATTCCCGACTCGGCCGCCTCGAGGAAGTAGACGTTGTGGACCGGCGCGTGGAAGTCCGACATCGTGCCCTCAGTATCGTAAGCGGGCGAGGTCAGGATGTAATTGTTGGGCCCCGTACCGAAAACAGGATTCGCGGCGATCATCCGGAGCGCGATCCGATCCATGTCGAATCGGGACGCGAGGCTGCTGGGGTCGGCCTTCGTGAACCGGTTGTAGATGCGTGGAGCAAAGGCCGCTCCAAAGACGAGCGCGAGCGCGAAGCCTCCGATCGCGATCGCTCGAAGTTGACGAGCTCCCAGAAGCCGGCTGCGGAGCGCGAGTACAGCGAGTACGACCATCGCCACGGTCAGCGAGATCCAGGCGCCGCGCGCAAGCGAGAACACGAGGCCCGCGCCCCCGGTCACGATCGCGGCGAGCAGTAGCAGGCGCATCGCGATGCCGCGTTGGGTCGCAAGTCGCGCGGCAAGTAGAGGCAACGTGATGACGAGGTACGTCGCAAGGACGATCGGATGCGGAAAGAGACCGGCCGGGCGAAGCTCGGCTTCGCCTCCCAAGTGAAACTTCACTAGGTCAGTAACAATCAACTCTCCGACCAGCGTCGTGCCGATTGGCCGACCCGTGACGCCCTGGGCGATGGCGAAGGCGCCGTGCACGGTCACCTGCAGCGCAAGCAGCGCGAGGATCGCGCCGAGCAGATTGCGGCGGAACAGCGACGCCACGATCCACGCGATCAGGAACGAGTGCAGCGTGGCCGCTATCTCGAAGCCGGCGAGTGTCTTGTTCGGCGCGCCGAGCGCAGCGGCCGTATACCAGAACAGCAGCAGTGCCATCAGAGCTACCACGCGGCGCGGGATCCCGCTCTCGATGCGCCCGAGCAGCGCGCCCAGCGGCGCCACGACGGCGAGCAGAAGCAACGGGATGTCTGCTACTGCGAAGCGCAGTCCGGGCCACCCTCCAAGGTGGTCGTGGTACGCGAAGCTCTTGTCGATCGGGATTGCAATCGATCCGGCAAGGCAAAGGAGCAGGCCGTCGCAAAGGGTCCGCGGTGCGAAGCGTGCAATCGCGCCGAGTCCCACCAACCCGGCCGCCAGCGCGAGACCCAAAGAGGCATTGAGAGCCGACGCGGAACCGCCCGCTACGAGAAGGACCGCGAATAATGCGGCGCCGGCGATGAGAAGAGGAAGGTGCGGGAAAGCCGGCGCTCCGCGCGCCGCTGCGTCCAATCGCTCCTGGGCGGCCACTATCCACTCCTCCGCCCCCAAGGCGAGTCCGCAGCTTCATCGGAGCCCGTTGGTCGCGTCTTGAACGCCTCCCGGGAGGGGGGGGCTCAGCGCTCCGACCGCGCGGCGCGCGCGTTGCCGAGTTCCCGCAGAATCGAGCGAAGGCCGCCTTGCGCGTACTGATACATCAGACGTTCGACCTCCTCGGGTGGGCTCTGCGGCAAGGCGCGAACGGCGACGAGGACGAAGTGGGCGAGGAGCGCAAGATCCAGCCAGATCTTGTACGACTTGAGGCACAGCTCGCAGTAGGTGATCTCCAGGTGGAGACGTAGGTGATCCGGGATTTCCTCCCGCCCGACGAGCTGAACCGGCCCCAGCATCCCCGCGCGGACCAGGAAGCGATCCTCCGCGTAGGGGTATTCCTCTTTGAGGGACGCGATCACGTTCTCGGGTAACGGTCGATTCCCGATGATCGTCATCTTGCCGGTGAGCACGTGCAGTATCTGCGGAAGTTCCGTCAGGAAGAGTCGCTCGATCCAGCGTCCCAGGCTCGTGTAGAGCGGTGAGTCCTGCGGGAGATTGAGGAAGCGCTGGGCGCCGATCGGGATGGTCTTGCGATTCGCAATCCGTTCGGCGTTCCGGACCATCGTCCGGAACTTCAACGCCCGAATCGAATGGTTCCGGTAAACGCGGCGCTTCGACGCGTAGAACACCGGCCGCCCACAGCAGACCATGACCGCTAGGGATACGACTGCCATGGCGGCGACCCAGATCGGCAGCGTCAGCGTGCAGAGCGCGAGATCGAGAAGGCGCTTCGAGCGGGGCACGCCCAGCTCGCCGAGCGCCGGGGATGCGGCGACCCGCGGGTTCGCGCCGAAGGTCTTGAACCCAACGCCGTCGCTGCGCTGCGAAGACCCTGCAGCACCAGCCAAAGCCGGGCGTCCAGCCGAACGAGCATACGGCGCGCGCGCGAGGAATTGCCCAACTCGTTCATGACTCGCGCCAGGTGCGCGTAGGTGCTGTGCAAGAGCGACGCCGGCCGGCGCAGCGATCGGGACTCCACCAGCCTTACCGGATAGAGCACCGACATCGGTATGCGACCGTGATGCGCCGCCATTTCCGCGATCGTCGCTTCGATCAAGCATTCCCACCCCGTCTCATACCCTCGCTCCCCACCAGAACCAAGTGCCAGTACCGAAGACGAGAACACAATGTGAATCGGGCCGAGCGCGCATCCGTATACGACGACCGAATCAACCTCTTCGGTCCACGCGATGCCGGTTCCATCTCCCGTTTCGACTTCCGGCGCAATCACTGACCGGGGCTCGCCGCCGCAGCAACTCGCGCTCGAACTCGCTTCTGGCGATCAGCAGGGCAAAGTCCTGCCTCGTCAGTGTATCCTCCGAGAGCGCGCAACTCAATCGAGTTCGAGGTCCGAAGACTGTGTGCAGCGTCCGGTCCAATCGCATTCTCGGCGTCTTCGCTCGGTTAGTGCCTGTTCTCGTTTCAAAGGTTACGTATTTCCCCAGT
>Ga0315278_10005275_pt1 | contig 11750 bp, 12 predicted proteins | sample YL17G06_0_MG_FD_203880 | JGI IMG/M metagenome (GOLD analysis project Ga0315278, IMG submission 203880) | Sediment microbial communities from Yellowstone Lake, YNP, Wyoming, USA - YL17G06_0 | ecosystem: Environmental > Aquatic > Freshwater > Lake > Sediment | place: USA: Wyoming | collected... | reverse complement strand
GGCTCACGGTGCCATGCCCGAAGCCGGCGTCAACCCCATCACGGCGCTGGGCGCCATACTCCGCCAGGTGCCAGGTTTGGAGAGGCGGCTCCGCAAGCAGTGCGAAAAGAGTCGCCACCTGAAGCCGCCGACGGTGACACCGACCATTATCCAGGGGCCGCCACGCGGTGTCGGGGCGCCACAGTCCAATGTGATCCCGGCTATGGCCGAGATGACGCTCGACGTCAGGCTCACTCCGGGGATCACATCCGAGGGAATCCAGGTCGAGCTGGAAGCCCTGTGCCGCCAGGCCGAGGCGGCCGTGCCCGGCTCAAAGGTCGAGTGGGAGCCTGTCAACGCGTTCAGGCTCGCCACCAAGGTGGACAAGTCAGAGTCCGTGGTCCAGGCCATGATCCACGGGGTGAGGAAGGCCACGGGGAAGGCACCCGGCTACGGCGGGGTTCCCGGGTCGACGGACGGGACGATTCTGAGGATGGAACTCGGAATCCCTATTGTCACCTGCGGCCCGGGCAACCGGCTCATTCCGCACCAGGTGGACGAGTACGTGGAAGCGAAAGAAATCGTGGATGCGGCAAAGATTTATGCAGCAGCCTCTCTGAAGTACCTCGAGGCGTAGGTAGATCCGGATGACCAGCGCGGATCGGCCGCGCCTGAGGGCGCTCGAAGCCTTCCCGATCGAGCAGGATGGCGAGCGCCTCATAGCCCTCCGCGATCCGTCGGGCTTTACCGAGCAGGTCATTCTTCTCCCGATCCCGGCGCTCGACATCGTGTCGCTTTTCGACGGCGAGCGATCCGTGGACGAGATCCACCAGGTTGTCAGGTCGCGCCACGGGCTCGAAGCACCAGGACCAGAGGAGATCGCCCGCTTCGCCGAGAGGCTCGATGAGGCCGGCTTCCTGGATAGCCCAAGCTTCGCCGCACGCCAGCGCGGGATCGAAGAGGCCTGGCTGGCGAGCCCCTTGCGTCCAGCGGCCCACGCGGGCGGCGCCTACGCGGGAGACCCGGATGGCCTGAGGAGCCAGATCGACGGTTTCTTCGTTCACCCGGAAGGCCCGGGCCTTCCGGTGTCGTCGGCCGAGGCGCCGAGGCTTCGCGGGCTCGTGGCTCCGCACATTGATTTTCATCGAGGCGGGCCGACCTATGCGTGGGCGTACCGCGCCCTCCTCGAGCGCTCGGACGCGGACCTCTTCGTCATTCTCGGCACCTGCCACGCGGGCATGGCCGACCCGTTCGCCGCGACCCTCAAGCCCTATGACACGCCGCTCGGAGCGACCGGGGTTGACCGGGAGTTCTTCGAGGCGCTCAGCCGTCGCTACGGCCATGATCTGCTCGCCTCCGAGACGGCCCATCGCAGCGAGCACTCGATAGAGTTTCAGGCCGTGATGCTCCGGCGGCTCTTGGGCAGCCGGCCGTTCACCGTGCTGCCGGTGCTGGCCTCTTTTCTCCACGAGGCGGTGTGGGCGGGCGGAGAGCCTGAAGCCGATCAGCGCGTGCCGAGGTTTCTCGACGCCCTCGGCGAGACCATCGCCGCCTCGGGGCGCCGAGTCTGCGTCATCGCGGGCGTGGACCTGGCCCATGTCGGCCCCCGCTTCGGCGACGCCGAGTCAAATACCCCCGCGTTCCTCGATCGCGTGGCGCGCGAAGACCGGAAGATGCTCGAGGCGGTGACGGCGTCTGATCCCGCGGCATTCTTCGCTTCCGTCGCTGCCGACGGGGACAGCCGCCGCATCTGCGGGTTCTCGCCCATCTACGCTTTCCTGCGCGCGCTGCCGGGCAGCCGCGGCGAGCTGCTCCGCTACACCCAGTGGCCTGACCCCCAGGGGGCGGTCAGCTTCTGCGCGGCGGCTTTCTCGTGACGTCCGCGAGCGATCCATCGACCTGGAGGCTGCCCCGGCTTCGCATCGACCGCGACGGAGGCTGGTTCCACGAAGACGAGGAGGTGACGCACGAGGGCATCCTCGAGAGCCTGCGCCAAGGTCTCGAGGTGGACGCGGCCGGCCACTTCCTGCAGATCGGTCCCGTGCGCGTGCCCGTGGAGGTCGAAGATGCGCCCTTCTCCGTGGTCCGGCTCGAGACGGAGGGAGAGGGATTCGTGCTGACTCTGAACGACATGAGCCGGGAGCCGCTGGATCCCGCGACGCTCAGGCTCGGCGCGATGGACGCGCCGTACTGCCGGGTCAAGGAAGGTCGGTTCGAAGCCCGCTTCACTCGCGCGGCCGCCTGGCAGCTCCTCCAGCACGTAGAGCCAGGGGAGGCCGGCGCGCCGGCCACGGTGACCGTCGGCGGCCGGCGCTACGCGTTCGGCGACTGACCGCGGATCTCTTTGAGGGTGGCCAGCATCTCGGCATGGATGCGGCCATTGGAGGCAACAACCGATGGCGCGTCGATGTCGACCGGCCCGCCGGCGGGATTTGTCACGCGGCCTCCCGCCTCCTCGACCATGAGGCAGCCGGCGGCCACGTCCCAGGGGCCGAGGGCAAGCTCCCAGAAGGCGTCGAGACGTCCGGCGGCAACGAGCGCCAGGTTGATGGCGGCAGAACCCATCTCGCGCACGCTCCTGCAGCGGACCATGAATGCCGCGTGCTCGGCGAGGTTATTGTCCCGGATCTTGCGGATCTCGTACGGGTAGCCCGTCGACAGCAGGCTTTCGTCCAGAGTGGGCGTCTCGGAGACGCGCAGGAGAGCGCCGTTGAGAAATGCGCCCTGACCCCGTATGGCCGTGAAGCACTCGTCCCGGTTGGGGTCGAAGACGACGCCAACCTGCACGCTGCCTTCGATCTCGAGAGCGATGGAGACGGCGAAGAAGGGCATCCCATGGGCGTAGTTGGTCGTGCCGTCCAGGGGATCCACGATCCAGCGATGGCTCGCCGAGCCCGGCTGTGCCCCTCCTTCCTCCGCCAGGATCGCATGGTCGGGGAAGCGGCGCCGGATGCAGTCGACGACCAGCGCCTCCGCCTGCCGGTCCATCTCGGTCACGAGATTGCTCGGGCTGCCCTTGTAGTGGATCTGCCGGAGGGAGCCGAAGCGCTCGAGAAGGAGGGCGCCGGCGCGCCTGGCGGCGTCCACCGCGACCTCGAGGAAGGAGTCTGCCATGTCCCGCGAAGCTTAACACACGCGCGGCTTGACAGCCGTGCGACGCTTCGTCGAGAGTTGGCGGGCGGTGTCCACCAGAGGTAGACCAGGGAGAGCCATGCGCATCGTCGTGATGGGATCGGGCGGCACCGGCGGTTTCTTCGGAGCCAAGCTCGCGCGGGCTGGAGAGGACGTTACCTTCGTGGCGCGCGGCGCGCACCTCGAGGCGATCCGGGCGCGCGGGCTCCGGGTGAAGTCGGCCCTCGAGGGCGAATGGGTGGTGACGGCTCCTGCCGTCGAGCGCCTCGACGGCCTGGCGCCCGCGGACCTCGTTCTCTTTTGCGTCAAGTCCTTCGATACGGAGAACGCCGGGCGGGCCATCCTGCCGGTGCTGGGACCTACGACCGGGGTGCTGTCCATCCAGAACGGTGTGGACAACGAGGAGAAGCTCGAGGCCATTGTGGGCAAGGGGCGGGTGCTGGGCGGCATCGCCCAGGTGTTTGCCACGATCGAGTCCGCCGGAGTGATCCAGCACACGCTGCTCGGCCGGATACAGTTCGGCGAGATGGATGGTCGCGAGTCGCCGCGCGCGAGGGCCTTCCTCGAAGCCTGCGACCGCGCGCAGATCCCATGCGAGCTTTCCGGCGACGTCCCGCGCACGCTCTGGGGCAAGTACGTGTACCTCACCGCCCACGCCGGGATGACCGCGCTCACGCGCTGTCCCGCCGGCGTCATCCGGGCCCTGCCCGAGACACGGCGGCTCTACCGCCTTCTCCTCGAAGAGATGGCGGCGCTCGCGCGGGCGTCAGGGGCCGACCTGGGACCGGGAATCGTGGATACGTGCTTGGGTTACCTCGACGCCCTCGGCGCGAACGGCTACTCGTCGCTCCACTACGATTTGACGCATGGCAAGCGCCTCGAGATCGATGCGCTGCACGGCCATGCCGTCCAGCTCGGAGAGCGCTATGGCGTCGCGACGCCGATGCTCTTCGCGGTGTATGCGGCCTTGAGGCCTTACCTCGACGGTCCGCCACAGGCGCTCAAGGCCTAGCCTCGGTATACTGGGCGGGTGTCTCCCGCTCGGCGCCTCCTCAGCTACTTTCGCCCTTACGCCGCACGCTATGCGGCGGGCATCGCCTGTCTCGCGCTGGCGACCGGCTTCTCCCTCGGTATCCCGTGGCAGGTGAAGCTGGCGATAGACGGCCTCCGCGCCGCCGATGGCAGCCTCGCCTTCCATGCCGGAGTCATCGCCGTGCTTGCTCTGCTGCACGGCGTGGCGAGGCTGGGCTCGCGCTTCACGATGCTCGGTGCCGGGCAGTGGGTGGAGCACGACGTGCGGCGCGACCTCTACCGCCACCTCGAGACTTTGCCGCCGGCCTTCTATCTGACCCACCGCACGGGCGACCTCATGTCGCGGGCGACCAATGACATCCAGGCGCTGCGCGCGCTGGCGGGCTTTGGCGCCGTGATGCTCGCGGGCACGTCATTCGCCTTCGCGGGCACGCTCGCGGCGATGTGGGCCATAGACTCGCGCCTGACCCTCTGGGCGCTGGCGCCCTCGCCGCTGCTCGTCCTGCTCGCGCGGCGCTTCAACCATCGCGTCGAGATCGAGTCGACCGAGCTGCAAGAGCAGCTGGGCGCGCTGTCCGCCAAGGTGCAGGAAAACCTGACGGGCATGGCGGTCGTGCGCGCCTATACGATGGAGGCGCGCGAGATCGCGGCCTTCGGGCGACTCAATAGCGAATACCTCGCGCGCGGCCTCCGGCTGGCCAAGACGCAGGCCGCCTTCTCTCCCATGCTGGGGCTCATCTCGGGTGTGGGCGGCCTGATCGTGCTCTGGGCCGGCGGCAGCGCTGTTCTCGACGGACGCATCACGCTCGGCGCCTTCGTGGCGTTCAGCGGATATCTCGCCCACCTGGCCTGGCCGACTATCGCGTTGGGCTGGACCCTGGCCAATCTCAAGCGTGGCCTCGCGGCCATGGTGCGGGTAGCGGAAATCCTGGATGAGCCGGGTCATGCCGCCGAGGCTGAAACGGTTGCTGGGACTCCTCTGCTGACCGGGCCGATCGAGTTCAGGCGGCTGGACTTCAAGTATGGCGGTCGGGAGCCCGCGCTCTCGGATGTGAGCTTTACCGTGCCCCAGGGCTCGCTGGTGGCCGTGGTCGGTCCGACGGGCAGCGGCAAGTCTACCTTGGGCGCGCTGGTGAGCCGCCTCTACGAGCCCCCGCCGGGCACCATCTTCGTGGGCGGTGTCGACGTCCGCGATCTGCCGCGGGCGCTCCTTCGCCGCTCGATGGGGTACGTGCCCCAGGAGGCGTTCCTCTTCTCCCGCTCCATCGGCGACAACGTGGCGCTCGGCGACGAGACGGCGTCCGAGGCACGTCTCCGGTCGGCGGCTGAGACGGCTGGGTTGGGACCGGAGATCGAGGGCTTCTCGGAGGGTTGGCAGACCGTGGTCGGAGAGCGCGGTCTCACGCTATCCGGCGGCCAGCGGCAACGGGTCGCCCTCGCGCGCTCGCTCGTGCCCGAGGCGCCTATCCTCGTGCTGGACGATGTGTTCTCCGCGGTCGACGCCGGCAAGGAGTCGGAGATTCTCCGCTCGCTCCGGGCCGCCGTCTCGGGACGGAGCACGCTCGTGATGACGCATCGGCTTCGGGTGGCGCTGGAAGCGGACTGGGTCGTCGTTCTCGACGAGGGGCGGGTGGTGGGGCAGGGGACGCATGCCGACCTCCTCGAGGCCGGCGGCCTCTATGCCCGTCTCTGGCGCGTCCAGCAAATCGAGCAAGAGCTCGCCAATGACTAACGCGGACGACGAACTGCTCGGCAAGGCGTACGATCCACGGCTCATGCGCCGTCTCTGGGCAGTGGTGCGTCCCCATCGACGGCTGGTATTCCTGTCCGTCTGTCTCTTCCCGTGCGTGGCCGGGCTCGAGCTGCTGCAGCCCTGGCTGGTCAAGATCGCCATCGACCGGCATATCCTCGCGGGCGACTGGCCCGGGTTGACGCGCGTCGCGGCGGCATATCTCGGCTGCCTGCTCGGTCTCTACGGCCTCCGGGTCGCCGTGTCGTACCTGACGCAGCTCTTGGGACAGCGGGTGATGCACGACTTGCGCGCCGCGCTCTTCGCCGCGCTCCAGCGGCAAGACGCGGCTTTCTTCGACAAGAGCCCGGTGGGCCGGCTGATGACGCGCGTCTTGACCGACGTCGAGGCCATCAGCGAGCTCTTCGCCAGCGGCGTCATGGCGGTCGTCAGCGATGTCCTGACCCTCGGGGGCATCGTGGTCCTCATGCTCGTGCTGAACTGGGAGCTGGCGCTCGTCACCTTTGCCCTCGTGCCGGTCCTGACCCTGGGCGCGGCATACTTCAGGCTGAAGGCGCGCGATAGTTACCGCGCGGTCAGGACACGGCTCGCGCGGCTCAACGCGTTTCTCCAGGAATCGCTCCAGGGCATGGCCGTGATCCAGCTCTTCGCCCGAGAGCGCCGCGAGGCCGAGCTCTTTGGCGGGCTCAATGGCGACCTGCGGAAGGCGCAGTTCCGGTCGACCTTCTTCGACGCGCTCCTCTATGCCGGTGTGGAGGCCATCGGGTCGATCGCGGTCGCGCTCCTGCTCTGGTACGGCGGCGGGCAAGTGATGACGCACGCGCTGACCTTTGGCGGCCTCGTCGCCTTCCTCGAGTACACCGGGCGCTTCTTCCTGCCCATCCGGGACCTGGGAGCCAAGTACACCGTGATGCAGGCGGCCACGGTCGCCGCCGAGCGCATCTTCAGCCTGCTGGACAGCGTGCCGGCGGTGCAGGCGCCGGTGGGCGGCGCCGTCGCCGCGGTTTCCGGGGCGCCGGCGGTCGAGTTCCGCGATGTCTGGTTTGCCTATCGAGGGGAAGAGTGGGTGCTGCGGGACTGCTCGTTCGTGGTCGCCCCTGGCGAGCGGGTGGCGCTGGTTGGCCCGACGGGCGAGGGCAAGAGCACGATCGTGCGGCTCATGACCCGCGGCTATGATGTCTCGAGCGGGCAGGTGCGGGTGGGCGGCCATGACGTTCGCGACTGGGATCTCCACGCGCTCCGCCGCCATGTGGGTGTGATTCCCCAGGAGGTGTTCCTCTTCACCGGGACCGTCGAGGAGAACTTAAGAGTCGGGGCGGGCGAAGCCGCGCCGGAGGCGGCCATCGACAGCGCCCTTCGCACCGCGCGGGCCGACCGGGTCGTCGCCTCGCTGCCGCGGGGGCTCAGCGAGGAGATGCACGAGCGGGGACAGAATCTCTCCCAGGGCCAGCGCCAGCTGCTGGCCATCGCGCGCGCGCTCCTTTATAATCCGGCCGTCCTCGCTCTCGACGAGGCAACGTCGAGCGTGGACCCCGAGTCGGAGGCGCTGATCCGCGCGGGGCTGGAGGAGCTGCTGCAGGGGCGGGCCAGCGTCGCGATCGCGCACCGGCTGTCCACGATCCAGACCGCGGATCGCATCCTGGTGCTTCACCGCGGGCGGATCCGGGAAGCGGGCCGGCACGCCGAGCTCTTGGCCCAGGGCGGGCGGTACGCGCGACTCTACGAGCTGCAGTTCGGAGGCGACCGGCGCTGATCGATTTCCAACGGCGGGTGTGGCGAGACGTCGCGAAGATTCCGCGGGGGCGGGTGGCAACCTATGGGCAGATCGCGATGTGGCTCGGCTGGCCCCGCCGCGCTCGCATGGTCGGGCGCGCGCTGCGCAGCTGCCCGGCGGGGCTGCCGTGGCACCGGGTGGTGAATGCCCGGGGGGAGATCAGCCGCCGGGCGGCGGTCGGCAGCATGTTGACCCAGCGCATCCTGCTCCAGCAGGAGGGAGTGAGGCTTCGAAGCGGCCGGGTGCCGCTCGAGCGCTACCGCTGGCAGGGGCCCAGGAAGGTTTCAGAGCGACTTCGTCGCCACGGAGGATGACATGCGTCTCGGCTTGAACATGGGATATTCCGGCTCTGCCCTCAGGATCAATGTGCCGCTGGTACAGGAGGCGGACCGGCTGGGCTTCCACTCGGTGTGGTCGGCGGAGGCCTATGGCTCCGACGCCGTCACCACCATCACCTGGGTCGCGGCGCTGACGAAGCGTATCAATGTCGGCACCGCGATCATGCAGATCCCGGCGCGCACGCCTACGCTCACCGCGACCACGGCGACCACGCTGGACCAGCTCTCCGAGGGGCGCTTCCTCCTCGGTCTCGGCGTCTCCGGTCCGCAGGTCGTCGAGGGGTGGCACGGCGTCGCCTTCGGCAAGCCGCTTGCCAGGACGCGCGAGTACGTCGAGATCGTGCGCTCGGTGTGGCGGCGTGAGAAGCCCGTGGAATTCAAGGGGCAGTACTACCAGATCCCCTACGCCGGCGTCGACGCCACGGGCTTGGGGAAGCCGCTCAAGTCCATCCTCCACGGCCGACCCGATATCCCGATCTACCTCGCGGCCATAGGGCCCAAGAACGTGGCGCTGGCCGCCGAGATCGCGGATGGCTGGCTCCCGATCTTTTTTTCGCCGCAGCGCCTTGGCGTGCTCAAAGGGTCGCTCGATGAGGGCTTTGCCCGGGCGGGGGGCGGGAAATCCCTGGCCCGATTCGACATCGCTCCCACGGTGCCGATCGTGCTGGGCGACGATGTCTCGGCCTGCCGGGCCATGATCAAGCCGCGCGTGGCGCTCTATGTCGGCGGCATGGGAGCGCGCGGCAAGAACTTCTACAACGACCTGATCAGCCGTTACGGCTACGAGGCGGCGGCCAAGAGCATTCAGGACCTCTACCTCTCAGGCAAGAAGGAGGAAGCGGCCGCCGCGGTGCCCGACGCGCTCGTTGACGAGGTGGCGCTGTGCGGCCCCAAGGAGCGTATCCGCGAACATCTTCAGATATGGAAGACATCGGGAGTGACCACCATGATCTGCGGCGTGGGGCAGGTCGAGGCCTTGCGGCTCATGGCCGAACTGGTCCTCTAGCAGACCGTGAAGCCGGCCGCCGCCCGCATCCAGGCCGCGCTCGACGCCTTGGGCCTCGCTCGCACGGTGCTCGAGCTGCCCGTCGAGGCCCGCACCTCCCAGCAGGCCGCCGACGCCGTGGGGGTGGGCGTGGGCCAGATCGCGAAGTCGCTCGTGTTCACCGTGGACGGCGCGCCCGTCATGGTGATTGCCTCCGGGGTCAACCGGGTGGACGAGGGCAAGCTGGCGAGGTTGGCCGGCGGGAAGGTACGGCGCGCCGACGCCGACACGGTCAAGCATGCGACGGGTTATGCCATCGGTGGCGTGCCGCCTCTCGGCCACGATACGGTACTACCGATCTGGGTGGACGAGGACCTGCTGCGTCACGAGTTGATATACGCTGCGGCAGGCGTGCCCGAATGCGTCTTCCCGCTGACGCCCGATGACCTGCTGAGGGCGACCGGCGGGCGCGTCGCCGACGTGAAGGAGTCGAGATCACTCAAAGGAGAACCGACATGAAGCTCAAGGACAGGGTGGCCATTGTCACGGGCGCTGGGTCTGGCATCGGGCAGGCTTCGGCGCTCCTCTTCGCCGCGGAGGGCGCCAAGGTGGCCGTCGTGGACCTCAAGCCCGACGCCGCTCGGGCGACGGCCGAGCAGATCGAAAAGGCCGGCGGCCAGGCGCTGGCCATCGCCTCGGACATCAGCCGCTCCGACGATAACCGCGAGGCGGTCGCGCAGACCGTGGCCCGCTGGGGGCGCCTCGACGTCTTCTACGCCAATGCGGGTGTGCCCCAGTGGCCTACCAATGTCGAAGACATGGACGAGAGCACCTTCGACCGAATCATGGCCGTGAACGTCAAAGGCGTGTTCCTCGGGGCGAAGTTCGCGGTGCCGGTGATGAAGAAGCAGAAGAGCGGGGTCATCCTCATCACCGGCTCAACGGCGGCCTTCAGGCCCCGTCCCGGCGGGCAGTGCTACGCGGCATCCAAGGGGGCCGTGACGATCATGGGCCAGAGCCTCGCGGTCGAGCTCGCGCCGTTCGGGATCCGCGTCGTGGTCATCGCGCCCGTGGCCACGGACACTCCCATGCTCTCGACCTTCATGGGCAAGAAAGAGGTGGATGACGAAAGCATGAAGCGCTACACGGCGACAGTGCCGCTGGGCCGCCTCAACCGGCCCGACGACATTGCCAAGGCGGCGCTCTTCCTCGCCTCCGACGACGCCTCGATGGTCACGGGGAGCCCCTTCATCGTGGATGGCGGCCGCTGCGCGTGAACGTCGTCCCGCTGGCCGCCGACTCGCTCGGTGTGCGCTCGATGGCGACGTACGTGGAATGCGGGCAGACGCGTGTCCTCATCGATCCGGGCGCCGTGCTCGCGCCCAACCGGTTCGGGCTGCCGCCGGCCGACGAGGAGTGGGAAGCCCTCCGGCGCGCGAACGATCGCATCTCTGCCTATGCCATGCGGGCGGGCGTGATCTTCCTGAGCCACTATCACGAGGACCATTTCCGCCACGATCCCAACCTCTACAAGGGGCGAACGGTCTGGGCCAAGGACGCCAAGCGGATGATCAACCCGCGGCAGGCCCAGCGCGCGGCGGAGCTCTGGAAGTCGATCGGTGGCGGCTGCCGCCTCGATTCCGCCGAGGGTAGGGTCCTGGAAACGGCCGAGGCGCGCCTGTCCGCCTCGCCACCGCTCGCCCACGGCGTCGAGGGCACCGGGCTCGGCTACGTCGTGGCGCTCACGATCACCGACCTGCGCGAGGGCAAGCGCTTCGTCCACGCCTCCGATGTCCAGGGGCCGCTTTCCGGCGTGGCCGCCGCCTACCTGATCCGCGAGCGGCCCGACCTCCTCTATCTTTCCGGGCCGCCCGCCTACCTCGAGAGCCAGCTGGGCGCGGCGCTGATCGACCAGGGCGTCGACCAGCTCATGCGTGTCGTGGAGCAGACGGGCTGCCGCGTGATCCTCGATCACCACGCGCTGCGGGCAGAGAGCTATCCCGACCGCTTCCGGCGCCTGTGGCAGACCGGCAGGGTGGTGACGGCGGCCGGCTTCCTCGGGCTGGACGATGCGGCGCTCGAGTCGAGGCGGCGGAGCTTGTGGGCCGGAAAGCGCAAGCCCGCTTCGCCGATGGAGGGTCGGTTGAAGAGGCGGGGCCGGTCGGCTATGATCGAAGCCAGACGTGACATTCCAAGAGCGAAGGGAGGATCGATTGAATGAACGAAGCGAAGACGCTTAGCGTCGGAGAGACGGCTCCCGACTTCACCATGAAGACGATCGGTCTCAAGGAAGTGAGCCTGAAGGACTATGCGGGCAAGAATGTCGTGTTGCTGTTTTACCCGCTCGACTGGACCCCCGGCTGATCCAAGTGCATGCCCGCCTTCGATAAGCGCGTGAAGGACTTCGAGGCGGCAGGTACCCAGGTTCTGGGTATAAGCACGGACAGCCCCTTCAGCCACGAGAACTGGGCGAAGTCGGTCGGCATCTCGAACTACCCGCTGCTCTCTGATGTGCACCGGACGGTCAGCAAGGACTACGGCATCTACTGGCCGGACTGGAACGCCAACGTGCGGGCCACCTTCATCGTCAACAAGCAGGGCAAGGTGGGCTTCGTCGAGCGTTATGGCAAGGGTGAACTGCCCGACCCTGACAAGATCCTGGCCGAGGTGAAGAAGCTCGGCTAGCAGGCTGCCGATAAGGGCCCATCTGCTTCGTTGGCGCCCGGCGGCCGCACGCTCGACGTACAGAGAGTACGCCTC
>Ga0315278_10005273_pt1 | contig 11751 bp, 6 predicted proteins | sample YL17G06_0_MG_FD_203880 | JGI IMG/M metagenome (GOLD analysis project Ga0315278, IMG submission 203880) | Sediment microbial communities from Yellowstone Lake, YNP, Wyoming, USA - YL17G06_0 | ecosystem: Environmental > Aquatic > Freshwater > Lake > Sediment | place: USA: Wyoming | collected... | reverse complement strand
CGTGGTGGCGCGGGTTCGGGGCAGGTTGACGACTGTTGGTCCCGGGCTGTCGGTGTGGGATCTGCGTCCGTTGACGGCCCTTTGTTCCGACGCAGGGCCGGAAACGGACGCAGATCCCGCGCAAAGGCTAGAAGAAATAACTGAAGTGCATATCGATGCGGTTGTCGATTCCGCTTTCCAGACCTTTGTACTCCGTCACCCAGTGGTAGTACTCGACGGCGACCTGGAAAGGCTGCCACACGCGGTACCGCGCGCTCACGAACCCGACCCAGTTGAGCGTGCGTCCGGTGTACAGGACGGGATCCAGGTCGGCCGCGTCGACTTCCTCATAGGAGAGAACGTCCTCGTCCTCGGGATCGTCGGCCGACGCCCCGATGTAGAGTTGGGTCTTGTCGGTCGGTTTCGTAGCGAGCTGAACCCAACCGCCCACCGCGTCGATTTCTTTTCCCGTGAGAACGTTGACGCCCTGCCCGGCGCCGCCGCGGACGTCACTCAGGTTCGACCCCCTCCATCCTTCGCCCTCGATCCAGATGCGCTTGTGGAGCGGGATGGAAAGCTCGAACCCCGCGGACCACGAATCCCAGCGCGTCTCCCCAGCGAAGGGTTTGTCCGTCTCTTCCTGCGCGTAATGTCCCCACACGCCGACTTTGAGAGGCCGTTCGGCATAGAGCGTCTGCTCGAGCGCGAGGCGTCCTTGGACGTTGGGCAGAGCCGAAGATGCGCCATCGAGCAGCGTGTTCTTGTCGAGGTCCAGCGCGTCAACGGCGCCGGTGGCGCCGAGGGCGACCGCCGCGGTGACCGTGCCTTTTCCCGCCTTGGGGGCGTAGGTCAAACGGACCTGAGGCGCCCGGTCGCCGAGGTTACCGGCGTTCCACAACACGCCGTCCGTGTGCACTTCCGGATACATCGGGGAGATGAGCTGCCAGGTTTGTCCCCCGAGAAACGCGAAGTCGCCCCACTTGAGCTCGAAGTACGCATGGCGCATCCGAAGTCCCGCGCGAGACTCCGTGCCGCCCGCCTGGAAGTCGATCTCGATCTTTCCAGACGCCTTGACCTTTTCGCTGAGGTCCACGGGTGTCACGTTCAGACCGAACCGTGTCACGCGGGGATGGATAGTGAAATGCGAGTTGTTCGCGAGACCAACCGCCGGGTCCTCGGGGAGCACCCACATGGCGTACTGGTGGTTCTGCATCTTGGAGTCGTCCCAAATCGCGTCGACGCGGAGAAATCCGTAGAAAGAAACCTTGGGTTTCTCCGGTGTCTTGTCCTGGGCGACGAGAAGCGTTGGTGCAAGAAGCATCGCCGTCATGACGACGGCGGTCATCGCAGCCGCCCACCGCCTCGGCGACGAATTTCGAGCGAAAGCCCTCTTGGCCATCGATGTGTCTACGCGCGGGAAATCCATCACGACCATATCCTCCCTGGTTTGCGCGGGCCGCGGCCCGTCGGTCCATTTCGTGAACGCATAAGCGTGTTTGTGCTGTGCCGGTCGGAAAGTCGGGTAATGGTAGCAGAAAAAGAAAAAAGCGTCGAGTGGGTTGAAATTGGCTTTGCGAGGAGGCAAGAGGGCGCGTCTTTGGAGTGAGTCCCCCGGAGCGTGGGAGTGAATCCCGGACACGGTTGACCGAACGTCCAAGGGCCCGCTCCGCGGACGACGGCATGGACGCAAGCCGCGAACTACGATTTTCAATCTCGGACTCCTAGCCGCGAGTGCGTGTATACAGGTATGAGACGAGTGGCAGAATCCAATCAGCACGTGGAGGTTTCGAGCGGTCGAGCGCGGAATAGCAAAGCCTGGCGGATGGATGCCCTTGCAGTGTCTCGGCCATCTCATTATGATAAAAGAGGCCCCACCTCGGTCGCACATCCTGAGCACTACACCTTCTCGAATCTTCGGCGCTGGCGGTCGATAGAAATACTCTCACCCACACGGAGGCCGCGGCATGACACGGAATTCGTTCGCGGGACGCTTTCTGTGGACCATGGTGTGTGTTCTCGTTTCGCTCTCCATTTACTCGTGCGGCGACGATGACGGCGTGGGTCCTCCGGATGGCACGCCGCAAACCGGTTGGGTGTCGTTGGGTCCCCCAGCGCATGGACCGCTTGGCGCCATATTCGGCTTGAGTGCGATCGATGCCCAGACGGCGATCGGGGTGGGATCGTTGGGGACGATCGTAAAGACCACCGACGGGGGAACGATGTGGACAACCCGGGACGGAGGGACATCGGAATGGCTTGAGGACGTTTTCTTCGTGGATCCCGACCGCGGTTCGGCCGTCGGTTGTGATCCGGGCGACGGACGACGGGGGCGCGACGTGGCTCTCGCAGACGAGCGGAACCGGCGCCGGTCTCGTGGGGGTCTCGTTCGCCGACGTGACGAGAGGATGGGTCGTCGGTCAAGGGGGCGAGATACTCGCTACGACGGACGACGGGGACACGTGGACGCCCCAGACCAGTGGAACGAGCGTTTGGCTTTCGGATGTTTGTTTCGTCGATGCGAATGCCGGATGGGTGGTCGGATCCCAAGGGACCATTCTCGCGACGACCAACGGAGGACAGGTGTGGGAACCTCAGACGAACGGCATCGGCGGGGGGGATACCGATTTCTACGGGGTATCCTTCCTCGATGCAGATACGGAATGGGTGGTCGGTGTTCAGTATTCTAGATCCGGTGCGATCATCATCAAGACGGTCGACGGCGGGCAGTCATGGACCGAGGAAGAGAACGGAGTTGGTGGGTATCTCATCGACGTCGTGTTCGTCGACCAGAATAACGGATGGGCGACAGGGTCCGCGGGGGCGATTGTCTCCTCGACGGACGGGGGAGAGACTTGGGTGCCGCAAACGAGCGGCACGAGCGCGCTGCTCACCGCCGTATCCTTCGTCGACACGAACGCGGGGTGGGTTGTCGGTCTCGGAGGGACGATCCTCAGGACGACCACGGGCGGAGTTGCTAGATAGACGGCGCCGCGTTTGCTAGAATCACAGCGGTCGAAACGTTGTCGGACGCGCCCGCTCAACCGGTCGGACTGTCGTGGACCCTGGTGCTAACCCACAACACTTTTCCCACGCGCCCGAGGCGCTCACCCTCAAGCTCGGGATCAGCTCCTGTCTCCACGGCGAGGAAGTCCGCTTCAACGGCGCTCACAAACGGGATGATCTTGTGCTGGGGACGATCGGGCGTTGCGTGCGGTGGGTTCCGGTCTGTCCCGAGGTCGAGTACGGCCTCGGCGTCCCGCGCGAGACGCTCGGTCTCGAGGGCGATCCGGAGAATCCCCGCCTCGTCCAAACACAAACGCGGAAAGATATCACCGAGGGGATGCGCGAGTGGGCGAAGTTTCGTCTTGCGACCCTCTACCGTAATAATCTCGACGGCTTCGTCGCGAAAAAGAACTCGCCGAGCTGCGGCGTTTTCCGTGTGAAGCTCTACGACAAGAACGGAATCCCCTCGGGCGCCTCACGCGGGATCTTCGCCGATGAGCTCGCAAAGGCCTTTCCGCTTCTTCCTACAGAGGAAGAGGGAAGGCTCCGCGACCCCGTCATCCGGGAGAACTTCATCGAGCGGGCCTTCGCGTACCATCGCCTCAAAGAACTTTTCAAGCCGGAGGCGACACCGGCGGACCTCGTCGCCTTTCACACAGCGCACAAGCTCACGCTCATGGCCCATCACCCCGATCGCCAGCGCGAGCTCGGGCGCCTGGTCGCGGACGCCGGCACGCGGCCCTTGAGCGAGCTCGTCGCCGAGTACGGGGCGCTGTTCATGGAAACTCTGGGCGTATGGGTGACGAGGGGAAAGCACACGAACGCGCTCACCCACGCCTTCGGTTTCGTGAAGGACTTCCTCGACGCGCGCGACAAGGAAGAGGTCCTGGGGCTCATCGAGGACTACCGGAGAGGCATCGTTCCGTTGATCGTCCCCGTCACGCTTCTCAAGCACCACCTCGGCCGGTACTCGGTGCCGGAGTGGATTCATCAGCAGGTGTATCTTAACCCGTATCCCAAAGAGCTGCTCTTGAGGAACCACGTGTGAGCCCGGCGCTCAGACAACAAGAGCAGAGGCCCGGCCGTCGAATCCGCCGCCGGTTCGACCCATTCAACGACTAGGCCCGATCGCCGGACTCCAATCGAGTTCGACGACCGGGCCTTTGCCTTGCCCGAATCGAAAATCCCGTTATTTCAAGAACACCATCTTCCGCGTCTCGACGCGAGTCCCCGCCTCGAGGCGGTAGAAATACACACCCGACGCAACCGGGTGCCCCTCGTCGTTGCGGCCTTCCCATTCGACCGAGAACGCCCCCGGTCCCTGTACCGCGTCGACCATCTTGCGGACGAGCCGTCCGTCGACATCGTAGACGCGAAGCGTCACGGGAGATCGAGCAGGGAGGTCATAAGAGATCCTCGTTGACGGATTGAACGGGTTCGGCACGTTTTGATGCAGCGCGAACACATAGCGCGCCGGGCCGTCATCGACACCCGTGGCCGTCGAGAAGAACGCGGGCAAGGAGTAACCGCTCGCGTAGGCGTCCGTGTCGATCGCGGAAATGCGGTAATACAATGAGTCCGCCGGGGGATCCAGCACGACCGTCGAATCGGTCGCGGCGACGAGCGTAATGAAATTGGAGACCGCCGGGACGAAATTCTCGTTCATGTCGCCGTACACCGCGTAGTTCGCGATGTTCGACTCCGGGTTCTTGGCCCAGGTGAGCCGCGCGCGACCGCCGTCGAGCGAGGCGTGGAGATTCTTGGGGTACACGGGATGATCCATGACGAAAGCGTGCGATCCGTATATCCCCATGTCGCCGCGCGATCCGTCGGGGTCTTCGAAGAGCGGACCGGGGATCCCCGCGTCGATCGCCGGTGAGTGGAGACCGAGGTGATAATCGTTCGCCTGAGGGTCGATAAAGAGAGGGTCGCCGCTGAGAGATCCCACACCCGGAACGCAGCCGGTGTAATCTCCGCCGCTGTTGTTCCACGCGAGGTTGTAGCTCACGGCCGGCGGAGTCCCGCTCGCCACGATCCCCGTCCCGGTCGTGTTCGCGACGATATTGTTGTACACGCCAATGGCGGACGACCCGATGAGGATCCCGCCGGCGCCGGCGGACGTATTCGAGTCGAGCGTGTTGCCGGTGACGTCGCCGGTCTCGACGCCGGAAATCACCATGGCGCCGCCGGAGCTCGATCCGTTGTTCCCCACGAAGAGCGAGTGGCGCGTGAAGCAATCACCGCCGCCGGCGTAGAGCCCGCCGCCGATCAGAGCGATGTTCGAGAGAAAAGACGAATTCTTCACGGTGGCGTCAGACGCCTCCGTGGCCGAGAGGGCACCGCCGATCGCTCCCGACGTGTTGCCGTTGAACTCGACCCCATCGACCACCGCGGTCGCATTCTTGAGCGCGGCTCCGCCGCCCGAGAAAGACGCGGCGTTCCCGCTTATCGCTCCGCCCGCTATCGTCACTCCCGCCGAGTTCTGGACGTAAATCCCCGCGCCCTCCGTGACCCGCGTATTTCCGGTCACGATGTTCCCGACGAGGGTCAAACCGGTCGATTCGAAAACCGCTATCCCGCCGCCCGCGCGAAGCTGCGGGGACGTGTTCAGCGAGTTACCCGAGATCGTGTTGCCCGCGACGCTCCCCGAACATCCGCGCAGGCAGATGCCACCGCCTTGCGTCGCGGCGTTATCGTGTATGTAGTTGTCTCTGATGTCCACCGCGCACCCATCCGCGTAAATCGCGCCGCCGAGACCGAAGTCGATCGAGCCGCCGACGCTGTTCGAGTGGATCTCGCAATTGGCGACGACGGCCGTTCCCCCCATGAAGCGCACGGCCCCGCCGAAGTATCCGGGGAACGGAATCACGTCACCGGCGCCCGTTCCGTACCGGATGAGGAACCCATCGAGCCCGGCCGCGCCCCCCGAACTAACAAATGTGACGTTTCCGGCCAGGTTGAGGACGGTCTTGCCCGTCGCGAGATTTCGCTGGGTAAAGGTGCTGTTCCATCCGCCGTAGAGCAGAACACCGCGGTCGACGATGAGCGAAAAACCGTCGAAGGTCCCGGAGCCGACGAAGAGCGAATCCCCGTTGTAAGTCGCCTCGATCGCCTCCTGGAGCGAGGTCGCCGCGCTCGCCGGTGTAATGAAGGGGAAGCTGTTCGCGCCCGCGCTCGAGTAATAGTGGCGCGTGGTCGGGCGAACCTCGAAGGCTCCCGTGAGCGTCGTGTATTGGCCGTCCCTGTTGATTACACGGACGTTACGAGGTCCGGGCGGAGCCGAGCGCAAAATCTCGACATGGGCGTTGATCGTCGTCTGTCCGACGAGTGTCCCCTTATGGACGAACACGTCCGGACCCAAATCGAGTTTGACGCCGGGGTAGAGGTTTGTCCCCGTCACGCTGAGCGTTGCTTGGAGACCGTGATACCCGAAAGACGGGTTGATCGATGCGAGACCAGGCGCCGGCAAAAGAGAAGGCTCGGGGGGCGAGCACGGATTGTTGACTCCCCAACCGACCTGTGTCGGCGTGTAGCTGCACAGCGAAAACGAGTTCGCCTTCATCATGCAATCCCGGGACTGGGGGTTGCACTCCTCGCAGTTGCCGTTCAGCGCGCCGTTCGTGCAGACCGAGGTGCAGTCCCACGATCCGCATCCACCGGAGTACTCGTCGCACGCCCCGAAGATGTGGCCGCTCTCGTGCGCAAAGACCTGGGCCGTCGTCCAACCCTGCACGCGGAAAAGAAGGACCGTGTAGGGGCCGTACCAGTAGGCGTATGCCGTCGCTCCATCGGGAAACATCGCGGGCGTGGGGGCGGGATTGAACGGAACGAACGCCGAATACGAGCGGTTGGTCTGATAGTACGATCGCTGCCAGGTGTTGAACGAGGTCACCCGCGTGATCCGGCCGCCGGAGGTATACCCGAATTTCGCCATGATCGCGTCGACCCATGTTTCCTCGTACGACGTGCCGTGGAGGATCGGCTCGACCCATTGCTGGCAGCGCGAGTCGGCCCCGGAGTAGTACTTGATGAGAAAAGACGCCCAGCAATCCCCATAGGTCGAGGCCCGGTTCGTCCACCAGGCCATCGCGGTAAGTACGCCGTCGAGATAGTGCTGCATCGCCTCGGGGGTCCACGTGTACACATCGGGGTCCGCGCCGCTCCCGTCGCTCTCGACGAAAAAGATGCTGAGCGCCACGGTTCCCGTCATATAGTCGCTGTTGCCCATCGAAGCGGTGGAGGATAGACCCGGCACGGGTCCGTCGTTGGCGAGGGCGTCCACGTCCAGACCCGCCGCGCGAAGGTTATCGAGGTACGCTTTCTCGTCTACGGGCTCCGGTTCACGGATGTCAGGTTCTCGGGGCGGCGTCGTGCCATCCGGCGAGACGGTTTGCGTAAAGTCGCGTTGCTCCCTGGCGATATCTCCCCGGACGGCCGCGTTGAAAAACTCGACCGCGGGATTCGGTCCCTCACCGTTCGTCCGGATCTCCCCGGGGAGCACCTCTGTGTAATAGATCTCCCTTATACCCGCTTGCCCGATGAGCGCCTCCCTTGAATCGAGCGGGACCCACCCGATGAGAATCGAAGGGGGAGACATGATGGCCACCGTTCCGCCGTACGACTGGATCATCCGGCGGGCGAGATGAAGCGAGCCGATGTCCTCCGTATCCAAAGCGATGAGGCTCAGCCCGTCGAGAAAGGCCATCTCGTCCAAAGCGGTGCCGGGGTCTGCGGCGAGTGAAGCCGTGACCGGCAACAGCACCACGAACATAACGGCGGCGCACAAGTGGCGAAAAGCGTGAGACATCGAATCAAAACTCCCGTTGTTGGTGGCTCTCGCGTTCGAACGTCGAATCCGGAGTGGGGCGAGCACAGACTATTCTCACTACATTGATTTTACCACGCTTTGCCGTCGAGATCAAACCCTAAGGGATCCCGTACCGGAGATGGGGCGGGGCCCCGTGCTGGGGAGACGAATGATCCAATCTCGATCTGCACGATGCGGCGGGGAATTTCTCTTTCCTCCGGTCTCATTCCCATCCCGGCGCCGCTTTTCTTTGAGAAACCAATCACGATCCGCGCCGTCCCGGGGTGCACGACCGGTGGAATACGGCCGCGGGCGGCCCCTCGCTCGCGTGGAATGTCGCGCTGTTTCGTGTTGTTCCACGGAGAAGCCCGTTGTGGTCGTAAGCCCGTCGACGTTCCTCCGAGGGCCGACGGACCGGCGGTCATCGCTCGCCGTTGGGCCCGGAAGCCGCGGTCGGAGTGCATCGCGACCGCGGGCACCGATTATGCTGCCGGAGAGTGCGGCAAACCTGACCGACACGAACGATGGACGATCCCAAAGAGAGGAAGGGATGAGAATCGCCACCGCATGGTGTCACCGGGCAGTACTCGTCGCCGGCCTGATTCTGTTCTTGGCGCCGGCGTGCGCTCCGTCGACCGCGCCGGACGACTCCCACACGCCCCCGCCGGGTGTTTGCCGGGACAGCGAATGTCCCCCCGGCAATGAGTGCGAAGGCACCGGGTGTGTCCCCGTGCGTCCGACCCTCTATCCGCATATACAGCTCGCGTCGGCGGTCTTGAGAAGCTACGTGGACGACACCGAGATCGAATGGCGAGCCCAGCACGCCGATCTTCTCATCGGCCACACCGTCGTTTACGCCGACCGCATCCGCGCGGCCAACCCCGACGCCCGGCTCTTCGAATACACGCTATTTCGATACGACTACTATCCCGAAGAATCGGCGCAATGGGCGGATCTCAACGGAGAGGACCCGGAGGATTATCTTCTCCATTACCGCGAGGACACGGCCGTGCCGCAGTACGAATCGACGGTGCTGGTGCCCGGGTTCCCGGCGGGGACCGTTCCCGGATGGAACCCCGACCGCTTGCCGGACGACCCGCCGGCGTCGGCAACGGAACGTTCGCAGTCTCGAGCCGTCGGCCTGCCCAAACAGATAAACGTCCCATGGCAGATGGCCAACATCACCCACGAGGGATACCGCCGGTTTCTCATCGACCAGATGGCGGCTCTCGCCGACGGGTCGTTCTACGGCGTGGCTAACGCGACCGGACCGGTTGACGGAATCATGGTCGACCTCGGTGTGTACTACCCCGTCTTCAACGAGGGGTTGATCGACAAGACCGACGAGTTCTACGGCGTCCCCCTCGACGATTATCATCCGTATGCCCTCGGCTTCGTCACGTTCTACTCGGATCTCATCGAGGGGCTGGACGGGCGTCTACCCCGCCCGATCGATATCATGCCGAATTACGGGCACGTTCTCTTTCTCAATTCTCCGGACCCGCTCTCGCAGGGCGTCCTGGACGCCGTCGGCTGGGCGTGGTCGGAGGTGTGGATCATGTACAGGGGCAACAGCACTCCGACGAGGGGATCGGGGAGAGCCCTTTCCTACGAGTACGACTACGAACAGGGCGTCGCGAAGATCGTCCGCCAGACGCGCGCGGGCGGGCGGCGCGTTCTGGGAGCCCGCGACCTCGTGAACGCACCCGCCGGTTCCGATCGGGGCAGGCTCTTGACGCTCGCGCTCTATTACCTCGTCCACAATCCGAATACGTTTTACCAGTACGAATCGTACAACGGTCACAACTACCAGGCACACGTCTCCCAATGGCAATGGAACGCCGCGGTCATGTACGACGTCGGCCGGCCGGACCGCGTCCCCGATGGGCACGTCGACTTCGAGGGGAAGCCGGCGACCGACGAACACTACGAATTCGCGACGGGTCCCGATCCGTTCGACCCCTCACTCACCTACCACGTGTTTGCCCGCAAGTTCACCAAGGCGCTCGTTCTCGTCAAGTTGATGCCGATCGGCTCGGTGGTGGACGAACAGTCGGCCACGGTTCACGCGCTCGACGGGCCGTATAGAATCCTCAACGCGGACGGGACGACGAGCACGGAGATCGTCACCAGCGTCTCTCTTCGAAACAACGAAGGCGTCATCCTCGTCCTCCCGTGATCCGCGGCGCGGCCGGCCGCCGCGCCACCGGTCTACGTATCGATCGGCCGGCTCCATAATGCCGTCTTGCATCGCCAGATAAATCGCGGATTGAATTCCCCGGTGAACGCGGCTATATTGAGAGGGACAACCGCTTTCAGCCTCAAGGTTGGCGCTGGTGATGGCGAAAGATATCTACCCGTCCTTCCCCGCGAGATACTGGCACCGGCTCGACGATGCCCGTGTCCAGTGCGATCTTTGTCCGAGGTTCTGCAAGCTTCACGACGGCCAGAGAGGGATGTGCTTCGTCCGCGCCCGCGAACGCGATGAGATTGTCCTAACGACGTACGGGCGTTCGAGCGGGTTCTGCATCGATCCGATCGAAAAGAAACCGCTCGATCACTTTTACCCGGGGACGTCGATTCTCTCCTTTGGCACCGCGGGGTGCAACCTCGCCTGCAAGTTTTGCCAGAACTGGGACATCAGCAAGTCCCGCGAGACCGACACGCTTGCCGACGAGGCGTCTCCCGCTCAGATCGCCCGCGCGGCGAAGTCGATGGGTTGCCGGAGCGTCGCCTTTACCTACAACGACCCCGTGATTTTCCTCGAATACGCGGTGGATGTGGCGAAGGAGTGCCGCGAGCTCGGCGTAAAAACCGTGGCGGTAACCGCGGGGTACATTTGCGAAGAACCGCGAAAAGAATTTTTCGCTCACATGGACGCCGCCAATGTCGACCTCAAGGCCTTCACCGAACGCTTCTACAGAGATCTCTGCGCGGGCGGGCTACAGACGGTGCTCGACACGCTCGTCTACATCAAGAAAACAACAGACGTCTGGCTCGAGATCACCACTCTGATCATACCCGGGGAGAACGACTCCGACGAGGAAATCGACGCGATGACGCGCTGGATATGCGCCAACCTCGGTCCCGGTGTTCCGCTCCATTTCAGCGCCTTCCATCCGGATTGGCGAATGTTGAACAAAGCGTCCACGCCGCCTTCCACGCTCTCCCGGGTCCGCGAGATCGCGATGGGCAACGGCCTCCGATACGTGTACACGGGAAACGTCCACGACGAGCGGGGCGGGAGTACGTACTGCCACAACTGCGGCGAACGGCTCATCGGACGGGACTGGTACCGGATGACGGCGTGGAACCTCACCGAGCAAGGCGCGTGCTCCCGGTGCGGGACTCCTTGCAGCGGGGTCTTCGATCCCCGGCCCGGCGATTGGGGGGCGAAGCGCCTCGCCGTCCGGATGTCGGATTTCGCGTCGTGAGCGGTTGATTTGTCCGGCGAAATTCGATACCGTACGTGTGCAGCGTTACAAGGGAAGGGGGGTTTCGTGCCGGGTTTCCCGGAAATTCGACGCGAGACCCTTTTTCGGCATCCGGTTCGAGGGGGCTTCGAAGAAACGGAGCGCGTTGATCCATGAAACTTCCCTTTCAACTGCTCGGTTTCGATCACGTCGGCTACACCGTCGGTAACGCAAAGCAGGCGGCGCAGTACTACCAGCGCCGTCTCGGATTCGATCTTGTCGCGTACAAGGGGCTCGAAACGGGGGAGAGGGACTCGGCGAGCTACGCGATGAGACAAAACCAGGTGACCTTCGTTCTCACGAGCCCTCTTCTCCCCGGGTCGGACTTGAACGAGCACCTCCGCCTCCACGGAGACGGTGTGCGGGACATCGCCTTCACCGTCGACGACGCGAGGGCGGCGTGGGAGCACGCAACGCGACAGGGAGCTGTCTCCGCGGCGGGACCGCGCGTGCACTCCGACAACGACGGCGAGGTGGTGACGGCGGCGA
>Ga0315278_10005272_pt1 | contig 11752 bp, 10 predicted proteins | sample YL17G06_0_MG_FD_203880 | JGI IMG/M metagenome (GOLD analysis project Ga0315278, IMG submission 203880) | Sediment microbial communities from Yellowstone Lake, YNP, Wyoming, USA - YL17G06_0 | ecosystem: Environmental > Aquatic > Freshwater > Lake > Sediment | place: USA: Wyoming | collected... | reverse complement strand
GGACAGCCGGGCGATCGCGATCACCGCTGTCTATCCCTATCGCAACCAGCCATTGCCCGCATACCGCGCGTGGCCGTGGTCGTGGGAGTGGAGCGTGCTGCTCGGGTGCGGCGCGCTGGCACTGCTCTACGTGCTCGCGATCACGGGCCCCCGGCGCGCACCCGGCGGAGAGGATTCCCCGGTCGAGCGCTGGCGTGTCATGTCGTTCTTCGCGTCGCTGGCGTTCGTCCTGGTGTCGCTCAACGGTCCGCTGCACGAGCTGAGCGACCACTATCTGTTCAGCGCCCACATGGTACAGCACCTCATCCTCGCCCAGGTGTTCCCGCTGCTGTTCGTGCTCGGCATTCCGTCGTGGTTGTGGCGCAGGTTGCTTCGCGCGCGGGCGGTCTGCGTGCTGTGGAACGCCGTGACCGCGGTGCCGTTTGGGTTCGCGCTCTACACCACCGTGTTCTCGATCTGGCACGCCCCGTTCTTCTACGACTTGATGATGCGCAATCACGGCTTTCACATCGCGATGCACCTGTTCGTGATGGGGACGGCGATCGTGATGTGGTGGCCGATCGTCGGGGGCGACGCGGTCGAACGCCCGCTCGCCCCCGGGGCGCAGATGCTGTACCTGTTCCTGCTCGGGGTCCCGATGATGGCGGTCGCGGCGATGGTGACGTTCGCCCAGCGGCCGCTCTACGAGTGGTACGCGCTGGCGCCCCGGTTCATGGGCGTCTCGGCGATCGAGGACCAGCGTCTCGGCGGGCTCCTGATGTGGGTCCCGGGCGGATTGTTTTACTGGCTGATCATGAGCGTGGTGTACTTCCGCTGGGCCGGCAGCGAACGCAGCTCGGACAGTCCGATGGTCATCGGGCGCATGCCGGGACGCACCACCTAGGACGCTTGGGACGCCTCATGGCGGCGCCCGTGAAAGGAGAATGATATGGCGGGGACGACATCGCGGGGACTCGACGGGGTGGTGGCGGCGCAGACCAGACTCAGCCACGTCGACGGCCTCGCCGGGGAGCTGATCATCGGCGGTTACGAACTCAAGCACCTTGCGGGGAAGGTGTCGTTCGAGGAGGCCGCGCACCTGTTGTGGGCAGGGAGGCTCCCCGAGGTGAACGAACTGGTGGAGCTGCGCCGCGAGATGGCGGAGCTGCGTGGGCTGCCGCCCGAAGCGCTGCGCATCGTGCGTGCCGCCGCACAAGCGCCCCCGATCGACGTGCTGCGCATGGCGTGCGCGACGCTGTCGCTCGACTTGCCCAACCCCGATGACATCTCGCCTGCGGCCGACCTGCATGCCGCGAAGATGCTCGTCGCACGCTTTCCGACGATCGTCGCCGCCCACGTGCGGCTCGCATCGGGCTTGGAACCGATCGCGCCGCGCGCGGATCTGCCGCTGGCGGCGAATTTCCTGTGGATGGCTCACGGCCGTGAGCCTGATCCGATTGCCGCACGGGCGCTCGACACCTACTGGGTGACGGTCATCGACCACGGCATGAATGCCTCGACCTTCGCGGGCCGGGTGATCGCAAGCACGCGCTCCGACATGGTGAGCGCGGTCACTGGAGCGATCGGCGCGCTCAAAGGTCCGCTGCATGGCGGAGCGCCGGGTCCGGTGCTGGACATGCTGGTCCACATCGGCAATGAGGCGAACGCGCAAACCTGGCTCGAGCAGGAGATCGCCGCCGGCCGGCGCATCATGGGGTTCGGACACCGTGTCTACAAAGTGCGCGATCCGCGCGCCGAGGTGCTGAGCCAGGTCGCTATCGAGATGGCCGGCGCCAGGCTCGAAGACCGCCGGCTGTTTGACCTCGCACGCCACGTCGAGCAAACGGCGATCCGCGTGCTCGAACAGCACAAGCCAGGACGAAACCTCAAGACCAACGTCGAGTTCTATACGGCACTCGTGCTGCAGTCGCTCGGGCTTCAGCCGCGCTCGTTCGTGGCGATGTTTGCATGCGGGCGGGTCGCTGGCTGGTGTGCGCACGTCATCGAGCAGCACGCCGAGGACCACTTGATCCGCCCGATGTCGGAATATGTGGGGCCGCGAGGGCTCACGGTCGAGCGCTGAGATGTTCGCGATCGAACCCTGGGTCGCGGTGGTACTGGTGAGCACTGCGGGGGTTGCCGGCGCCGCGGCGGCCGGTGTCCGGCTCGCACTCTTTCCGTTCGTGCCGCGCGACCTCGCCGGCGCGCCGGATCTCGACGGGCGCGCCCGCCGATTCCGCATCACGGTGGCCCAAGGCGACGTGATCGACGCCTGGCACCTGCCGGGCACACGGGATGCCACGGTGATCGTGCTGCACGGCTATGCGCGTGACCACTATCGCGCGTGGCGCTACGGTGATTTCCTGAATCGCGCGGGCTACGGAATCGTGACGTTCGATTTCCGCTCGTCGCGCGCCCGTGCCACGGGCCGGCGCCTGCCCACCACGCTCGGTCACCATGAGCTCATGGACGCACGCGCGGTGTTGCGGTGGGTCGAGTCCCAGCCCGAGCTTGCGGACCACGCGCTCGCGGTGTTTGGGGAATCGCTCGGGGGCTCGGTCGCGCTGATGATCGCCGCCGAATCGCCGCGCATCGCCGCCGTCGTCGTGGACTGCCCGTTCTCCTCGGGGCTGCACGCGCTCGAGGATTCCTCGGAGCGCTGGGCCCGCGTGCCGCGCTGGCCGGCGGCTCAACTCGCTCGCGCGGTGGGAAGGACGTTCACCGGACACGACCCCGGAATTCCGGACGCGATCGGCGCCGCCCGGCGGCTTACGACCCGGCCGCTCTATTTCATCCATTGCATAAGAGACAACCGGCTAGCCCCAAGGCAGACAACGTGTTTATGGGAGGCCGCCGGATCCAAGGATCCACTGTGGCTGGTCACAGATGCCGGCCACAACGAAGCGTGGCGACGCCACCCCGCGGAGTACGAACGGCGCGTCACGGAGTTTCTCGACGCACACACGGGGGCGGAAACCGCAGGGGAGCAATCCTCGAGCCGGTCGTCCGGCGCGACGTGAGCGAGATCTTGATCGGTACGCAGGGTTGGGCCTATCCCGAGTGGATCGGCACGTTCTATCCACCGCGCAGCAAGCAGGAGCATCTGCTGCCGTTCTACTCGAGCGTGTTCCGCACGGTCGAGTTGGACACGACGTTCTATCATCCGCCCAAGCCGACGATCGTGCGCTCGTGGGCGCGCCACACCCCGGACCACTTCCGCTTCGCCGCAAAAGTGCCGCAGGCGATCACGCACGTCGCGCGCTTGTCGACGATGGCCGAGCAGATTCAGGCATTCGTGCGCGCGCTCGATCCGCTCGGTGAGCGCCGCGGCCCGCTGCTGGTGCAGATGCCGGCGGACTTCGTGCGCGACGCGGGCAGCACCGGCGTGCTGGAACGCTTCCTGGCCGCGTGCCCCGCAGAGGCGCGAATCGCGGTCGAGTTCCGTGACCGCTCCTGGCATGGCGAGCCGACGTACGATCTGCTGCGTCGCCATCGCGCGGCATTCGCGTGGACCGAGTGGCGGGATCTCGCGCGGGTGACCCCGGTGACGACCGACTTCCTCTACCTGCGCTGGATGGGACATCGCGAGGCGATCACGAAGTTCGACCGCGAGCAGATCGATCGCTCCGAGTCACTCGATGCCTGGTCGCAGGAAATCACGCGCGCGCTGCCAGAAGTGCGCGAGGTCTACGGCTTCTTCAACAATCACTGGGCGGGTCACTCGCCGGCGAGTGCGGCGGCGTTGCTGCGGCGCCTCGGGTTCGACGCGATCGAGCCACAAAGCTTGTGGCCGCAGGGCGAGTTGTGGGGCGGAAGTGGGGGTTAGTGCGAGCCGCTCTTCGGGAGCTCGCGGCCTTTGAGCGTGCCGAGCTTCTGCAGCGCGGCGTCACGAGCGGCATCGATCTGCGCTTCGGGGCCAGACAAGTAGAGCCGCCCGAACGCACCGAACAATGAGGCGTCGATCAGCTTGACGTGGGCCGCCTTGAGCGCTTCGTTTGCGCCGAACGCAATGTAGCCGGCCGGCTCGGTCTCCAAGATCAGCAGCGATTCCCCGGGGATCAGCATGTCGCCATAGCGGCTCTTGTTGATGACCTGCGCATGGTAGGGCTCGACCGCTCGGATCACCTGATCCGATACGACGCGCGGTTGCATGCGGTCGGTCTCGCCGATGCCGAGGTAGTCGAGTACAGCGCGCCCACCGGTCTGGACCTGTCCTTTGTCGTGGTGATGGATTTCGAGCAGACCGAACGCACGCTCGACGACCATGATCGCCGGCGTACATTGAGTGGCCTTGAGCGCCACGTCGGTGATCCGGTTGATGATCAGGCCAGGAGCGGTCTCGATGAGCATCGAAGCATCGCCAGCGACGGGCAGAAACCCCCGCGCGGTCGTGCCAATGAACGCTGCGAGCTGCGGCTGGAGACTGTCTAGGAAAACATAGGTGCGTAAAGTGGTGTCTGCCATAGGATCGGCACGGTATCGGCCCGCAGGGGCGCTCGTCAACTGCCCGACGCCCAGCCCCAGCGCCCGACGCCCAGGGCACTGACGTACCATACCCAACGCCCAGCGCACTTGCGGTCGGGTGCCGTGCGGAGTTATCCCTAGTAGCAATTGATCCTGCTGTTTCGACGATGTGAAGCCCGTCGGACCCATGCGCGTTGCGGCTTTCGGTTGGGGTGTGCCGACCCGTGCGGGCGCGCGGCCCGTCGTGCAGGATCTGCGTGCGCATACCGAGGGAGATTCCCCAATGGCGACTCAAGTGCAGCAGAGCAAGGCGGCTGCGACCCTGTCGTTCGACGGCAAGACGCTCAACCTTCCCGTGCTGAGCGGAAGCGAAGGCGAGCAGGCCCTCGACATCGAGCAGCTTCGCAGTAGTACAGGGCTGATCACGATGGACCCGGGCTACGGTAACACCGGTGCGTGCCGGAGCGGGATTACGTTCATCGACGGTGAGAAGGGCATCCTGCGCTATCGCGGATACCCGATCGATGAGCTCGCGCAGGGCAGCACGTTTCTCGAGGTCGCATGGCTGCTGATGAACGGCGAGTTGCCAGGACGCAACCAGCTCGCGAGCTTCGAGAACGAAGTCCGCCATCACACGCTGTTGCACGAGAACTTCCACCGCTTCTTCGAGGCGCTTCCTAAGGACGCACACCCGATGCCGGTGTGCGCGGCGGCAGTCGGAGCGCTCGCGACGTTCTACCAGGAGCCCGAGAACGACCGGAACATCCACGATGCGGTCGTGCGCCTGATCGCGAAAATCCCAACCATCGCCGCCTACTCGTACAAGCACTCGATCGGGCAGCCGTTCATGTTTCCGCAGAACCGCTTCGACTACGCGTCCAACTTCATGCACATGATGTTCGCCACGCCGTGCGAGGACTACCAGCCCGACCCGGTGATCGCGCGGATTCTCGACCTGCTGTTGATCCTGCACGCCGATCACGAACAGAACTGCTCGACCAGCACGGTGCGCATGGTGGGCAGCTCGCGCGCGAATCTGTTTGCCAGCATTGCGGCTGGCATCAGCGCGCTGTGGGGATCGCTCCACGGCGGCGCCAACCAGCAGGTGATCGAGATGTTGGAACGAATCGCCGCCGAGGAGGGCAGTGCTTCGAAGTTCCTCGATCGCGCGAAGGACAAGAACGACACGACGCGGCTGATGGGCTTCGGTCACCGCGTGTACAAGAGCTACGATCCGCGCGCGGCGATCGTTAAGAAGGCGTGTGAGCAGGTGATCCAGCGCGTCGGCATGTCGAGTAAGTTGCTCGAGATTGCGCTTCAGCTCGAGGAGATCGCGCTGCGCGACGACTACTTCGTGAGCCGCAAGCTCTATCCGAACGTGGACTTCTACTCGGGCGTGATCTACAAGGCGCTCGGAATTCCGACCAACATGTTCACGGTGATGTTCGTGATCGGGCGGATGCCGGGCTGGATCGCGCAATGGATGGAGATGAAACACGATCCTGATTTCCGCATCTCACGACCCCGGCAGATCTACACCGGCCACACGCAGCGACCGTACGTGCCCGTCAACCAGCGGGCCTGACAATCACCGCCGTCCTTCCGCACGATCCGCCCGCGTTTCCGCCGGGCGGCGTGGCAGGGGGAGCCGCTAGAGTTCTCCGAGGCGCTGCCACAACGATTCGACCTCGCTGCGCAGCCGCTCGTAGCGCTGGACCAACTCTTTTGCGCGCGGTCCGTCGGCGTAGACTTCGGGATCCGCGAGCTGCTGCTCGACCTCGCGGATCTGCGTTTCGCGCGCTTCGATGTCCTTCTCCACCCGCGCAATGTCTTTGTCGCGTTTCTGGCGCGTTGCGCGCTGGGCGCGGCTCTCGGCCGGTGCGGCGTGACTGGCCGACGCCAAGTTCGGCGCCGGAGGATTCGAACCGGTCCGAGCACGCGGCGTTGCCTTCGAAACGGCACGACCGCGCGCAGCGCCGGCCATGAGTACTGCAGTCGGGGCCGGCGTACCCGCCGCGCGCGCCAGGCGTGCGGCTTCGTAGTCGTCGTACCCGCCTGGATAGAGGATGACCCGGCCATCGCTGACCTCGATGACCCGGGTCGCGAGCCGAGCCATGAGCGAGCGGTCGTGCGTCACGACCACGACCGCACCCGGATACTGGGCGAGCGCTTCCTCCAATACCTCCTTGCCGGCGAGGTCGAGATGATGCGTGGGCTCGTCGAGCAGGATGAGGTTGGCCGGCTCCATCAGGATCCGTGCGATTGCGACTCGCTGGCGCTCGCCGCCCGACAAGACGCGGCAATGCTTGAAGACATCGTCACCGGTGAACAGAAAGCTTCCGAGCAGCGACCGCAGATGTGGCCGCCAGTCGGGAGGCGCCACGTCCTCGAGCGCTTCCAGAACAGTCGAGCGGCCCTCGAGAGTTTCGGCGGCGTGCTGGGCGAAGTACGCGAGCTTGGTGTGCGGCCACGTCTCGCGTTCACCGGCGCGCACCTCGAGTTGGCCGGCCAGCACCCGGAGCAGCGTGGTCTTGCCTGCTCCGTTGGCGCCGACGATCGCGATCTTGTCGCCTTTTTCGAGCTCGACCCGGGCATGCGAGAAGATGTCGTGCGAGTCGTATCCAAATGCGACGTCCTTGAGCTGCACCATCAGGCGGCCCGAGTGCGGGGGCGGAGGAAACGAGAACCGGATCGTGCGTGCCTGGCGTGGCAGCACGACGCGCTCGGTCTTGAGGCGCGCGATCATCTTCTTCTTGCTCGCGGCCTGGGACGCCTTGGTGTTCTTCGCGCCGAATCGCTCGACGAAGTGCGCGAGCTGGGCGATGCGTTGCTCGAGTTGCTGGTTCTTCGCCTCGAGCTGTTCGCGGCGCGTCACGCGCGCTTCAAGATACTGCGTGAACTTCATCGGATAGGGCGTGATCTCGCCGCGGTCGAGTTCCATGACGTCGTCGGCGACGCGGTCGAGGAACACCCGATCATGGGACACCACGACCAGGCCGCCGCGGAAATCCTCGAGGTAGTCCTCGAGCCATTCCATGGCCGGCAGGTCGAGGTGGTTGGTCGGCTCGTCGAGGAACAGCAGCGTCGGATCCGTCAGCAGGAGCGCGGCGAGCGAGGTGCGCATGCGCCATCCGCCCGAGAACTCGGCGAGCGGGCGGTCCTGATCCCGGCGCGAGAAACCGAGACCCGCGAGTACGCGGCGCGCTTCGGGTTCAAGCGCGTGTTCGTCGTGGAGATCGAGCTGGTGCTGAAGCTCGCCGGCGCGCTCGAGCAGCGCTTCGAGGCGCGGGTCGTCGTGCGCGATCCCCTGCAGGCTCTGATGGAGCGCGTCCAGTTCCTCGCGCATGCCGATCAGGCTCTGGTGCGCCTCCATCGCGCGCTCGAGGACTGTGCCGTCGTAGCGCTCGGCGGCCTCCTGCGGCAGGTACCCGAAGCGCGTCCCGCGCGCCATCACGCGCGTTCCCGATTCGGGCGAGTATTCGCCGAGCAGCACCTTGAGCAGCGTCGTCTTGCCGGCGCCGTTCGGCCCGACCAGCGCGTAGCGGTCGCCAGGAGCGATCACCCAGTCGAGGTTCTCGAACAGCACGCGGTCGCCGATCGAATAGCGGAGATTCTGGAGCTGGATCACGCGCGGAACACTCGTGCTTGAAGCGGCGAACGCCCGCGCGGCGCGCGAGGCGTCCCAAACCGTTGGCCATGCCGAACCTGCTTCATGCCGTTCCCGCGCGCCATCGGCCTAGCGACCGAGCATGGCTGGATTCAGGCCATCGAGCGCGGGCACGACGAACATGCCGTCCTTGCGGACCAACTCGCCGTCGAACCACACTTCGCCGCCGCCGTACTCGGGGCGCTGGATCAGCACCAGGTCCCAGTGGATCTGCGAGCGGTTGCCGTTGTCGGCGATCGAATAGGCCTGGCCCGGCGTGAAGTGCAGGGAGCCCGCGATCTTCTCGTCGAACAGCGTGTCCTTCATCGGGTTGAGGACGAACGGGTTGAAGCCGAGTGAGAATTCACCGATGAAGCGCGCACCGGCATCGGTGTCGAGGAGCGCATTCAGTTTGTCCTGGGGGTTGCCGGTCGCGCGGACGATGCGCCCACCTTCGAACGTGAAACTCAGCGAATCATAGGTGGTGCCCAGGTAGAGCGACGGCGTGTTGTAAGTGATCGTGCCGTTCACCGAGTCGCGCACCGGGGCGGTGAAACACTCACCATCGGGAAGATTGCGGCGCCCTTCGCACGGGACGACGCCCATGCCGCGGATGCTGAATCGCAGGTCAGTTCCCGGGCCCAACAACCGCACCGCATCCGTCGCTTCCATGCGCTCGCGCAGCGGAACGATCGCCTCGGCCATGCGAGCGTAGTCCATCGTGCACACGCGGTAGTAGAAGTCCTCAAACTGTGCGGTACTCATGTTCGCACTCTGAGCCATCGCGGGATTCGGGTAGCGCAGCACGACCCAGCGCGTGTGGTTCACACGGTAGTCGAGATGCACGGGCCGGGAGACCAGCTTCGAGTAGAGCGCCATTCGATCGGATGGGACGTCTGCGAGCTCCGAGCTGTTGTGGGCGGCCCGCAGGCCCACGTAGGCCTGGACCTTCTGCATCTGGAACAGCTCGATCTCGGCCTGCAGGCGCATATAGGCCTCGTCGGCCCCGTTCAGCAACGCGCGGTGCACCGCGTTGCTGCGCAGGAACACCAGCGGCGTCGCCCGGGCGGCCTGGACGGCCTCCACCAGGTCGAGGACGAGGCCGTCCGCGAGATCGAAGGCTTCGATCATGACAGCCTCGCCCGCCACCAGCTGGGTGGAGTGGTGCACGATCAGATGAGCCAGTCTGGCGTTGCGCGGATCGCGCATCGTGTCTCCTTGTGCGAGATTTGGCATCCGGGATTCCGAGGGAGACCGGCGAAGATAGCAGACTCGTGGGTGGAGGAGGCAACGACATGGATCGGTTTCGAGTGGCCCTGATCGGCACGTCGTTCGGCAGGAGCGTTCAAGCGGTGGCGTTCCGGGATCATCCAGGATTCGAGTTGATCGGGATCGCAGGTTCTGACGGGACGAAGGCGAAAGCGATCGCCGTCGAACTCGGAATTCCCAACGGCTACGGTGACTGGCGCGTCATGCTCGGCGAGGTGCGGCCCGATCTGGTGAGCGTGGCCACCCCCACCGACCTGCATCACCCGATGGTGCTCGCCGCACTCGAGTGCGGCGCACACGTCCTGTGCGAGAAGCCGACCGCGCTCCATCGTTTTCAGGCCGCCGAGATGCACGATCGGGCGGTGGCACGGCGTCGGGTCGCGGCGATCAATCACGAGTTCCGCTTTCTACCCGCGCGCCGCCACGCCGTCGAGTTGGTCAACAGCGGGGCGATCGGAACCCCGCGACGTGGTGAGATTCTCGGGCGCTATGCGCTATGGACACGGCCCGAATCGCGCGGCATGACGTGGCTGTCGGACCGCGCGCGGGGCGGAGGCATTCTGGGGGCGCTCGGGTCACACCACACCGACTGCCTGCGGCTGTTCTTCGGCGAGCCACGCACGGTGCTCGCCTCGGTGCGCGTTGACCAGCCCCAGCGCGGTATCGGCCCCGCCGAGCGAGGGGCCACTGCCGATGATGCGTGCACGCTCCTCTACACATTCGAGGGGGGAGCCACCGCGCTGATCGATCTGAGCGCTACCGCACCCTATCGCTGGGAGCGCTACGAGATCCACGGCAGTGAAGCCACGCTGCGCTGGGACGAGTCCGGCTACCAGCTGTGGCGCATCGAGGCTGGCCGCGCACCCGAGGAGCTCGTGATTCCCGAGCAGTACGCACTCGATCGGCGCGACGGCGAACCGCCGCTGGTGGCCCCGTTTCGGGCCCTGATCGGACGCCTCCACGCGGCACTTGCCGGCGGCGCGCCGATGGATCCCGACTTTCGGACCGCCGTTGCGGTCCAGAGCGCGCTCGATGCCGCGCGCGCTTCGCACGAGGCCGGCATGCGAGTCACGATCGACATTCCGGCGCTCGCGGCCATCACCGCATGAAATCCCGTCCGGGCGCTCGCAACGGGGTCGGCGGTTGGACCCCTCCGCGGGCTGCCGCTATACTTTCCCACCAGCGCACGCCAGAAGTATTGCCTGTGATGAACACATTTCCGGCCGATCGAGGAGGACACCTGTGGCTGATTGGGACGTGATTGCCAAGCAGCGGCTGACCGAAGACTGGGCCACGCTCCGCGGCGCGTACCTTCCGCTCAACCACGCCATGCGTCGCACCGTCGAGTTCCTCGAGAAGGGGGAGGGCACCTTCTCGGACGTGCTGAGCGTGGTCCGCGAACGGCTCGATGGCACGCTCAAGGGCATGACCTCGCTGTGCAACCGCCGCTCGCCCTGGGTCCGCCTCGAGGCGATCCGCAATTTTCGCGTGCTGGCGACCGGAGTCAAGGGCGCGGGGAGTGACGATCCGCGCGCGTTGCTCCGCTATTTGTTCGCCCTGTCCGAGCTGATGTCGAACGTGTGGAAGGACGCGCCATCGGAAGCTCGGGTGTGCGCGAACCTCGTGCTGCAGGGGCCGCCCGACTTCTGGTTTGGGTGCGACTGCTGCGCGGTCGGTGTACTCAAACCGGCGCCGCCGGACGATCCGCCGGATCTCGTGCGCGGCAAGGAAGTGCAGTTGGTGTGGGAGGTCGACGCGCTCTACGCGTGGACGCTCGAGGAGTTCGAGGATTATCTCGCGAGCGAGCGCTATTCGCTGCCCACCACCACGCGCGTCGCGGCGGTCGAGCATCTGGATCTGCCGGTCGTGGACGTACCCTCCGAGGCGCTACGGCGCGGCAACGAGTTGTTCGGCGGGCAGGGGGGCGGCCTGTTCGGGCCGATCGACCTCAAGTATCTCGAATTGAGCTGATCGGCGATCCGCGCCCGAAACACCGGCGAGCACCTGAAGCACGAAAGAGCGTGGGATCCTTGGGTACGGATCCCACGCTCTTTCGTGCTTGAACCGCGGAGCGCTAGCGTCGCCGCGTCGTCTTCTTGGCCGCGGCGGCCTTTTCCTTCTTCTTGCGATACGACGTACGAGCCTTCTTGCGACGCAGACGGTGCTTGAACGACGTCATGAGCTCTCCCTGGTTCGACAATGGTTGCGGCAGACGGTGCGACTGTAGTGAAACACCGGGTCCCACCGCAACCCGCTGGGAGGACGTGGGGAACGTCCTGGCCGTAAAATAACACGAGGCGCCCGAGTTTCCGTCAGGCGCCTCGTGTTTCTTCTTTGCTGCGCTTCCGCGTTACCCTTTCAGGTCACGCGGAAGGGATTCAAGCTAGCTCAACG
>Ga0315278_10005271_pt1 | contig 11752 bp, 10 predicted proteins | sample YL17G06_0_MG_FD_203880 | JGI IMG/M metagenome (GOLD analysis project Ga0315278, IMG submission 203880) | Sediment microbial communities from Yellowstone Lake, YNP, Wyoming, USA - YL17G06_0 | ecosystem: Environmental > Aquatic > Freshwater > Lake > Sediment | place: USA: Wyoming | collected... | reverse complement strand
TCACATCCTCCTGCTGGCTCTCGATGTCGGGCTCGAGCGACGCCTCCTCGATCTGCGACGCCTCGTCCTCGGGCGCAATCGCCTTGAGCACCTCGTCGTAGTTCTCCGAGCGGTGGTAATGCCGCTGGATGGCCGCCTGGACGTCCGCCGGAAGCACCACCACCGGCGTGATCTTCAGGCCGGTCATGACCGTCAGGTCGTCGAGGGCGAAGATGTTGAGCGGGTCAACGATGGCCACGGTGAGGTTGTCGCCGAACCGGCCGATGGGCACGGCGTTGTAGTATGAGGCGAGGTTCTCGGGGATCGTCTCGAACAACTCCGTGTCTATGCTCAAGGAGTCGAGCGCGATGGGGTGCAGGCCGTGGATGCGGGCAAAGCAGCCCAGCATCTGGCGCTCCGTGGCCATCCCCTTGGCCACCACGATCTCGCACAGGGAGCCGCCGCGCTCCTGCTGCTCGCGCAGGGCTTGGACCCGCTTGTCCTCCGTCAGGAGGCCGCAGTCCACCAGCTCGTCCACCACCGCGTCTGGGAAATGACTTACCATGGGGGTGCCCGTCAACGCCTCTTCTGTTTGTCCTTTTCCTCGAGCCGCCGCATGCACTCGCGCCATTCGCTCACCCGGCACAGGAACATCCGGACCTCGTCCGTCTTGGTCGCCCGGCTCCTGATCAGATCGGGCTGGAACGGATTCGGCGTCGCGATCGTCAGCACCGGCCCCAGCCTCTCAACCGGGAAGCACTCGAACGTCTGGAGGAACTCCGGCGTGAACTCCTTGACCAGCTCATCGGCCGTGTTGATCTGGAGCAGGGGCAGGAAGGGAAGCTGGGTCTCCGTCATGATCAGCTGCAGGAGCTCGTTCTCCGTGATGACGCCTGCATCGACAAAGTGGCCCGCCCAGCCTCCGCTCTCCACCGCCTGGACCCGCTGGATCTGGGCCAGCTGGTCGTCCTGCACGCGGTGCCGGTCCTTGAGGAACTGGTCAAGCGTCTGCTCGATGCTCCACGTTGTCTTGGTCATCGCGCCCTTCTGCCTGCCCTGGTGACATCGAACACCTGGTGCACCGTCACCCGGTCCGCCGGGTGGCACCAGCCGGCGACCATGTCGCCCGTGCCCTCGAGCATCTCGCGCATCATCTCGGTCGCCTTCCTGATATGCTCCTCGTCGCGGTGGTGGCTCCAGCCCACCCAGCAGCCCGGCTCGAGCGCGCCGATCCCGTCAAGCGCAACGCCCGACCGCTTCAGCACCTCCCGCAGCCATGCCGGCACATAGGTGTCGTCCGCAACTTCCTCGTCCGCTATCCTGGCCGCCTTCCAGGCGAACACGCCCAGCGTCTCACGCCGCTCCGCCGCGCCACGCAGCTCCTGGTCCAGCCGCTTCACCAGGATCCTCGTCGGCACCAGTGGCGGCAGCTTGAACTGCCGGACCTGGTTGATCATCGTCTCCCGGTATCTCCGTATAAGGCGCCGGGTGGTCAGGAGCTGGTCGTCCATGTAGTTCAGGAGCCGTTCAAGCTGGACCACCTCTGTGGTCGTGACCTCGACTCCCTCCCGCGCGCGGAAGATCTCGGCGGCAATCCGCGCAAGATCCACCACGCCGAACACAATCTCCTTGTTGAGATACAGGCCCAGCAGCGCCAGGATCACACACAACAGCATCACCACGCACAGCCAGGGCACCTCCCGGCTCGGCGGCGCCGCCTTGGTTACCACATACGTCGCCACCAGCAGCGGCACAACTGCCGTAAGGGCGAACGCGGACACCACGCGCACCCGTACATACCGCGGCAACATCATCACCTGCCGTATCAACTTGCTCATAGCACCTCCCGGCGGGTAGCCCGTCCCTTCGGAATCACCGTCATCAGTTCAGCATCATGTCGTCCCATCACACCTATGATACCAAATCCCGGCGTTTTTGTCAATCTCGCAACTTTCTTTGCACCGCTGCAAACCCGTCGCGCCAGTGCAATGCCAAACCAGCCTCGCTCGTGCCTCATGGAACGGCCTTTGCCCATGAATACTGGCCACACCACCGGCCCCACGCCTCTGGCACAAGGCTTGCAATCGGTAAAATGGCGGTTGATGCCATGATGATCCGCCGCAAGGCGGCAAGCGAGACAGGATCGAGAAGGTGTCAGCCCCTATAACAGATGGAAAACAAGGAGATTACAATGAAAACGCTGATGAAAGGCTTCACACTGGTGGAGATCATGATCGTTGTGGCGATCATCGGTCTCTTGATCGCAATCGCGCTGCCCAACTTCCTGGAAGCCAGAAAGAAATCCCAGAAGCGGGCGTGCCAGTCCAACCTCCGGCAGATCGATGGTGCATGCCAGCAGATGCTGATCGAGGAGACGGATCCTGTCATTATCACAACGTTCTCCGGTGTTACGACCTGCACGGCGATTCCGGATGGCTATCTGAAGAACCCGAGCGGCATCAAGTGCCCCGTCACCAAGACGGTCTATGAGATCACCAACTTTTCAGTCAGCTGCCCAGGATACGCAGTCAGTGACCCGAACTGCGACGGGCACGTCATCTGATGATGGTTCGTGCGTGAAATGTGCAGCAGGGGCGGGTGGCGCAGGCCAACCGCCCCTTTGTTCCTTAAAAATGCGGAGTGTCGTCATAGCAGCATAGAGGCAGACACGTTACAGGCAGGTATGAAAAGCCGAACTTCACAGCGCGCGGGATTCACCATGGTCGAGATGATGATCGTGGTCGCGATTGTCGCGTTGCTGACAGCCATGTCGATCTTCTCGGCCAAGAGCTACTTCGAGAAGGCGCGCGCAAAGGAATGCCGGCTCAACCAGCAGGCAATCTTCAACGCCGTATGGAACTGGCGGATAGACAACCAGTTCCTGCCGGGAACCAGTGTGACGAACTTCCAACTGGTTCCGCAATACCTCAGGTCAACCAATCAGTTCAAATGCCCGACATGCAACCTGCTGTACGGCCCCGTGTTTGTTGCGGGAACGGTGCCGCGATGCCCGGGCAACGTGACCAATCACGTGTGGAAAACGACCGACAAGGTTGGCTTCTAACCTCTGCCTGGATGCAGTCATGAACGCATCACCCGCTTCCCGCCTCGCGGCGCCCCGGGGCTTTACCCTGATCGAGGGCGTCATCGCCTCCTTCATCCTCGCCATCTCCGTCATTGGCACCATCCAGGGCCTCAACTACGGATTTGTCATCGTCAAGCGCGCGCAGCACGAGACCGAATGCGAGATGAAGTGCATCACGCGGGTCGAGCGGGTCATGACGACACCCTATGTCAACCTGACGAACTCGTTTCCCCTCGAATTTGTCGGCGTCGCAAAGAAGGGCCAAGTCACCACCGACTGGTGGTGCCGGACCGTTGTGGCGGAAACAAACTATGCGCCCGTGGCCGGCACAGACCCCGTCGTGTTCAAGCGGGTTGACATCACGGCGCAGTGGAACACCTACGGCGGCAAGCAGCGGAGTGTCAACTACATGATCCTCCGCGCCCCCGTTGAAATGCGGAATCCGTTCTAGGAGGACGTCATGCGCATGTTCGCCCGGTCAAACAGAAAGGGATCCCGAGGGTTCACCCTCGTCGAGCTGCTGGTGTCGTCCGTCATCTCCTCCATTGTCGTCGCGGCATTGGTGACCATGTACGTCTTCGGCACCAAGGTGTTCAAGGCGGGCGTTACCCGCGGCTCCCAGCAGCAGGCCGCAAACAGGATCGCCGAGGAGCTCGCCGACATGGTCCGCCCCGCAACCCGGATTGACGTGTGCCTGAACTATCCCTCCACCAACAAGTCCTACAAACTGAACATCTACAAGGACACCAACTGGACGGGGCTGACCAATTTCACCGTCACCACCGAGACCGCGAAATACGGCTTCTACGGCGAGTATCTCCTGTCGTTCCGCAAGGGATGGACAAGCGGCATGTACCGCTCAGGCTCCGACCTCTACTACATTCCCAACGCCTACAACTCCTCGTCCAGGTCGCAAAGCTACATCGTCGCCTCGTGCCTGTGCACGCAGGCTGGCAACAAGTGGCTCTTTGTCTCGACGAACCGGTTCCAGTTCGACACATCGGTGGGCGTTGACCTCAAGCTGATGGACGCGATGCAGACGGCCCAGGGCCTCAAAGTGGGCACCAATGTGGTGGTAAGCACCACCCTCTTTCTTTCACCGCGGAACATGCGAGGTTCACTATGAAGACGAAACGCGCTTCACTCAAACGGGGCGGCGCACTGCTTGCGTGCGTCATTGTGCTCACGGCGTCATTGCTGATCGGCATGGGCGCCCTTGTCAAATGGTCGCTCTCGAGCTACAAGACCGCCGTCAACCGCACCATGCGCTCCCGCATGCTTTACACGGCCGAGTCGGGCTGCCAGTATGCACTGGCCTACCTGTGCATGAACGTCAACGCCTTCTCCGACAAGCCGAGCACGGTGGACTTCCAGATCTGCTCGCAGCAGTTCCGCGCGGTGGCCGCGAACACCCTCGGAAGCGACATGATCCTCGAACGGTACTACATTGACATCGTCAACTCGAACTGGTACCAGACCAACGGGTTTGCGGCGCAGGACTCGGAGTTCCCAGGCATGCGCTGCACTGTCTCGAAAATCACCGTCAAGTCCGGCATCCGATGGACCAACACCCTCTCCACCGCGCAGGCGTCGGACACCAACCTCTACGTCGAGGTCGACCAGATCATCGAGGCACGCTCCTTCTCGCTCCTCAACTACGGCGTGTTCATGGACGGCCCGATGTACCTCGTCAACAACAAGGAAATGATCATCTCCGGCAATATGCACTGCAACGGCATCATGACGCTCGGCGGACCCGCTCACGGCAACGGACAGGGCCTTTACATCGCCGGCTATCTCACCTGCGCCTCGGACATCTACTGCATTGCCAATGCTGACATGGTGTTCCTCACCAATGTCGGCACTGCCGCCGCTGCTGGCGGCATGCGTTCCATGGACTGGTATGGGATGACCCTCGACTGCTCGAACTCGAACTGGCGCGAGCTGTCGGACCAGGTCTGGAATGGCGGCGTCATGTCGGCGGCCCACGGCGTCAAACCCATCCCGCCGCCCATTCCCTACATCGGCAGCAATACCCACCAGCTTATTGACATTCCCGATGCCGGCGACTCGGCCGGCCTTGCCCAGGCCAAGTACGCCAACCGCGCGGGTGTCAGGGTCCTGACCAACGGTTATGTCGAGTGCTGTGTCAGCAGTATCGGTACATCCAATATTTACGGGTACGCTGGCAAGATTGGCGATGCCGGTATCTCTACGGGCGCCACTGCATGGCTCACCACCAATGCCTACTTCTGGAACGCCGTGATCAGCAACTGGGTTAAACCGTGGGACATTGACGTTGGCAATTTCAAGGTATGGGCAGCGGGTGCCGCAGGATACGGATTCTTTTCCAACCAAACAACGGCGGGCATCCTCTACGTCGCCTTGCCCACAAACAGGCCTGGCCACGCGGTTCGTTTAAAGAACGGCAGCATTGTCCCCAACCCGGTTTTCTCGGGCGGCGTCAGCAATGGTTTTACCGTTGTTACGCATAATCCGTTGTACATCTGGGGTGACTACAATATAGAGAAATCTTTTCACGTCGATTCCGACGCGAATGCGGTGTGTGCGGGCGACTCGATTACGGTGCTGTCCTCAGGATGGACTGACGGCCATACGGTCAGCATGACAAGCCCAAATGCCGCCGGCACCAAGTATTGGACGGGGATGTTGACCGGCTACTGCACCAACCGTTATACCGGCGATGCTAATGCCCATGTCGGCTGTATAGACTCGCTGCCACGGTATATTGAGGATTGGCAGGGCGCGGGCATCTTTAACAAGGAGATCCGCGGTACGGTCGCAGCGATATGGGGCAGCTTGTACGACAACGCCGTGATGGCTATCGACATCACCAAGTCGCCAAAACGACTGTGGAAGTTCGACCCGAGATTCGGCTACGCGGCGGGCACTCCCCGGTTCTACGAGTTCGTGCCGACCGAATGGAAGCGCGTGGCAAAGCGCTGAGGGCGGCTGCAATGATTCGTGTGGTCGGCGGCATGGCTTGTTCCTTTCTTGGGGTGCTGGTGCTCCTGGGCGCCGCACCTGCCTTCTCCACAACCGTTTCGCAGCGGGAAGTCGCAACGCCGGCCGGGCCGGTAACCACGACTGTCTACTCCTACGGCCACTGCGACTTCATCTGCCCGGCACCCGCAGGCTGGACTGCAGATCCGGACGTGCCGCAGCCGCAGGCGCTCGTGTTCGCTGCCGATGGATCGAACACGGCCCGGATGACGATTGACTTCACCGTGGTCAGCATTGCGCAACCTGGGTTCGAGCCCCGGCAGGTGCCTGCCCTCACCGACGCGCTGACCGCACACAGGGCCTTTGTCATCGAGAACGCGGCCTACTCGACGAACGATCAGACCACGGCCTGGCTGGCTTGGGGTCTTCTGGCCACCAATGCCGTGGCAATCAAGGGCAAGACAATCGTCCAAGCCGTTGCCGAGTATCATTCGTACCACGTCAAGGGCGGTTACCTGATCCACATCGCACTCACGGCGCCGGTGGAGGGAATCGAGGAGCAGGTCGGGGCATTCAACACCGTCCGGGGCTCGTTCCATGCTCTCGAACCGTGATCCCAAGTGCGAGTGAGGACGCCCCCAACGGCCTTGCGCCGTTGGAGCGGAAGACAGATAGAGGATGCCCACGCCTCCTCTATTTCTTTCTCATTCACCCACGCCGCAAGGGCGTGGGGGTCTTGCGGAAGATGGACGCCCCCAACGGCCTTGCGCCGTTGGAGCGGACGATGGACGCCCCCAACGGCCTTGCGCCGTTGGAGCGGACGATGGACGCCCCCAACGGCCTTGCGCCGTTGGAGCGGAAGATGGAGTGAGGATACCCACGCCTCCTTCATTTCCTTCTCATTCACCCACGCCGCAAGGGCGTGGGGGTCTTGCGGACGATGGACGCCCCCAACGGCCTTGTGCCGTTGGAGCGGAAGATGGAGCGACGATGCGCCCACGCCACAAGGGCGTTAGAGTCATCACAAACAACAAACAACATGAATCCTTTGCTCTATACGGGCCGCAATATCGCCCCCAAATGCCGCCTCGAGTACGACTGGACGGGTTGGCTTTCAGAACATTCGGCTGCACCGGGAAGTCTTGATGAGCTCGTCGCCTCATGCGCGCCATTGTGGAAAACAGATCATCTCGTCCTTCAAGCATCTCACTTCGAGAACGGAATGATCCAGTTGTTGTTCAAGAGCGGGCCGGATGTTTCTCCTGTCGTATGCGCCTCACGAGCGAAGGGCCGCTTACTGCATGCATTCAGGGCGGCGTCTGTCCCAGCTACATTTTCGCGAAAGCTCTCGTTGCGTTCCCTTGGTGCCAACACACGGACTGACGTTGAGCAGTACATTGCCCGTCAGGCGCAACGTGCTGACCTTGCAGATCCCCGTTTTGCTTCCCAACTGGAAGAGCTTGCCGTTATCAACACCTCTGTCTCGCTCGCCGAACCGATTGAGACGGCACGCGGCAGGTATTGGTACAACTTGCACATTGTACTCGTGACACAGGGACGATTCAGATGCACCTCCGATGCTGACCTTCGTGCCATTCGCGATAATTGTCTGGAAGCATTGGCCGCGCTCAAGTGTTGCGCCACCGCGTTATCGGTGATGCCAGATCATCTCCACGCAGCATTGCGCGGTAACATTGACCTTTCACCCGCAGAAATTGCGGTTTCCATACAGAACTTGACGTCACAAAAAGGCGGTCTTGGCAGAGTGTGGCAGGATGAGTTCTACGTGGGAACATTCAGCGAGTACAGCACTGAGGCAATGGAATAGCCGCACTGCGCCGTTGGAGCGGAAGATGGACGCCCCCAACGGCCTTGTGCCGTTGGAGCGGAAGATGGAGTGAGGATACCGACGGCTCCTTCATTTCTTTCTCATTCACCCACGCCGCAAGGGCGTGGGGGTCTTGCGGACGATGGACGCCCCCAACGGCCTTGTGCCGCTTGATTCTTTTCGGGGAAAGTGCTATACTTAAGGCTGGAGCGGTATCATCATTGTTTTTCACCCGCAGGTGAGGGAGGCGATCATGAAACGGAAGGCTGGTTCACTGGCCCTTGTGGTTGTCCTGGTGGTGTGCGCCGTGCAGGCGGCAACCACGCGCTATGTCGCGCACGGCGGGTCGAGCACGCCGCCGTACGACACATGGAACGATGCAGCCGAGGACGTCCAGACCGTGGTGGATGCCGCGGACAACGGCGACACTATTGTCATCAGCAACGGCCAGTACCTAGGGGCCATTGACCTCAATGGCCGCGTCCTGTCGTTTGCCGGCATGGGCGTCTCGCAGACGTTCCTCGCCTATCATGACGCGGTAAACCACGTACCCGTCTTCTACATCCACGACACCAGCAGCGTCTCCATCGCCGACCTCTCGATCGTCAAGTCGAATGTGATTTCAACCGGCGGCATCACCTGCAACGACTCGACCGTGACGGTGACACGATGCCTGATCGGCGAATGCAGCGCGTTCACGTACAACAGTTCGCTGGGCGGCGGCATGTGCATCTCGAACTCGCAGTTCACCGTTGACAAGTGTGTGGTCTACTACAGTTTCGCGTTGAATGGAGGCGGAGGCTTGGCGATCATAGACAGTGGAGGCCTGGTGAACAATTGCCGGATAGTGAACAACTGGATGTTTCCCTCCAAGGTAACCGAGACCTATGGCGGCGGAGCCATCTATGTGGACCGCAGCGACGTCATGATACGCCATTGCATCGCGTTTAATGCCCTTGCCACCAAGCTGTCCATGGTGCTTCAGAACATCATGGCGACCAACGGCATCTACGTGACAAACTGCAGTCCGGACGTGGTGAACAGCGTGCTGGTGAGCAACCGGGTCCACACCAACGCCGTGGTCCGGTACTGCTGCGGGCCGGACGTGCCTGCGGGGAGTGGGAACGTCATCACCAACGATCCGTTGCTGACGGTGAGCTACCATCTGCAATGGGATTCGCCGTGCGTAAGCAAGGCGCTGGACGTGTATGTCTACAAGGATTACGACATAGACAACGAACTGCGGGTGGCCAAGAAACGGAACTATCCGCCCGGGTTCGACATCGGGTGCGATGTCTGGTACAGCACCACGCGGGACCGGGTGCCGGACTGGTGGAAGGCGATGTGGGGGTTCAACATCGGCGCCTCGAACGTGTGGAGCCAGGACCAGAACCGGGACGGTGTCTCGAACATAGACCACTATGTGAACGAAACCCTGCCGATCAACACGAACATGTTCCGCATCCTGGGCGTCACGAACATGCAGGTCCGGGCACTGCGCACAGTAACGAACGTGGTCGAGCTGCTCCACACCACAAACGAAGTGGCCGGTCTGTGGTGCGTCACGGACGCGGCACCCGGGTCGGCGTTTGTGACGAACAGCGTCAATGGCGTCTTGACAGGATACTTTGGCTTCTTCTCCTGGACGCCTGCGACCAACCAGGTCGGCCAGTGGACCAACATCGAGTTCTACGCCTTCGACACCGAGAACGGGGTGACCAACAGTTGCTATATCAATGTGTTGCAGACCAACCGCGCACCGAGCATGGGACCGCTGCCAAGCCAGGTCTTCGGCGAAGGGTTCACCTCGACCTTCATCGTGGGCGCAAGCGACGAGGACGACGACCCGCTCAAGTTCTCCAGTGTCTGTACCAACGGCACCATGGCCGGCTCCCGGATGATCGCCATGGGGCCGCTGACCGGCAAGTTCTTCTGGATTCCACCGTACAACGCCGCGGGCCAGGACTCGAACACCTATATCGCCCTGGTCTCGGCCGCGGATGACGAGTACAGCGCCGGACAATACGTCGCGATCACCGTCACGAACGTGACGGCGCCGCCCGGGAACGTCGAGGTCATCATCAACAACGGATACCGGTTCACCAACAGCACCGAGGTGAGCCTCACCCTGATCGCCTTGTATGCGGACTTGATGTCCATCGGAAACGATCCCGAGACGGCGCTGAGCAACTGGGTAAACTACGCCGAATCCACCAACTGGACGGTGCTCGGCTATAACCGCACCAATGTTGTCTACGCCCGGTTCAAGGCGTTCTGGGGCGACGAGACGACCAATGTCTCGAGCTGGATTGTGGTCGAGACCAACCTGCCCACTGCAACGCCCCTGTTCCCGCCCGACGGCTATCTCGTGGTGAGCAACGAGGCGATGCTCTCGTGGACAGGTGTGGACGACATGTCCGGCATCGCCTGGTACCAAGTCCAGACGAACGGCGGGGTCTTTGACATGACGACCGACAGCTTCTTCTTTGCCTGGACGGATCCGGGGTCGAACTCGTGGCGCGTCCGCGCGTATGACCGGGCGGGCAACGAAGGCCCGTGGTCGGCCACCCGGTGGATCCTGCCCGCGCCGCCCTCGGATCCTTCCCTCGTCATCAATGACGGAGCCCGCTCTACCAACGCCGCTGCCGTCACGCTGTCGCTCTCGGCCGGCAACGTGACCGAGATGACCGTGGCGGGCTCTGTAGCCGCGCTCGATACGAACTGGATGGTGTTCCAGGGCACGCTGCCCTGGCTCCTGCCCCGCCTGAGCGGCACGAACACCGTCTACGCCCGGTTCCGCTCGCACAATGGAGGAGAGACGACCAACGTGTCGAGCTGGATCATCGTTGACACCAACCCGCCGACGTGCGCGCAGGTTTATCCGCCCGACCAGGCCATTGTGGCCACAGGCCTGGTGGTCGTGACCTGGACCGGCGCGGACGGTGCGAACGGCTCGGGCGTGGCACGCTACAAGATCGAGACGAACGGGGCGCCGGTTGATCTCATGACCAATCTGTTTGCCTATGCGTTGACCGAGCCCGTGTCGAACTCATGGCGTGTCCGCGCCTACGACCTCGCCGGCAATGAAGGGCCGTGGACGCCCACCCGCTGGTTCTACCTGCCCTACATCGGCGCGCCGCCCGAGAACGTAGTGGCAACCAAGGGAACCTACACGAACAAGGTCTTCGTGTCCTGGGATCCGGTGGCCGAGGCGAGTCTGTACCGGGTGTACCGAAACACCATTGACGACCCGTTCAGCTCGATCGTTGTTGCGCCGAGTCTGCCGACAAACGGGTTCGAGGACACCACGGTGACGAAGAACCTGACCTACTTCTACTGGGTGAAGTCCGGCTCGCCGTACGGCATGAGCGGATTCAGCCTGAGCGACATCGGGTACGCCGGAACGGTCACGCCCATCCCGAACGTGGCGCCGACCTTTGTGGACTTCTCGACGGACAAGGACATCCTGTTCTCCTTCTGCGGCAACGAAGGCGGAGGCCTGTTTGCCTTCTCCGCCACGGTGACCAGCGGCGGCACATGGCTTGATGTGACACCCGCGTCCGGCACGGTCGTCGTATCCAGCGTCGGGCTGCAGCTCACGGCGAACCGGGGTGTGCTGACCTTCGGCGTCCACACCGGCCTTGTCGCGGTCGCTCCCTCGGTGGGCTCGGCCTTCACGGTCACCGCGCGGATCGAGGTGACTGCGGCATCCCTGGCCTTTGCCATGCCCAACGGCCCGTACCAGGTTGACCAGGGCCAACCCGTCACCTTCGCCGCAGCCGGCTCGCGCGGCGCGATGCTCTCCTACCAGTGGGACGTCGGGGCAGGCTTCTCGTCGGGTGCCAGCAACGAGTTCATCCGCTTTGCCTACACCAACACCTGTGACGTGGCCACCA
>Ga0315278_10005269_pt1 | contig 11752 bp, 10 predicted proteins | sample YL17G06_0_MG_FD_203880 | JGI IMG/M metagenome (GOLD analysis project Ga0315278, IMG submission 203880) | Sediment microbial communities from Yellowstone Lake, YNP, Wyoming, USA - YL17G06_0 | ecosystem: Environmental > Aquatic > Freshwater > Lake > Sediment | place: USA: Wyoming | collected... | reverse complement strand
CACCGTGTCGCCGACGGCCGTCGGGGAGACCCGCGTGATCGTGCGTCACACCGCTGAGGCTCCGGCCGTCAACGTGTGGGCGAACGGCGCGCGGCTCATCAGCGGCATGTGGTTCGACTGGAGCTCCCACGCCAGGTTCGACGTCCCGCAGGGTGACTACAAGGTCAAGGTGACCCTTCCCGGTTCGAAGACCGCGGTGATCGGACCGGCCAGGGTGTCGCTCGACGCCGGCACCGTGTACCAGGTGTACGCCTGGGGATCGGGTGACGCGGGCTACTCGTTCGCGATCGTCCCGACCGTGGTCGGCACCGTCTGAGCCACGGCTCACGCGTGACCACGCGGCCCCGCCGGCCATGCCGGCGGGGCCGCGTCGCGTTCCGGCCCGCGACGCGGGCGGGTAGGCTCTGCGCATGGAGATCGCTGTCGTCGGAGGGACGGGTGCCGAGGGGTTCGGGCTGACGCTCCGGCTGGCCGCCGCGGGCCACCACGTGACGATCGGATCGCGAGACGCGACCCGTGGCGCCGAGGCCGCCACCCGGGCGGTCGAGACCCTCGGCGGTGGCGAGATCGACGGCACCAGCAACGAGGAGTCGGTGTCGGGCAAGCACTTGATCGTCGTGACCGTTCCGTTCGCGGGACAGGCCGATATCTATCGTCCCCTCAAGGGCAGGATCGCTGACGGCGTCCCCGTGCTCGACGCGACGAGCCCGCTCGCCACGGCCGTGGGGGGGAAGGCCTGGCAGGTCGTCCGGCCCTGGCACGGCTCTGCCGCCGAGCAGGCGGCGGCGATCCTCGGGCCCGGGCCGCACCTGGTGGCCGGGTTCCACACGATCGCGGCCAAGGCGCTCGCCGACCTTGCATCGCCGATCGAGTCCGACGTGATGATCTGCGGCGATGATGCCGAGGCGAAGGCCCTGGTCGGCAGCGTGATCGAGCAGATCCCCGGGATGCGCTGGGTCGACTGCGGCGCCCTCTCGATGGCGCGGATCACCGAGACCCTCACGGCGCTGCTGATATCGGTCAACCGTCAGTACAAGGTGAAGGAATCCGGTTTCCGGATCGAGGGCCGCGAGACCTGGGGGCGGCCCTGACCGGCGAGCTCGTCCGCATCGACGACACGGCGCTCTACGTCGAGTCGCGCGGTGAGGGGTACCCGGTGATCGTGCTGCACGGCGGCCCCGGTCTCGACCACCATGAGTTCGCGGACTACCTCGACCCGCTGACGGACGAGGTCCGGCTGCTGCTCGTCGACCTCCGCGCCTGCGGCCTGTCCGAGCCGTGCCCGCCGTACACGTGGACGCTCGAGCGCCACGCGCAGGACGTGATCATGCTCGCGCGCGCGCTCGGGCTCGAGCGTTACGCGGTGCTCGGGCACTCGTACGGGGCGTTCGTCGCGCTGCAGAACGCCGTCGACTTCCCGGGGATGGCGGCCCAGACGATCGTGAGTGGCGGCGTCCCGTCGATGCGGTGGCTCGAGGCGCTCGAACGCAACCTCGAGGCGTTCGAGCCTGTGGAACTGCGCGAACAGGTGACCGCGTCGTGGGCGCGAGAGCCAGACGTTGACACCCAGGAGGGCTTCGCCGACCTGATGCGCGAGCAGTTCCCGTTCCACTTCGCGGACCCGCTCGACCCGCGGATCGAGGAGTACCTCGAGCGATCCGCTGGCGCGGTGTACGCGCCCGATGTCCTGCGCCACTTCTCGGCGGCCGGGTATGGCGGCATCGAGGTTGAGGACCGGCTCCAGGAGATCGGCTCGCCGACCCTCGTGCTCGGCGGGAGGTACGACCGCACCTGCGTCGTCCAGGCCGCGGAGGCGATCGCCGCAGGCATCCCCTCGAGCGAGCTCGTCGTCTTCGAGCGGAGCGGTCACATGATGTTCGTGGAGGAACAGGATCTGTTCGTCGCGGTGGTTCGCAGCTTCCTGCAGCGCAACGCCTGACTCGGCGGTTCTCATGTCGGCGAGCGGAGAGACCGAAGACGTATCCGGGCCATGATCACGCCGACGAGGGCCCCGGCATCCCCGCCGACGCGCACGAGCGTTTCTATGTGGACCAGTCGGCGACGCGACTGGTCGGGGGCTCGGGGCTCGGGCTCTACATCTGCCGGCGGATGGCCGAGACGCTCGGCGCGAGGCTCTGGCTCGCGTGGTCGGACGGCTCGGGCTCGGAGTTCGCGCTCTTCATCCCCACTCGCGCTCCGGCCGTGCCGACGCCTGCGGACGACGACGGTCAGTCGATGACCGCGAGCGTCTGACCGGTCTCGACGACCTGGCCCACACGGATCGGGAGGTCGGTGACCTCTCCGTCGCGCGTCGACGCGATGTGGTTCTCCATCTTCATCGCCTCGAGGATGCAGACGACCTCTCCCGCCCGGATCTCCTGCCCTTTCTCGACGAGGACCTTCAGGATCGTGCCCTGCATCGGGGCACGGATCTCGCCGTGGACGTGCTCGCTGTGGTGCGCGCCGTGCGACATGGGGGGGCGGGGCGCGACCTCGCGCCGCTCGTCGAAGATCCGCACGGGCACCCGGCGCCCGTCGACCTCGACGAGGATGTCGGCCGGCAGCCCCTCGCGCGAGGCAACGGCGGGAGGCTGGAGGTCGACCTGGGCGGGCAGCTCGGCGTCGGCGAGCGCCCGCTCCAGCCACGTGGTGGTGTGGGTGCCTTCACGGAAGGCCTTCGACTCGAGGATCCACCGGTGGACCGGGATCGTGGTGGGAACGCCCTCAACACGGAACTCCTCGAGGGCGCGGAGCATCCGCCGGCGGGCAGATCCGCGGTCGGGGCCGAGCACGATGAGTTTGGCGAACATCGAGTCGTATTCGCCCGGGATCTCACGTCCTTCGGCGACCCCCGAGTCGAGCCGGACGAACGGGCCGCCCGGCGTGTCGTAGTGAGTGATCCGCCCGGGCCCCGGCAGGAAGTTGCGCCCCGGATCCTCGGCGTTGATCCGGCACTGGATCGCGTGGCCCCGCGGCGGGGCGTCGATCTCGAGCCGCTCGCCCATCGCGACCTGGATCTGGAGGGCGACGAGGTCGAGCCCGGTCACCATCTCGGTGACGGTGTGCTCCACCTGGAGCCGCGTGTTCATCTCCAGGAAGTAGAAGTCTCCGTCCTCGTCGACGATGCATTCGATCGTGCCCGCATTCACGTAGCCGGCCGCGCGCGTGAGGGCGACCGCCGCCTCGGCGAACCGCCCGCGGAGCTCCTCGGTCATGACGGGGGAAGGGGTCTCCTCGATCAGTTTCTGGTGGCGCCGTTGGACCGAGCAGTCGCGCTCACCGAGGAAGTGCACGTTCCCGTGGGTGTCGGCGATCACCTGCGCCTCGACGTGGTGTGCGCGGTCGACGTAGCGCTCGAGGAAGACCTCGGGGCGCCCGAAGTAGGACTGGGCCTCGCGCGCCGCGCGTTTGAGGGACTCCTCGAGGTGGGCGGCGTCGCGCACGACGTGCATGCCCTTGCCGCCACCGCCGAACGCCGCTTTCACGAGCAGCGGGAATCCGATCCGCTCGGCCTGCTTCTTCGCGGTCTTCAGGTCGACTGGCCCGGGCGTGCCCGGCACGATCGGCATCCCGGCCGAATCCGCGGCTCTCCGGGCCGCCGCCTTGTCGCCCATCGTCTCGATCGCTCGCGCGGACGGGCCCACGAAGATGAGCCCTGCATCCTCGACCGCCCGTGCGAACTGTGCCCGCTCCGACAGGAAGCCGTACCCCGGGTGGATCATCGTGGCCCGGGCGCGGAGCGCCGTCTCGATCACGGCGTCGATCGACAGGTACGAGGCCGACGCGGGCGCCGGACCGATGCGGAAGGCCTGGTCGGCCATCTCCACGTGGAGCGCGTCCCGGTCGGCGTCGGAGTAGACGGCGACGCTCTGGATCCCGAGCTCGCGGCAGGTGCGGATCACGCGCACCGCGATCTCACCTCGGTTCGCGATCAGGACCTTCGGTTTCTTGGCCATCGGCGTATCTTGCGGTATCCGGTCGACTGAGGGGAGCGTCGTGCGGTCGGAACACGATCTCGAACGGGCGCTGGCCGCCGCCGGCCTCCGAGCCCCCGTGCGCTGGGAGGAGGTTACCGGTTCGACGAACGCGACGGCGTACGACCTGGCCATGGACGGTGCGCCGGAGTGGACCCTGGTCGCCGCGGGTCATCAGACGGCCGGCCGCGGCCGGCTCGGACGCACCTGGGAGGACGTCGCCGGGAGCGCGCTGCTCTGTTCGATCGTGCTTCGGCCGCGGTTTCCGGCCGAGGACACGGGGCTGCTCACACTGCTCGCCGGTGCCGCGTGGGCCACGGCGGCGCGCGAGGTGGCCGGCGTCGAGGCCACCTGCAAATGGCCGAACGACCTCCAGGTGGGCGAGGCGAAGGCGGGAGGCGTGCTCGCCGAGGCCCGGGCGGCCGGCGGGCGCCTCGAACTGGTGATCCTCGGGTCCGGGATCAACCTCGCGCCGCCCGAAGGCCTCGACCGTGCGGTCGCCGGGCTGGGCGCCGACACGGACCCCGTCGCGCTCTTGGCGGCGTTCCTGACCGGCTTCCGAGCCGGCTATGAGGTCGAGCCGGCGCGCTTGTCCGATGAGGTTCGGACGCGTTGGCGGGCCGTGACGGCCACACTCGGACGCGACGTGGAGGCCACTCGGGCCGACGGCGTCCCGATCCGGGGTCGGGCGGTCGACGTCGACGCCCGCGGAGGCCTCGTCCTCGACACCCCGGACGGGCTCGCCGTGGTGTCGTTCGGCGAAGTGATGCATCTGACGTGACCGTGTTGCTGCGGCCGTGAGCCGGCGGTACCGTTCGCGCATGTCGTTCCCACGGAAACTCCTGATCCCCGGTGAAGAGGTCGTCCTCGAGCTCCGCCCGCACTGGGTCGCACTCACGATCCCCGCGCTGGTGGCGCTCGCCGCGGTGGTGCTCGGCGGCTGGCTGATCGCGAAGGCCGACGGCGCGATGCAGAGCGTGGTCATGGTGGGGGTGGTCGTCGTGCTGATCGCCTACCCGCTACGACGGCTGCTGTGGTGGGTGACCTCCCAGTTCGTCGTCACGACGAGCCGCGTGATCCACCGCGAGGGGTTCATCGCGAAGCGGTCGATGGAGATCCCGCTCGACAAGATCAACGACGTGCGGTTCGAGCAGGGGATCTTCGAGCGGATCATGGGCGCGGGCACGCTGATCATCCAGTCCGCCAGCGAGACCGGGCGCAACGAGTTCACGTTCATCCGCCACCCCGAAGAGGTCCAGAAGACGATCTATCACTCGGGCGAGACCGAGCAGGATCGACAGGTCCAGCGGATGGGCCAGATGTCGCAAGCCGCCGCGAGCGCCCCGCAGGCGCCCCCAGGCGCCGCCCCCAACATCACCACCGAGCTGGAGCGCCTCTCCGAGCTTCGGGCCAAGGGCGTCCTCACCGAAGACGAGTTCCAGGCGCAGAAGGCCCGGATCCTCGGCGGTTCCTAGAGCTGCGCGTCAGCCCGCCGGCGTTGCGGGGGTGACGTCGCCCACCGCGAGCACCGGCAGGCTGGCCGATCCGACGGTGGCCCCGGCCAGCGGCGACCCCGCCTCCACCAGCTGCTCCTCGACGGCGATCGTGGGTCGCGCCGGATCGTCCTCCGTCCGCACCACGTCGACCACCTCGGGCCGCACCGCCATCGTCGCCATGTGCTGACCACTCGTGACGAACGGCGAGACCACGCGGTTCGCCCCGCCCGTTCGAGGCGCTCGGGTGAGCCCGGCTCCGACGCACGCGCCACGATCGTGAGATCGGGACGCAGGGACCGGGCGATCAGCGTGATGTAGACGTTGGTGGCGTCGGAGTCGACCGCGCACACGAGCGAGCGGGCCCGATCGACGCCGGCGGTCTTCAACACCGCCTCCGACGACGGGTCGTCGATCAGGAACAGCACGCCGTCTTCGGCCATCCGCTCGCGCAGCTCCTCCTTCGGGTCGATCACGAGGAACGGCGTCCCGGACCGCTGGAGCTCGCGCGCGACCGCCCTGCCCACGCGTCCGTAGGCGCAGATGATCGTGTGGTCGTGCAGTTGATCGATCTGTCGCTGCATGCGTTTCCTCCTCGAGCGTGCGCCGGCGTCGGGGTCGGCGACGAGCCGGGCGACCAGCGATACCGCGACGAGCGCGAGCCCTACGCCCATAAGGATCAGGATCATCGTGAAGACCTGGCCCGACGTGTCCAGGGGCCGGATCTCGCGGAAGCCGACGGTCGTGAGCGTGAGGACCGTCATGTAGAGCGCGTCGAGGAATGACCATCCCTCGAGCACCACGTAGCCCCCCACGCCGAAGCCCACCACCGCGATCAGCCCCGCGAAGACCCAGCGGAGCCGGCGGCGCAGGTCGGCGGACGGCGACGCGCTCACGGCCGAAGGCTAGTCGGTGCGCGGCCTCGGCCGCACCCCCACCGAAGTGACGGGTACGGGCCGCACGTGCGAGCATCGGGCTCCATGATCGGCCCGCTCGACCACGTGTACTACTGGACCCGCGACATGGACGCCTCCGTGGCGTTCTACGCCGACGTCGTGGGGCTGGCGCTCGTGCGGCGCGACGGGAACGAGTGGGCAGAGTTCGAGGCGGGGCCCGTCCGCCTTGCGCTGCACGGCGGAGAGACGGCCGTCGCCAGCGGGACCGCCGTGTTCCGCGTCGAGGATCTCGACGAGGCTCGATGGACGCTCGAGCAGCGCGGCGCACGATTCGACGACTTCGTGGGCGAGGTCGAGGGGTTCGCCCGGTTCGCGACCTTCCGCGACCCCGACGGGAACCCCGTCCAGATCATCGAATACCGCCGTTGAGGTCGTGACGGCCGGGCGGTCGGAGGCGCGGGTGGTGCCCCCTATGCTTGCCGGGTGAGTCCCGATGTCTGCCCCCGTTGTGGGGAACCGCTTCCGCCCAGGGCCAAGTTCTGCCCCAACTGCGGCGCGCCCGTGGCCGTGCCGCAGGTCTCCGAGCGGCGCGTCGTGACGGTGGTGTTCGTCGACCTCGCGCGCTCGACCGAGCTCGCAGCCCGGCTCGATCCCGAGCGGTTCCGTGACGTCTTGGCGGCCTTCCACGGGATGGTGACGGACGTGATCACGGGCCTGGGAGGACGAGCCGAGGGGTTCATCGGCGACGCGGTACTCGGGGTGTTCGGCGTGCCTGCCCTGCACGACGACGACGCGCTTCGCGGCATCCGCGCGGCCCTCGATGTCGTGAACCGGGCTCAGCGCCTCGGCTCGGGGCTCGGGCTGAGGCTGCCGATCGAGGTCCGGATCGGGGTGAACACCGGCCAGGTGGCGATCGGCACCGCCACCGACCGAAACCTCGTGATCGGCGCCGAGGTGAACATCGGCGCCCGCTTCCAGCAGGCCGCGGCCCCGGGGGAGATCCTCGTGGGGCGCACCACGCACGAGCTCACCGCCGACGGCGTGGAGTACGGCGAGCTGCGGATGGTCCCGGCGAAGGGGTTCGACGGCGACATGGAGGCCTGGTCGGTGGTCCGCATGACCGGTGGCACGTCGCGCGATTCGATCCCGGTGGTGAACCGCCGCCGCGAGCTGGCGCTCCTCGAGGACGCCTTCGAGCGCGTGAAGGAGCGCGAGCGCGCGCACCTCGTGACGCTCCTCGGCGAGCCCGGGATCGGCAAGAGCCGGGTGGTGGAGGCCTTCCTCGCCGACCTGCCCGATGGGGTCAAGGTGCTCTCCGGACGCTCGAGCGCCTTCGAGGAAGAGGTCACGTTCTGGCCCCTCGCGCAGATGGTGTACCGCGAGATCGGCGAGGAGCGAGGCGCCCCCGAAGACGAGGTGCTCGGGCGGCTGCGAGAACGGGTGGGCGAGTGGGTGGATGCCGACGAGGTCGAGCGTGCCGCGCGCCGCCTGGGGTTCGCGCTGGGCCTGGGCGGGGAGGGCGACGGCGACGACCAGTACCACGCCGCCGAGGTGCGGAGCGGCGTGCTCGCGATGCTCTCGGGCCTCGCGGCACGCGGCCCGATCGTGCTCGTCTTCGAGGACCTGCAAGAGGCCGACCCGCTGCTCCTGGACCTGATCGAGCAGCTCGTGCGCGAGGCGCGCCCCGTCCCGCTGATGGTCCTGTGCGTGGCTCGATGGGAGTTCCTGGAGCAACGACCGAGCTGGGCGGGCGGCATCCCCGACGCCGTAACGCTCTGGGTGGAGCCCCTCGCGATGCCCCACGCGATCGAACTCGCGATGATCGCGGGCGACCTGGCACGCGACGACGCGGAGCGCGTCGCCCATCATGCCGGTGGCAACCCGTTCTTCATCGTGGAGATCACGGGCATGATCCGGCGCGAGGAACGGAACCTGCCCCCGATGGGCCCGGCGCCCAGCGGTCGGCTCCTGCCGCCGACCGTCCAGGCGGTGATCGCGACGCGCATCGACCAGCTCGATCCCGACGCGCGCGACCTGGTGCGCAGGGCCGCGGTGTTCCCGCGCGGGCGGTTCGATCTCGAGGAGCTGGCGCTGATCGTCGAGCCACGCAAGGAGCTGCTCGCCGAGGCGGAAGACGAGGAACTGCTGGTCCGCGACGAGGACAGGCCCGGGGTGTGGCGCTTCGGATCCGACGTGCTGCGCGACGTCGCCTACGACTCGCTCGCGAAGCGCGAGCGCCAGCGTCTCCACCTCCGGGTGGCGAACAAACTCTCCGCGCCCGAGACCGCCGATCGATACCCGCGCACGATCGCCTACCACCTCGAGCAGGCGGCGCTCGCCTCGCTCGATCTGAACCCCCGGGACCGCACGCTCGCCGAGCGCGCGGCCGAGGCGCTCGCGAACGCCGGCGATCTCGCCCGCCACCGGATCGAGTCGCGGTCGGCGGCCGACCTCTACCAGCGGGCGCTCGCGCTCTCGGGCCCCGAGGACGGCTGGGGTGAGCCAGAGGCGTGGTGCCTCTCGATGCTCGGCGAGTCGCGCTACTGGCTCGGTGAGTTCGACCCCGCCGAATCGGCGCTGCACCGGGCGCTCGACGTGGCGGGCGACGAGAGCGACCGGGTCGCCGCGCACGCCTCCAGGTTCCTGGCCGACATCACGCTGACGATCCGCGGCGACGATGAACGCGCGGCCGAGCTGTTCAGCCGGTCCCTCGAGGCGTCGCGCCGGCTCGGCGATCCGTACGTCCTGTCCCGCACGCTGCTCATGGCGGGATGGGTCCCGTTCTGGCGGAACGAGCTGCCCGAGGCCGAGGCGATGTTCCGCGAGGCGCTCGATGTCGCGCGCTCCGAGGACCGCCGCGACGCCTGGGCCGAGTCGCGCTCGCTCGTGGGGCTGGCGAACGTGACCTCTGCGACGGGGGACGAGCGGGAGGCGCTCGCGACCGCGCTCGAGGCGCTGGTGATCGGGGAGGAAGGCGGCCAGGCGTTCACCGCGGCCGTGGCCCACGAGACGGTCGCGGCGTCGCTCCGGCGCCTGATGCGGCTCGACGAGGCGCTCGAGCACGCGGAGTTGGCCGTGTCCACGCTCCGCGAGCTGGGTGCCCGCTGGGAGCTCGCGAGCGCGCTGGGCGACCGCGGGGCCATCCATCGCCTCGCTGGCCGGCTCGAGGAGGGGGAGCACGACCTGCGTGAGGCCTTCATCCTGTGCCGCGACCTTCAGGAGCGCGCGCTCGTCACGTGGACGGCGGCCGAGCTCGCGAAGGTGCAGGCGCTCCGAGGCGACACGGCCGCGGCCCGTCAGGTGTTGAGCGATCCCGTCGCGCGCACCGCCGAGGGGGAGCCGGGGTCGGCAACCGCCCTGTTGATCGCCGAGGCGATCGTCGCCCTCGTCGAGGACGACCGCGAGACGGCGCTCACGAAGTCGCTCGCGTCGATCGAGGCCGAGAGGGGCCCGCGTGGCGCACCGAACGCGCTCGCCGCGCAGGTGTGGTGGACGGGGGTGCGGTTCGGAGCCGAGCACGTGGGTGGCCCCGCGGCGCTCGAGGAGGCCCGAGCCAGGTTGGACCGCAACGGGTGGCGGCAGGCGCTGATCGAGCCCGGGCAGGCCGCCGACCTGGCCCGATAGCCCGTGCCGACCTCGAGTTCGGCCTTCCCGGGCCGAGGGTGGTTGCATCTCCCACCCGTGCGGAGGAGGCTTCCCGGGCCGGTCGGGTTGCCAACGGTCGATCCGTCCGGTTACATGGATGCTCCCCAGATGACGAGAACGCACCCTTCCTTCCCCATCGCGTTCCGGCTGCTCGCGGTCACACTGGCCCTCGCGGCGGTCGCCGTCGCGTCCTCCGTCGCCGGCGCCACCCCCTCGAAGCAGGATCTCGAGCACGCGCAGTCCAAGGTCAAGATCCTGCTCGCCGAGGTTGCCGACGCGCGTGATCAGCTCTCGGTGATCGACGCGCGGCTCGCGACGGCCACGGCGCAGGTCGACACCGCCGAGGGCAAGCTCGAGGCCCTGACCGCCCAGCTGCTCGACACCCGCGCTCGCCTCGATGAGGCTCGGGCCCGGTACGACGAGATCACCGGGCGGTTGAACGATCGCGCCGCCCAGGCGTTCATGAACGGACCGGCCTCCAACATCGAGTTCCTGCTGGGGTCGTCCTCGCTGGGCGAGCTCTCGGACCGGCTCGAGTTCGTCGACGCGGTGGCGCAGAGCGACGCGGACCTCGCCGCCGAGGTCGACAACCTCCGTGCCCAGCTCGAGACCGACGAGGCGTCGCTCCAGACCCTGCAGGCGGCCGCGCGGAAGGAAGCCCAGAAGGCCGAGGTCCGCAAGCAGGAGATCCTCGCGGACTTCACGCTCCAGCAGGACCTCCTCGCCTCGATCGACGCGAAGCTCGCCGAGGCTCAGACCTACGAGAAGAAGCTGTCGAAGGCGTACAAGGCGGCGCTCGCGGCGGCGTCGTCCCAGGGCTACGGCGGCGGGCACAGCAACGTCCCGATGCCGCCCGGCTGGGAGCACGTCCTCCAGGTCTGCCCCACCGGCTCGCCGCGGAGCTTCGGCGACGGGTTCGGCGCCCCCCGATACGCGGGCGGCTACCACCTCCACAAGGGCGTCGACATGCTGGCCCCGAGCGGCACGCCGATCTACGCGCCCTTCGCCGGGGTCGCGCGGACCGACTACAACTCGCTCGGGGGGAACGTGGTCTTCGTGAGCGGGCAATACGGCACGGTGTACAACGCGCATCTCTCGGCGTTCAGCTCGAGCTCGAACGGCTCGGTCTCGGCGGGAGACATCATCGGGTACGTGGGCGACACGGGCGATGCCACCGGCATCCCGCACAACCACTTCGAGTTCCATCCGAACGTGATGCCGTCGAGTTGGCCCGCGAGCTACTACGGGTACTCGATCATCGAGGACGCGATCAACCCGTACCCGCTGCTCGTGGCGGCCTGCGGCTAGGGCCCCGCCCGGCTAGACGTCGCGCCGGCTGCGTAGCAGGAACCCGATCCCCACCAGTAGTACGCACCCGGCGAGGACCAGCAGCACGATCGCGGTCGTGTTCGTGCCCCCGCCGCCGGTCTCCACGGGCGCGATCGGCGAGGGCGCCGGCACCCCTGCCACCACGAAGGTTCCCAAGCCGGGGATGCGCGCCTGGGCCTGTTGCTGGGCGACCGAGTCGGTCGACTCCAAGGCCCTCCAGGACGTGCCCGTCGCGCTCCGCAGCAGCTCGTGGGTGGCGGCATGGACGTCGGGCGTGACCGGGTACAGCAGGATCAGGTCGATCTCGCCGCTCAGCTCCTTCACCGGCGTGCCGGAGGGTTCGTACGAGGCGCTCAGCGCGTAGGCGTTCCCGAAGGTCACGAGGTCGCCGCCGGGCGCGGGCAGCATCCCAGCG
>Ga0315278_10005268_pt1 | contig 11753 bp, 6 predicted proteins | sample YL17G06_0_MG_FD_203880 | JGI IMG/M metagenome (GOLD analysis project Ga0315278, IMG submission 203880) | Sediment microbial communities from Yellowstone Lake, YNP, Wyoming, USA - YL17G06_0 | ecosystem: Environmental > Aquatic > Freshwater > Lake > Sediment | place: USA: Wyoming | collected... | reverse complement strand
AACCCCGGTGACGGATTCTGCGTGAGCGGGATCAAGACCGACGGCACGATGACGGTCGTGCCGGGGATCACCAACTTCAGAGATTGCGTGGCGTACACCACGGGTCTCACCAGCATGGTGGCAGTTGACGTGACCGCGACGTACGGCAGCGCGACCACGTGCTGTACGACCGGCGCGACGAGTTGCACCAACGCTACCAACCCTAATGGCGTCTTGAACTGGGTCGCCGCTCTGCAGAAGTGTTTCGACACGTCTGCGTGCACGATTCAAGGCGCAGCGGGAAATGTTGACGGGAAGCACACGTACTCGACGAGCCTGTGCGTCAACCCCGCGACCCGCGCGGGAATCTCCCGCGTTGACCTCGACAACACCGCAGCGAACTGCCAGGAAAAAGGCGGCGTGCTTGCCGACGGCCTCTACGGCCATCCCTACGGCGCGTGCTCGGCCTATGGCTGGATCTGGGGCGGCGTAAAGTTGGACGGGCAACTCCCCACAGTGGCGAACAACGGCGTTCTCGCATCCGAGAACCTGGGGTTCTGCTACGCGTCGATGAGGATGACGTCGGTTCCCTATACCGTCGTGACGTGTCCTTCCCAGAACAACCTCTCGCTGGTTTGCACTGGCGGAACAAACCTTGGAAAAACGTGCACCGTGGCCACGCAAGTCGCGGACTGCCCTGGCAGCGGCGGTGGCACCTGCTCAGCGAATACCGCAGGCGGATGGGCGACAGGCTTGGTCAATGACGGCGCCCTGTATCAATCCCAGGCGTCCTACAACGCCGGGCTGGGCTGGACGTTTGCCAGTTCCCAGTGCATCTACCAGTACGGCGTCCAGGGGTATCTCAGTGCCGATCTGCGCGGGCCGGACGGCGTGATCGCGCCAGCAGCCCCGGCGTGCGGCGGGGGTAACGTGGCCGCGGCCACCGGCAACTGCGTGGATTTGACCGGGATCGCGAACCAGGGCCTTTGCCTGGCCATCGGCGGGAACTGGGACAACTGGCTCCCCGTCGGCACGGGTACCGCGCCGTACGCGACGAACGTTCCGGTCGCCACCACACCGGCGGCCTCCACAATCAAGAAGCTCGACGCGACCACATCGATTGCAGCCGGCGGCGGAAAGTTCTTCAGCGGCACGGGAAGCGTTTGCTTGAAGTGCCACTCCGACCAGTCGCGAAACACCATGGAGCGCAACAAGCCAGGCTATGTGGACACGGGCCACAAGCTGGCGGGCGACACGCCCGAGTGGGCCACGGTCGGCAACGCCTGGGGGCTCAAGGGCGTTCAGTGCGAGATCTGCCACGCCACAGGAAAAGCGACGGCGCAAGACCTCGGCACGATCATCTATCAAACGAGGGTCTGCGTCGGCGGAACCGCCGCCGGCACCCCATGCACGAGCGACACGCCCTGCACCGGCGGCGGGATCTGCACGGCCGGCGTGCCGCGCGCCGCCTCCGGCCACAACCAGACCGAATACGGTACGCACGTCACCGGCGTCTGCATCACGTGCCACGGCACGGCGGCAAGTCCCGAAACCGTCAACCCGGCGAGCGTGATCCCCGTAGTGGCCGGCGACTTCGCGCCCACCGCCAAGAACCTGGCCCCGATCGCGAACGAGTTCCTGAACAGCCCGCACGCCAAGTACACGGGATCGAGCAACAAACTCGACGTCATCACCAAGACGAACTATCTGAGCAACTTCGGCGGCAACATCTGCCGGGGCGGCTCGGAGGTGACCGACGCGGCGACGCTGCGTACGAGCACCAGCAAGACCTCGTGCGTCGGAGCGGCCGGCAACGGCGCCGACATGACCACGCTCAGCGCGTGCAACTGCCCGACCTACGGCGGGACCTGGAACGCGACGACCACCAAGTGCGGAATCGTCGTGGCGGGTTCGTTCGACCTGACAAATTGTGTGACCGTCGCCGGAGGAACCTGGAACACCGTCACCTTGCAGTGCGATTTCACCGCCCTCAGAGCAAACACGTGCACCATCATCAACCCTACGGACGGCGTATGGAACCCGATAACGAGCAAGTGCTACGACACGGGCGAATGCACGGGCACGGCCGCAAAGACTTGGGACGCCGGCACGCTTCGCTGCGTAGAGAATCAGACCACATGCACCGCGCAGGCCGACTCCGGTTACAACTTCATCTGGAGTCCCACGGGCACCGCGGGTAATAAGAGCATCATCACAACGAGCGGCGCCGGCTGCTACAAGGCGTTCGGAGCCGGCACCATCTACGCGACGTACTACGATACGGCGACCAGCACCGCCAAGAAAATCCCGTTCCTGGATTCGGCGACGAACGTCGCATGCACGAGTCCTACGTTGGGTGCCGGCGCCTTCTGGATCGCTGACGGAGAGGCCGCGGGTACGACGACCGTTGGCAGCGTTGCTTATCCGGGCACCGACGCAGGTAACTGCATGACCTGCCATGACGTCCACTGGTCCTTGGAGTCGACGGACCCAGAGGCCGAGCCGATCCGAAGGGAATGCACCACGTGCCACGAGAATTCCGGGACCTCGGCATCGGGCGCGCCCCAGGTCAACCTGGCGACGATCAACCACCAGCCTGGGGCAGGGACTCCGATCGTGGACCCGAACGACCCGGACGCGGCTTGCGAAACCTGCCACATGCCGAAATCGGCGCGGACGGCGGGTAGCTCACCGATGCACCTCTGGCGCATCAGCACCGATCCCAGCTACGTGACGATGACGAGCCCCCAAGCCGCAACAGACGCCAGTGGCAATGCGTGGGTCGACATCGATCACGCCTGCGGTCAATGTCACGGCGGCGGCACCGCCCAGGGTCCTGGGTATCAGCCCGTTCCCCCGGCGCTCTATCGCACGAGGGCGACGCTGGCGCCCGTGGCCTTGGGGATGCACTCGTCTTCCGGCGTGAACTACGCGGTCACGTTCAGCACGGCGGTCAGCGGGCTCACGGTCAACGTGGATGCCACGGTGGACTGCGGCACCGACGCCTACGGGAACATCTTGCCGTGCCCCCTGTTCACCTACGACTGGAACTGGGGTGACGGTACCGTTCCTCACGGTTCCGGCGACCCCGCGACCCACCCCTACACGGCCGGCGGCAAGTACGAAATCACGTTGACCTTGGCGCTGCTTTCCAACGGCCAGCTGGTGGGCGCCCCCGTGACCCGAGGCGTGACACTCACCGCTCCGAACCAAGCCCCGACGGCCGTGGGCACGTGCGGCTGGAACGCCGACACCTGGACCATGACGGTCAACGACAACTCGTCCGACCCGGACGACACGACCCTGGCAAATCTGTCGGTCGTGGTCGATTGGGGCGACGGCGGCGCGAAGTCGCCCGTCCCCAGGGTGGCTCGGCCTGTGTCCGTCTCGAAGGCCTACACGCGGATCGGGACTTTCTTCACGACCGTAAAGGCGACCGACATCAAGGGCGCGTCGTCCTCGTACAACTGCCTCCTCACCTATCCCACCGGGGTCACTCCGGCCTACTTCTCGATCGCCGGAACGGTGAAGACGAGCTTGGGGGTTGGAATTCCGGGTGCTCTCGTCACGCTGAAGAAGGGCACCGCCACCGTCGCTGCGACAGTAACGGCGGCGAACGGTACGTACACGTTCTCGAATCTCAAGCCAGGGAAGTACTCGGTCACGGTCACCAAGTCGGGGTACGGGTTCGGTAGTGCCCCCCAGATCCCGACGATCAGCGTAGGGATAAGCCAGACCGGCCAGGATGTGACGGCTGTAACGACACCCTTCGGGGGGATGCGGAATAGCGAGGGGTTGAACAATGCGAACTAATCAAATCCACGGAGGAATCATGTTCAAGAGTTGCCTTTACGGGTTGCTTGCAGTCGGACTCGGGCTCGTCCTCGCGCCCAACGCCTTGGCTTACAACGGCACCTACGTTCCGGGTACCGGGATCAACAACACGCCGCACGATCTTGGGACAGCGGGCAACGGCATGACCTATCCTGCCATTCCGGACGATACGCTCACCCGCAAGTGCATCTGGTGCCATGCGCCGCACAACACCTACAGGCTCAGCACGGCAGCGGGCGGTGCGGGCCCGGTGGCGCCGAGCGCCTTCACCTATCTGCCGCTCTGGAATCACAACGTCACCGGTTTCCTCACGACCTTCCAGATGTACGAAAACGGCACGGGCGGGCCGCAGACCGGCCCCAAGGCCCTCCAGGCTCCGACGGGGGCGAGAACCCCGGGCAGCACGTCGCTGCTCTGCCTGAGTTGCCATGACGGCACGATCGCCGTCAACTCCTACGGCAACAGCCCTGCCCAGCTGTCCAAGTCCGTATCCTCCGGCTCGAACATGATCAGCCCCACGTACCAGATCGGCAAAGACAAGTACCTCGGGAACCACCACCCGATCGGCTTCGACTACCTCACCGTCCAGTCCGTCGATACCGAAATCCGAGATGCCGACGTGTTCGCGATGACCCCGACCGAAAACATCAGCAACTACCTGAGCAACGGCAAAGTGGAGTGCTCCACCTGCCACGCGGTTCACAACAAAGGAAACGGCGGCGAAACGCTGCTGTGGAGAAGCGACCAGAACAGCCAGCTGTGCCTCACCTGCCACGACAAGGGCCTTTACACCCAACCGTGACACCTGGCTGTAGCTCGGTATGAATCCGGCAAGAGGGGAACGGGAAACCGTTCCCCTCTTTGCTTTTGGGGATGCTAGGCTTGGTGTCTTTTGGAGGACAGCCTGCATGACGTCGATGTCGCACAGCGTCAGAGGAGCGGCCCTCGCGGCCCTCGTGGTTCTCGCAACGGGGTGCGTGGCGCCGGCCGGGAAGGTGAAGGCGGTGCCCTTGTTCTTCCCTCCCTCCCCGGAGCTTCCCCGCCTCCAGTACCTGACCTCCTTCAGCGGTTCGAGGGACGTCGAGACGCAGACCGCGTTCAACCGCTTCGTGGTCGGCGAGAAGCAGGACGTGAAGCTCGACAAGCCTTACGGCGTCGCCATCCACGAGGGGAAGATCTACGTCTGCGACACCAACGCCACGGTCGTGGTGTTCGATCTGAAGAGCAAGGTGTTCGAGAACCTGAAGGGCGCGGTCGGCCCGGGGAAGCTCGTTCAGCCGACCAACATCAGCATCGAAGCCGACGGCACCAAGTACGTGGCGGACCCCGCCCGCGGCCAGATCGTCGCGTTCGATCGGGACGACCAGTACCTGAGAGCCTACGGAGAGCCGGGGGCCTGGCGGCCCGTCGATGCCGTGGCCTTCGAGGACCGGCTCTACGTCGCGGACTTGGCCAACCACGTGATCAAGGTCTTCGACAGGCAAAGCGGCGAGCTGATCAAGGCCATCGGCGACAAGGGCGAACCGACCGAACGGCTCGACCGCCCCACGAATCTGGCTTTCGACGCCGAGGGCTACCTCTACGTCACCGACTTCGGCAGGTTCCAGGTCGTCAAGTTCGACCGGGACGGTCACTTCACCTCGGCGTTCGGGAAGCCCGGAGACGGTCCGGGGCACTTCGCCAGGCCCAAGGGAAGCGCCCTGGATCGGAAGGGCCAGCTCTTCGTGGTCGACGCGTCCTACAACAACGTGCAGCTCTTCAACAAAGAAGGGCGCATCCTGCTGTTTTTCGGGGAGGGCGGCGAGAAGCCGGGCAACCTCCTGCTGCCGGCGAAGGTCGCGGTGGACTACGACAATCTCGAGTACTTTAAGGACTACCTCGATTCCGGCTTCCAGGCCGAGTACCTGGTTCTCGTCACGAGCCAGTTCGGGCCCCACGCCGTGAGCGTGCTGGCCTACGGCTACGAGAAGGGGAAGCAGTACCCCACCGACGAAGAGCTGCTTCGGCAGATCGACGAGCGTCAGAAGAAAGAACTGGAGAAGCTCCCGAAGGAAGAAGCTCCACCGCCGAAGGACCCCGACAAGCCCCAGCAACCATGAACCAATAATGAAGGTACGGAGCGTGGCCTCGTGGACGTGCGTTGCGGCCTTGCTGACCCTGGGCTGCAGCGCGACGTCACGCCACAAGGCCCTGACCATCTTCTTCGACGGTGTGCCTCCCCAGAAGACGGCCGACGCGGGTCAGGGGCAACAGGCCGCGGCCACGACGATCGCCGCACCCTTGCGACAAATCGCGGGCTCGGAGCACGGCCCCTATGCGGCGAAGTTGTGCAACGCCTGCCACGAGGGAGGGGCGACGAACGCGTTGGTCGCGCCGAACGACGAGCTCTGCTTCCGGTGCCACACGATCAAGCTGGACAAGATGTTCATCCACGGCCCGCTCGCTTCGGGGGGCTGCCTGGTCTGTCACGATCCCCATAGCTCCCGTTACCCCCATCTCTTGGTGTCCGATTCCGGCAGCTTCTGCCTCGGGTGCCACGATCGAGAAACCGTAGCGAAGATCGAAGGACACGGCGAGCTGAACGAGAACTGCACCACCTGTCACGATGCCCATGGGTCCGATACGAAGTACCTGCTGAAGTAACGGCGGAGTTGCGGAGTGCGCGTCAAGTTCACGCTCATCCTCCTGACGGCGCTCGCGTTGGCGTTGGCGCCGGCCCGCGCCAGTTGGGCCGACTTCGCCCCGAGGCCGTTCGAAAACGGCGCCTACTTCGAGCTGTTCGGCTCGGAGGAGCGGGACAACAACTTCAACAACGATCGGCGTTACGGATGGAGCGACACGTTCTTCACGGAGAAGATCACCTTTTTTTCGAACGGCTATTTCTACCACCCGCGATTCCTGCAGTATCAGTTCTCCGTTTCAGGGGCTTTGAAGCAGGAGGACTACGCGCAGAGCTTCGCTCCATCCGTCGGTTGGACGCGAGGCACGGGATTCGACTACAACGCCAGGCTCTTCTTCCTGCCCGAACACCCCTACAACTTCGAGTTGTTCGCACTCCGGCGCGAGCCGCTCTACAAGGAACAGTCCGAAACGCAGCACAGCAGCGTCGAAACCAGCAACGGCGCGAGATTCCAGTACCGGCGGAAGCCTTTCTTCGTCCACGCCGGCTACCTCAACAACACGACGAGCTCACAGGCGAGTTCATCGAACGTCCAGCAGATCAACCTGGACGGCGAGTATTTCAAGGAGTTCGCGGGCGGCAACATGTTATCCACGACGGCGTTTTTCAAGCCCTCACGCTTCACCGGCGACCGGGGGCTTAGCGGGAGTACGACTTCGTACGGCTTGACGGGCCTCGTGGACGCTCACGCTGTGCGCCTCAACCTCACCGCGACGCAGAGCGCGTACGATCAGGACAGCCCGCTCTCCGGACGGCTCGAAAACGAACAGTTCGCATTCCAGGAACGTCTGAGCGCGTATCTGCCGCTGAACTTCAGGACGGATTTCTACTACCGCGTCTTGAACAACAAGAGCACCACGACGACCCTGAGAGCTCCGGAACCCGTCGAACTGTCGGACGACAGCGACGAGCTCGAGGCCGTCTTCTCGCACCGGCTGTATCAGAGCCTGGACAGCCAATACACGTTCCTGCGCACCTCGATGAACTCCTCCGGAGGGGACTCGACCACGGTGTCCAACACGCTCGGGCTGAACTACTCCAAGGAGATACCGCGCGGCAGAGTCCTGGCCGGCGTGTACCTCGGTACGATCCACACGGATAGCGGCGGGCAGACGGACGTCCCCAGTGAGCCGCATCCGGCGATCAACGTTCCTTCGCCGGGGGTCTTCAGCCTCGCCCGGCAAAACGCCGTGCAGGAGAGTCTCTCCGTTTTTCTTCGGTCGCCGTTGCCGCCTTTCGAAACGATCCGCCTGGTGGAGTTCGTCAACTACACGGTGAGGCCCGGGACGAACCCGCTCGAGGTCACCGTGTCCTCGCTCCCCCCGCAATTCGTCGTGCCGGGAACCTACGATTTCGTCGTGTCCTATTCCCTCGCCGCCGGGACCTTCGAGCAGCGCACGAACTCTTACGGTTTCAACACGAGCGTCCCGCTGCTCGACAACTTGCTGACCCCCTATTACAGCTTCCTCGCGGTTCGATCCGAGATCCTCTCGGGGGTGTTTCCCGGGATCCCCCTGGACTCCACGACGAACACGCTGGGCCTCACGTTCCTGGACGGGCCGTGGCGCGCCTTGGGCGAGTTCCAGTCTCTCGATTGGGCCGTGAGCCCCTACCGCTCGTTTAGGGGGGAGGTTCAGTACGCGGGGTCCGTCGACCCGACGCTGCGTCTCTACGCGACGGCCGACTACCTGTACAGGTACTATCCGGTGGGGACGTCAGACGATTTCCCCATCTCGTACACCGAAAGGAACATCAGCCTCACCGGCAACCTCCAGAAGGATTTCTTGTCCCGGAGCCTGATGCTGACCGCGGGCGGCTCGTACAGCCGGGTGCTGGGACTCGCGGATTCGAACGCCTATGCGTTGAACTCGGCGTTGAGCTGGAGGATCGGGAAGCTGGAGTTGAGCGCCGGTGTCAACGCTTATGGCTCGGATGCGCAAGGAACCGGCGGCGGCCGATACAACCGCAACCATCAGTACTACTACGTCAAGGTTTTGCGAAGGATCTTCTAGATGACCGGACCGCGGACCGCCATGCTCCTCGCCCTCGCGCTGGCCTCCCCCGCGTGCGCCGCGAAGTGGACGGTGCGAACGGTGCCCTCCCCCGTCGCCCTCCAGTGGCCCTATCAGCCGAACAAGGCGAAGCTGACCTTCGTCGAGTCGTTGACCGGATTCTCCCAGCAGAAGGGCTCCCGCGCGGCGTTCAAGGCGTTCGTCTACGGGAGCGAACGCGGAGAGGGGAACGCGTTCGTCCTCCCGGTGGCCATAGCGATCGGCACGGACGGCCGCATCGCGGTCGCCGACATGGGGCGCCGGTGCGTTCATCTCTACATCCCGGCGGCGCAGCGCTACCTCCGCCTGACCGGAGTGAAAGGCGACAGGATCAGCTCGCCCGTCGCCGTGATCTTCGATGAGGAGTTGCGGCTCTACGTCTCGGATTCCGCGGGAAAGATCTTTGGATTCGGACCCGAAGGAGAGCTCCGGTTCGCCGTGACGAAGGCCGGCGCGGACGCGCTCGAACGACCCACCGGACTCGCCTACTCGAAGCACAAGAAGCTGCTCTACGTCGTGGACACGCTGGCGAACAAGGTCCATGCCTTCGACACGACGGGGATGCTCGCCTTTTCTTTCGGCCAGCGCGGTGAAGAAGCCAACCGCTTCAACTTCCCCACCCACATTTTCTGGTCTGCGAAGGGCGAGCTGTACGTCACCAACTCCCTCGCGTTCCGGATCGAGATCTTCGACGAAAACGGCAAGGCCTTGGGGTCTTTCGGCCGTCACGGCGACGGATCCGGAGATCTGGCGATGCCCAAGGGGATCGCCGTGGACAAAGACGGCATCGTCTACGTCGTCGACAGCCTCTTCGACAACGTGCAACTCTTCAACCGGCAGGGAGACTTCCTCCTGACACTCGGCAGGAGAGGGGTCGATTTCGGCGAGTTTTGGCTCCCCTCGGGAGCGTTCATCGGAGACAATGGTGACCTGTACGTCTGTGACACCTACAACCGGCGCATCCAGGTGTTCCGGATCACGGAGCGATATGCGGAAAGCGCGTTCTGATTCCGGCCGCGCTCGCTTGCGCGTCCTGATCGGGGCCCTGGGCCTGTTCGGCTCGGGGTTCGCCCTCACGGTCCTAGCGCAGACGACGTCGAACATGGTCAACACCAAGCACAACCTCTCGATGACGGGTCCCGGGGTGGCTCGGGCCTCGACCGAGACCCGGATCTGCATCTTCTGCCACACGCCTCACAATGCGACCCCGCTGAGCCCTCTGTGGAACAAGGACCTCGAGCCGCAGGCCTACACGGTGTATACGAGCCCCACGCTGAGGGCCGGGTTGCTCTCCCAACCCTCGGGGCCGACGAAGCTCTGCCTCAGCTGTCATGACGGCACGATCGCGATGGGCTCCGTCATCAACCCCAGCGGGGGCATCGCGCTGTCCGGCGGCAACACGCTGCCTTCCGGCAGCCTGTCGAACTTCGGCCTGGACCTGTCGGGGCATCACCCCGTGTCGTTTCCGTATCACAACGCTCTTCCCAACGTCGAGCTGCAGGCGTCCCCCCCGAGCGAGCTGACCTACGGCGGGGCCGATGAGGTTCACTGCATCACCTGCCACGATCCGCACAAGGACCTCTACGGCAAGTTCCTGATCAAGGACAATCGTTACTCGGCGCTGTGCACGACCTGCCATCAACTCACCGGTTGGCCAGGGTCGGCCCACGCCACCTCGACGGCCTCGGTGGTCGGCATCCTGCCGCGGCCGCCGAAAACGTGGCCCGCTTACACGCAGCTCAACGAATGGGGTTGCGAGACGTGCCACGCGCCCCACTTTGCCCCAACGACGGAGTACCTGCTCAATTTCACGGCAGGACCTGTCGCCTTCTCGTGCACCACCGCCGGCTGCCACGGATCGTCGACGGGCGCGCCCCCCGGCGCGTCAGTCCGATTGGTGGATATCGGCTGGCAGGTGCGAAAGATCTCGGCGCATCACGAAATACCCGGGCAGGCCTCGGGCTCGCTGCCATCGCCGGGGCCGTTACCCGGGCCCAACGTCCCCGGAGTCAGCTGCGCCGGTTGTCACAATCCCCACGTTGGCAGCACTTCTGAAACGAAGGCTCCCTACGCTTCCGGCCTCCTGCGGGGCGTGCGCGGGATCGACAGAAACGGCGGGATCTTGGCTTCGGCCACCTACGAGTACGAAGTCTGCTTTAGGTGCCACGGAGACACTTCCTCCGACCTCGACCTGGTGCCACGTGTCCTCTCCACCACCAATACGCGTCTTGCGTTTGCCGTGGAGAACCCGTCATTCCATCCGGTCGTCGGCATGGGGAAGAACCTGAACGTCCCCAGCATCCCCTCCTCGTTCGAGCCGGGCATGAACGCTTCGCAGCAGATCTACTGCACCGCGTGTCACTCCGACGACGAGGGCGGATCGAGGGGGCCGCACGGCTCCTCCTTCGTGCCGATCCTGAGGCAGCGTTACGAGGTGGCCGACAATTCGCCGAACACCTTCGAGAGCTACGCCCTCTGCTACCGGTGCCACGATCAGTCGAGCATCCAACGCGACGTGAGCTTCAAGAAGACGGCGTTCCCGCGCACCCCCTCCGGCGGGGGGCACAGCGGGCACCTCGCGGCGGGGGCCCCCTGCTCCGCCTGCCACGATCCGCACGGCGTCAGCGAGGCGGGTGCACCGGGAACTGGGTCCCACACGCACCTCATCAATTTCGACGTCCGCATCGTGTTGCCGAAGACCGGGAGCGCCGTCCCCGTGTTCGTCGACACCGGGACATTCTCGGGGAGTTGCACGCTCGTCTGCCACGGCGTGGCTCACGACAACACGTCGTACCCGTGAAGTAACGGAGGAGGGGTCAGGCCCCTTTTCCGTTACATGACGGGGGGCTTCGCGGGGTCGGGCTTCTTGCCGGGGTTCTTGCGGTCGTAGTTCTGGGTCTTGTGACATCCCGGCGAGCAGCTTCCGCCCGTTTCCGTCTTCACGAACTTCAGGGGCAGGCTCCACTTCCCGAACGGAACGCTGTCCGCCATCAGCTTGGGCCGGCTGCTGCCATGCAGGTTGTGGCACATCTTGCAGCTTCTACCTTTTTGCTTGTTGTTGACGTGCAGGTAGTGGAGGTTCCGCTCACCGTCCCTAAACCCCGTCGCGAACGACGTGTCCGGGTACTGAACGAGATCCCGCTTGTGACAGCTGAAGCACAGCGCGTACTCCGTGTCGGTATACGGGGCGTACGGGTTCGGCGGGAACT
>Ga0315278_10005267_pt1 | contig 11753 bp, 10 predicted proteins | sample YL17G06_0_MG_FD_203880 | JGI IMG/M metagenome (GOLD analysis project Ga0315278, IMG submission 203880) | Sediment microbial communities from Yellowstone Lake, YNP, Wyoming, USA - YL17G06_0 | ecosystem: Environmental > Aquatic > Freshwater > Lake > Sediment | place: USA: Wyoming | collected... | reverse complement strand
TGCGAAGAGATCGACCGGGGCGCGAACATGAAGGCGCGCAGGCACGAGGTACTGCCAGTGCGCTGCGGCCTGGCAGCGACCGCGATCGCAGAAAGGTATTGATGCCAAGACCATGAAGCCAGGTGAGCCGCTCCAACCCGAAGAGCTCTACCGAAAAAGCGATCCGGAGAGCATCCCCTTCACGACCACCGCCGAGCTCGAGGCGCCAACCGAGTTCTTCGGGCAACGGCGCGCTCTCGACGCGGTCCGCTTCGGAGTCGGCATTGGGCGCGAGGGTTACAACATCTTCGCGCTGGGGCCCTCCGGCACGGGCCGACACTTCCTCGTGCAGCAGCTCCTCGAGCAACGCGCCGAGAAGGGCCCGGCGCCGCGCGATCAGTGCTACGTTCACAACTTCGACGAGCCGCATCGGCCTCGGTCGATGCGACTCCCCGCCGGGGTTGCGGTCCAATTTCGCAAGGACATGGAGCGGCTCGTCGAAGAGCTTCGTCCGGCACTGACCGCTGCGCTCGAGAGCGAGGAGTACCGCACTCGGCGCCAGGTCATCGAAGAAGAGATCAAGGAGCGGCAGGAGAAGGCGCTCGCGGAGCTCGAGGAGCGCGCAAAGCGGCAAGGCTTCGCGCTGCTGCGCACGCCGATGGGCCTCGTGCTCGCCCCAGTGCGGGATAACGAGATCATCACTCCGGAGCAATTTCAAAAGCTGCCGGATGTCGACCGTCGGCAGAAGGAAGAGCAGCTGCAAACCCTGCAGCGCGAGCTGCAGGAGACCATCCGCAAGATGCCGCAGTGGGAGCACGAGGCGCGCGAACGGCTGCGCGAGCTCAACCGCGAGATCGCGCGCCTCGCAGTCGGCCACCTGATCGCCGCGCTGCGCGAGAAGCACCGTGAGCTCGTCGACATCGTCGCCTACCTCGACGCCGTCGAGCGCGACCTCGTCGAGAACGCACGGAGCCTGCTCTCGGGCGACGAGCTTCCTCCGGCCCTGATGCATGGCGGCGCGGCGAGCGTGCTCGGGGAACCGCCGTGGCTGCGGCGCTACCGCGTCAACGTGCTCGTGGATCACGGCGCCTCGAGCGGAGCCCCGGTCGTCTACGAGGACAATCCGAGCTACGAGAACCTGATCGGCCGCGTGGAGCACCTGGCACAGATGGGCGCTCTCGTCACCGATTTCACGCTCATCAAGCCCGGGGCGCTGCATCGCGCCAACGGCGGCTACCTGGTTCTCGATGCGCTGCGCGTGCTGCTCGAGCCCTTCGCCTGGGAGGCGCTCAAGCGAGCGCTGCACTCCCGGCAGCTGCGGATCGAGTCGTTGGGACAGCGGCTGAGCCTCGTCAGCACGGTCTCCCTGGAGCCCGAGCCCGTCCCTCTGGACGTCAAGGTCGTTTTGATCGGCGACCGGCGCCTGTACTACCTGCTCTGCGACCTGGATCCGGACTTCTCGCGTCTCTTCAAGGTGGCTGCGGACTTCGAGGACGACGCCGAGCGCACGGCCGAGAGCGAAGCCGGCTACGCGCGGCTCGTGGCGATGCTCGCCCGCAAGGAGGGGCTTCGCCCGTTCGATCGCGGCGCCGTGGCGCGCGTGATCGAGCAAGGCGCGCGCTCGGCGGGCGACTCGGAGAAGCTCTCCGCCCGCACGGAGAGCGTTCTCAACCTACTTCGCGAAGCCGACTACTGGGCCGGCGAGGCCGGCCGCGGCGTTGCCAGCGTTGAGGATGTCGAGCGTGCGATCGAAGCGGAGATCGCTCGCTCCGACCGCATCCGCCGGCGGCTTCTCGACGAGGTGCTACGCGGAACTCTCCTGGTCGATACGACGGGCAGTCAGGTCGGGCAGGTGAACGGTCTCTCCGTACTCCAGCTCGGGGGCTTCGCGTTCGGGCATCCGACCCGAATCACGGCGCGCGTGCGGGCCGGCAAGGGCGAGATCATCGATATCGAGCGCGAGGTCAAGCTCGGCGGCCCGATCCACTCTAAGGGGGTCCTGATCCTTTCCGGGTTCATCGGCGGGCGCTACGCGCGAGAGCGTCCGCTGTCGCTCTCGGCAAGCCTGGTCTTCGAGCAGTCCTACGGCGGGGTGGAGGGCGACAGTGCGTCCGCCGCGGAGCTCTTCGCGCTACTCTCCGCCATCGCCGAGATGCCGCTGCGGCAGTCGCTCGCGGTCACCGGCTCGGTGAATCAGCACGGGCGGCTCCAGGCGATCGGCGGAGTCAACGAGAAGATCGAGGGCTTCTTCGATCTCTGCCAGGCGAGGGGTCTCACCGGCGAGCAGGGGGTGCTCGTTCCCGTCGCCAACGTCAAGCATCTCATGTTGCGTAACGATGTCGTGGAGGCTGCGCGCGCGGGCCGATTTCGCATCGTTCCGATCGAGACCGTGGATCAGGCGATGGAGATCCTCACCGGCTTCCCCGCCGGCGAGCGAGACGCACGCGGAAGTTACCCCGCGGGGAGCGTCAACCGGCGGGTGGAGATGCGGCTGGCCCGGCTAGCGGCGATCTGGTCCGCGGCCGGGGACGAAGCCTGGAGGAAGGGACCGTGAGCGAGACCGGGGTCTTCGGCCGGGTTCTCGTCGCCCTGGATGCCTCGCCGCACAGCCTGACGGCGCTCGACGCCGCGGTGGAATTCGCCGCGCTCTTCGATGCCGAGCTGCTCGGGATCTTCGTGGAGGATGCGGAGCTGCTGCGGCTCGCCGATCTGCCGTTCGCGAGCGAGGTGGCCTCGTTCTCGGCGTCCATTCAGCCTCTCGACGCCGAGCGAATGCGGCTCCAGCTCCGCGCGGTCGCCGAGCGCTCCCGCCGCGCCCTGGCGGTTTCGGCGGAGCGCGCCCGCGTGCGCTGGTCCTTCCGAGTGGCGCGCGGCTCGGTCGCCGCCGCGGTGATGGAAGGGGCGGGCGGCCGCGACCTGATCAGCTTCGGCCGGCGCGGTTGGTCGCGGCCCAGCGAGCCCCGGCTCGGCCGCACCGCGCGGGCGATCTTGTCCGAGGCGCGGGCCTCTACGCTCGTGCTGCAGCGCGGCCGCCCGATCGGCGCGCCGCTTTGCGCGCTCTACGACGGCTCGAGGGCCGCACGCCGCGGCCTCGACGCGATCGCTTGCCTGGCAAGAGGAGGCGCTCCGACGGTCGTGATCGTCGCGAGCGACGAGAGCGTCGCCGAACGCCTCGAGCGCGAAGCGGAAGAGATCCTGCAAGCGCAGGGGATCACGGCCGAGGTACGGCGCGTCAGCGGATCGAATCGCGAGACGATCCGCGCCGCGATTCGCGCCGTGGGGGCCGGGCTGGTCGTGCTGCCGATCGATGGAACGATCGCGACGCGCGAGGAAGTCGTCGACCTTCTCGGGGACTTGGACGTTCCGGTCCTTCTCGTGCGTGACGTCGAGTAGGAGAGGGAAACACATGGGAGACACCTTCAGGCTTGTCGCCGCCGCGACCGCGCTGCTCACTGCCGCTTGCTGCGGCACCGGCCCGGAGACCCTGCGACGCCATACCTATCCGCCGTCGTTCAACTACGTGCCGCACGAGGATCTCCACTCCGCAATGTGGCAGCTCGCCCACGATACCTACGAGCTCGACCGGATCCTCCGCGAAAGTGCGAGCGGAGGCGGTTACCCCCGCGAAGAGATTCTCGGCTTACTCGCCGGCATGGACGAGGCAGCTCGCAGCCTCGGCCCGGGCGGATGGCCTGCGAATCACCCGCAGATCGGCGCGAACGTCGACCTGCTGCGGCAGGACATCGAGCGCGCGCGGCAGGCGGCAGAGCGTAATCCGCCGAACTACTTTTACGCCGGCGCGGTCTCGGGCGCCTGCCTGTACTGCCACGCCTCGCGACCGTGAGGACCAGGCTCCGCTCTCGCCCCCCATGCTCGCCGCCGCTGCCGAGTAATTCGGATGACCCCTGAGCCGTGCGCGCGGGGTGCTGACTCGAATTCGTCGATGGTGCGCGAGACAAGGAAGGTGGTCACGGGCAAACCAGCGTGCCCGCACGTCCCCCACAAGCCTCCTCGAGCTCTACGATCGTCGTGATGAGCGCAGCACGGCCCGTCGCTTCCGTGAAGGCGATGGCGCTCTCGACCTTCGGCGCCATCGAGCCGGCTAGAAACGTGCCCGATGCCAGGCGGCGACGCGCTTCGGCAACGGGCATCTTGCCGATGGGTCGCGCCTGCGCGCTGCCGAAGGCCTCGAACGCGCACGGCACGTCGGTGGCGAAGAGGAGCCGCTCCGCATCGAGCGCGATCGCCAGCAGCGCTGCCACCCAGTCCTTGTCGATCACGGCGGGCTGCGGCGCGCGGCTGCCCTGGCGCGCGGCGAGCGCCACGCCTCCGCCTCCGCCTGCGACCACGTGATGGGTCGTGAGCAGCACGCGGATCGCCTGCAATTCCAGTACGGCGATCGGCCGCGGCGAGGCGACGACGCGCCGAAAGCCGTGCCCGCCGGGGATCGGCACAGACGGAACGCCGAGCGGCGGATGCGCGAGGATCGCGCCGACAGGCTTCGTCGGCGAGCGAAAGGCCTCGTCGTGCGGATCCACGAGGGCTCGCGTGACGAGCGCTGCGCACGGCTCGTCCGCCAGACGCGTCTCGAGCGCTTCCACCAAGAGATAGCCGAGCTCTCCCTGCGTCTGCGCCACGTGAACGTCGAGGCTCTCGGAGTCCCCGATGCCCTGCGCACAGAGCAAGCGGCCGACCTGCGGTCCGTTGCCGTGGACAACGAGCAGGCGTGCGCCCTGCACGGCGAGCCGCGCGATCTCGGCGGCTGCTCGCCCGATCACGGCGCGCTCGGTCGCGAACGAGAGATCTCCCGCCGGCGGGCTGATCGCGTTTCCGCCGAGGGCGACGACGACGAGCGGGCGTGACGCGTCCGACGTCATGAGCGGCGCCCGAGCCGGTCGCCGAGGTGCTCGAGGAAGCCGTCGACGATCGATCCGAGCGTGGGCTCGCCGGCCTCGGCGAACTCGTAGCGGGCGCGCACGATCGGCTTGCCCACGGCGATCAGGGCGGCGAGATCGATCGGCGTAGCCGAGACGACGACCTCGGCATCCGAGCGCTCGATGGTTTCACGCAGCGCCTCGAGCTGCGCGGCGCCGTAACCGACCGCGGGCAGAACCGCGCCGATGTGCGCATGGCGAGCGAAGACCTCGCGGATCGGTGCCGGTGCAGACGCGCGCGGATCGACGATGGCACCCGCTCCGGCTCGAAGGGCGGCGACCAAGCCCGCGCCGTAGGGCATACCGCCGTGCGTGACGGTGGGACCGTCCTCGACGACCAGCACGCGTCGGCCACGAACCGCCCGAGGCTCGTCGAGCCGCACCGGCGAAGCGGCGCGCACCACGGTCGCGTGCGCGTTCAGCCCACGCACCGCGTCGATCACGCGTTGTACGTCCGAATCCGCGGCCGCGTCGACCTTGTTCACCACGACGACGTCGGCCATGCGCAGCACGGCCTCGCCCGGATGGTAGCCGTCGACCTGGCCCGGCCGGAGCGCGTCGACTACGACGATGTGAAGATCGGGGCGGACGAAGGAGAAATCGTTGTTGCCGCCGTCCCAGACGATCAGATCGGCGTGCTCGGCCGCCTGCCGGACGATCTCGGCGTAGTCGATTCCCGCGAACACGACGTTGCCGGCCGCGAGATGCGGCTCGTACTCCTCTCGCTCCTCGATCGTGCAGCGCGCCCGTTCGAGATCCTCGCGCGCGGCGAAGCGTTGCACGCGCTGCTGCTCGAGGCTGCCATACGGCATCGGGTGGCGAAGCACGGCCACACGCAGCGCCCGCTCACGCAGCCGTCGGCCAAGCCAACGGGCGATCTGCGACTTGCCGCATCCGGTGCGGACCGCACAAACCGCAATCACGGGAATCGCCGCTTCGAGCATCGTGCTGTCTGGCCCGAGGAGCAGAAAGTCGGCGCCGACCGCCAGGGCCCGTGACGCGAGGTGCATGACGTGGGCGTGGGAGACGTCGCTGTAGGCGAAAACGACTTGCGTGACACCCTCGCGAGCGCAGATCGTCTCGAGATCGGCCTCGCGCTCGATCGGGATCCCCTCTGGATAGAGCGCACCTGCGAGCGACGGCGGATACCGGCGGTCGGTGATGCCGGGAATCTGCGTCGCCGTGAACGCGACCACGGCGACGTTCGGATCGTCGCGATAGCGCACGTTGAAGTCGTGGAAATCTCGGCCCGCGGCGCCGAGGATCACGATCCGGCTCTTCGGAGTCTTTTCGTTCTTCACGCCGTCTTCGGCCGCGTGCCCCCGGAACGCGCGCCCGGGCGGCACGACCGTTCACTCCAAGCGATTTCAACCAATGATCGTGCCAGCGATGCGGCCTTCGTGGAGCAGTGCTTGCATGGCAAGACCTCGGAGGATTCTCGAAATGTCCCTTTCGAAACATCTGGAAGCCGCCGTCGAGAAGCTGAAGAATGCCGAGTCGCGAATCGCAGCAGCGAGAAACAAAGCTTCGAACCCCGAGGACCTGCGGCTCTGGTTGGTCGCTCTGAGCGACTTCTGCTCGGCACTATCCGACATCCAGACGTTCAACAACGAGTCGGTGCACGAAAAGCTTCACGAGCTTGCCGAGCGTATCGGGCTCAAGAAATTTTCGTCTCACCCGTCGAAATGACGACCAGCCGCGTGCGAGGGCCGGGCGTTTCTCGGTTTCGAGAGAGGGCGGACCGGGAATTCCCGCCAATCGGAACAATCGAGCGCGAATGAAGATCAAGCGAATACTCGCCCCAACCGATTTCTCGGCGCCGTCGCTCGCGGCAATCGATCACGCCGTAGACCTGGCGCGAATGTTCGACGCCGAAGTGATCCTGCTGTTCGTCCAGGAGGCTCCCTATTTTGGTCCCGAGCCTGACCCGTACGTAGTCTCGCCGAACTTCCGCCTGCTCTTCGCCGAGCATCAGCGCGTCGTCCGGGAGCAGATGTCGGCGCTCCACGCGAGACTCGGGAAGCGGGGCGCGCGCTGCCGCGCGATGCTCGGCGAGGGCAACGCGGCGGCGCAGATCCTGGCCACGGCGCGGAAGGTGAAGGCGGACCTGATCGTCATGGCAACACATGGACGAACGGGAGCGAAGCGATTCTTCGTCGGAAGCGTCGCGGAAAAGGTCGTCCGGGGGGCGCGATGTCCCGTTCTGACCCTGCGTATGGCGCCGGCCGCTCGGCCAAGACGCCGGTCGAAGTAGTCAACTCGACCCTGCCGCCTCGGCAATCCGGCCTCATCGAAGCTCATCGCCGCCCGATCGGCGAGGTCTATGCTCATCTCGGTAGCCAGCCGGGTGGCATCAGCGCCGAGGCTGCTCGCGGGCGCCTTCTCGAGCATGGCCGAAACGAGATTCCGCCGCCACGGCGCGAGTGGGTGGGCTTCAAGCTCCTCCGCCAGCTGACGCACTTCCTCGCTGCGATCCTTTGGGTGGCGGCGGGACTGGCTTTCCTCGGCGCTCGGCTGTCGCCCGAGTCGGGGCTCGGGCCGCTCGCTTGGGCGATCGTCGCCATCATCCTAGTGAACGGCGGGTTCAGCTTTTTCCAGGAGGAGCGCGCCGAGCGGGCCGCCGAAGCCCTGCAAGCACTGCTGCCGAGCCGCACACGCGTGATTCGGGACGGAATCGAGATCGAAGTGTCTCGCGCCGAGCTCGTCCCCGGCGATCTCCTCGTGCTCGCCGACGGCGACCTCGTGCCCGCCGACGCGCGCGTGGTCGAGTGTCACCGTCTTCAGGTCTCGAACGCCGTCCTCACCGGCGAATCCGTTCCGTGTTTCCGCTCGGTCGAGGCTTCGGATTCGGTGCTGCTCGAGAGTCCGAACATGGTGTTCGCCGGCACGACGGTCGCGTCGGGCCGCGGCAAAGCCGTGATCGTCGCGACTGGCTTGCACACGGAGTTCGCTCACGTCGCCTGGCTCGCGCAGGAGGTACGGAGGGAAGAGCCGCCGCTGGTCCGCGAGATCAAACGGGTCACGCATGTCGTGACCGCGATCTCGGTGGCCACCGGGCTCGGGTTTTTCCTTCTGGGCGAGGCGATCGGCCGCACCTTCTGGCAGAACTTCGTGTTCGCGATCGGCATCCTGGTCGCAAACGTCCCCGAAGGCTTGCTGCCGACGGTCACTCTCGCGTTGGCGATGGCGAGCCAGCGCATGGCGCGGCGCAACGCGTTGATCAAGGACCTGCCGTCGGTCGAAGCGCTCGGCGCGGTCACGGCCATCTGCACCGACAAGACGGGAACGCTCACCGAAGGCCGGATGGCGCTCGCGCGCGTCGTGTCGCTCGGAACGTCCTACGAGCCGGGAGCCGAGCTCGCGGCCGCGGAGCCGGGGAATCCGCTGCTCTTCGCCGCCCTCCGTTACTGCAACAATGCGCGCTGGGATGCCGCCGCCGGTTGCGGCTTCGGCGACCCGCTCGAGGTCGCGTTGCTGCGAGCCGTTCCGGCGTGCCCGGCCGTGGCCGAGCGGCTCGGGGAAGTCCCCTTCGACTCCGAGCGACGGCGGATGACCGTCACGTGCCGCCTGCATGGAGAGGTGCTCGTCCTCTCGAAGGGAGCGCTGGTGAGCATCCTGCCGAGCTGCGTGACGATGCTCGCCGCCGGAGGCGAGCGTCCGCTCGACGCCGCCGAGCGCGCCGCTTTGGAGGACGTCGAGACCCGTCTCACCCGCGAGGGCGTTCGCGTCCTCGCCTTCGCGGGTCGAAGTCTCGGCAAGACGATGCCCGTGGATCCCGACTCGGAGTCGACCGAAGCAGGACTCGTGTTCCTCGGATTGGCCGCCTTTCTCGATCCCCCGCGACCCGAGGCGAAGGGTGCCGTCGAGAGCTGTCGTCGCTCCGGAATCCGTGTGTTCATGGTCACGGGCGATCATCGCCTGACCGCGGAAGCGATCGGCCGCCAGGTCGGGCTTCTCTCCGAACCTCACACGCCGACCCTCGAGGGCGAGGATCTGATGCGAATTTCGGATGCGACGCTGGTGCGGATCCTCGCCCGCCCCACCGCGATCTTCGCTCGGGCCTCGGCGGAGCAGAAGCTACGCATCGTGCGGCTTCTGCGCGGGCGAGGCGACGTCGTGGCTGTCACCGGCGACGGAGTGAACGACGCTCCCGCTCTGAAGGCTGCGGATGTTGGGGTCGCCATGGGCATCGTCGGCAGCGACGTCGCACGCGAGGCGGCACGGGTGATCCTTCTCGACGACAACTTTCAGAGCATCGTTGCCGCCATCGAGGAGGGTCGAACCGTTTGGGAGAACGTCCGCAAGTTCGTCACGTACATCTTCACCAGCAACATCCCCGAGATCGTTCCGTTCATTGCCTTCGTCCTCGCCGGCATTCCATTGCCGCTGACCATTCTGCAGATCCTCGCGGTCGACCTCGGGACCGACATGATTCCGGCACTCGGGCTAGGTGCCGAGCCGCCGCGATCGGGCTCGCTGAGCCGCCGCCCGCGCGCCCGCGACGAGCGGCTACTCAGCGCGGGCGTTCTTCTGCGCGCTTACGGATTCCTCGGACCGATCGAGGCCGCCGTCGCCATGGGCAACTACTTCGCGGTTCTCGCCGTGGGCGGATGGTCGTGGGGGCGGACGCTCGCTGCCGACGACCCGCTCTACTTGAGCGCCACGACCGCGTGCCTCGCATCCATCGTGATCACCCAAGTCGCGGCGGGCCTCACCTGCCGGAGCCCGCGCGAGAGCTTGGCCCGCCTCGGGCTCTTCACGAATCGACTGCTTTGGTGGGGCATTGTTTTCGAGATCGGTCTGATCGCAGCGATCGTGCTCGCGCCGCCCCTCCAGCGCGTGTTCGCGACGGCTCCGCTACCCTGGTTCGCCTGGCTGCTGCCGATCCCCGGCGCGCTCTGCCTGCTTGCCGCAGACGAGTCGCGGAAATGGCTCGTACGCCGCCGACGGGCGACCCCCTGAGCGTGCGCCCAGATCTCCGAGAAAGCTCACGCCCGGGCGGTCTTCGCCGGCCGCCCACTCGCGGGGTACCCCGCTCGTCGGAGCGCCGAAGGCGAAGACGAGCACGCGGCCCTTGCCGAGAACTTCCAAGACGGCCGGCCCGGCCGCCTCGTGCTCGTCCCGGCCTGCACCGGCGGTGCGAATGCCTGCTCGGTGAAGCACGTCCAGGGTCTCCAGCAGACCCTGGCGGCCCCAGTCGAGCACGTGATTGTTGGCGAGAACGCAGCAGTCGATCTTCGCCGCCGTCAGGCAGCCGATGTTTTGCGGATGCATGCGGTAGCCTATGCCCTTTCCGGGCCAGGAGTCCTCGCTGACGGTTATCGACGTCTCCAGATTGATGATGCGCACGTCAGGCTGGACGTGATCGAGCTCGATCAGCGCATCGCCCCAGACATAGCCGAAGTCCACCGGCCGCTCGATCGGACCCGTCGCTCGCTCCGCGAGTTTCACGTAGTCGATTGCCGAGCGAACCTGGCGCTCCGGAATCCGCGGCTTGCTCGGATGCGGCAAGATCTGATCGATGCCGCGGCCGGTCATGACGTCGCCGGCGAGAAACAGCGTAATGCTGCGCGGGGTTGGGGCCGGGCGGTCCATTTCCACCGGCGCCGAGTATCACGAGCCGCGACCGAGAGACCCGCGAGGTGGTTCGCGAGTCGCAAATCTCGACCGGTGCGCGAGATTCGCTGTAGCTCGGACGACGGCATATGAAGGGGCGGCCGAGAGGAACCGAGGCCCCGATCGACTTCCGGCTCGATTGGGCTCCGGTCCACGGATGCCGCCGACGCGGCGCCGCGCGATCGCCGCGACGTTTGCGGCTCCTGCCGTGTTTGACCCAGGCGAATTGTGGACAGCGCCGCGGCTTCTTCCCGATCATCGTCTTCGGGCGTCGAGGCACATGCCGAAGTCACGCCGCCGTGTTCGATTGCGAGCGAAGGTGATCGATGAACCACTCGCGAGCGAGCTGGGCCACCGCTTCCAGCGTGCCTGGCTCCTCGAAGAGATGTGTGGCTCCGGGGACGATCTCGAGCTTCTTTTCGCAGCGGAGCTGCGAGAGTGCTTCGCTGTTCATGAGAATCACCGGCGTGTCTTCCCCACCAACGATGAGCAGCGTCGGCGCCTGAACCCGCGCCAACGCGGATCCCGCGAGGTCCGGCCGCCCGCCGCGTGACACCACTGCGCCTACGACGCGGGGCCGCTCGGCGGCCGCAACCAATGCCGCCCCGCCGCCCGTGCTGGCGCCGAAGTAACCGACCCTGAGATCACGCGTGGCGGGTCGAGAAGCGAGCCAGTCGGTGGCCCCGACGAGTCGCTGGGTGAGCAACGGGATGTCGAAGCGAAGCTCCGCCGTTCGCGCATCGATCTGCTCTTCGTCCTGCGTCAACAAGTCGAAGAGCAAGGTTCCGAGGCCGCCCTGGTGAAGCACCTCGGCGACGTACCGATTGCGCGGGCTATGCCGGCTGCTGCCGCTTCCGTGCGCGAACAGCACGACGCCGCACGTCCCGACGGGCAGGGCCAGGCTGCCATCGAGCACGACCGGAGGTGCCGAGATGCGGACGGGAGACTGCTGGCTGTCCCGCGTGTGCGCCTTGGTCGCTGCGATGTGCTTCATAGAAGCTCCTCCGCGCTGCACACTGCTCGCGAGCCCGATCTGCCGTTTCAGGCCAGGTCAACCGGCTGCAGGCATCGTCGGCTCCACGAGCACGTGGTTGATCGCGCTTCTGACGCCGAACACGTACCACGCGTCTGCCTCCGCCATCTCCTTCTCGGAGTCCGACGCCACGAGCCCGTCGAGGGTCACGGTCTCGTTCGCACATGTCACCCGGATCTGCGACGCGTTGA
>Ga0315278_10005266_pt1 | contig 11754 bp, 10 predicted proteins | sample YL17G06_0_MG_FD_203880 | JGI IMG/M metagenome (GOLD analysis project Ga0315278, IMG submission 203880) | Sediment microbial communities from Yellowstone Lake, YNP, Wyoming, USA - YL17G06_0 | ecosystem: Environmental > Aquatic > Freshwater > Lake > Sediment | place: USA: Wyoming | collected... | reverse complement strand
ATATTTATTCTCATTTTTTAGCATAAAAACTCCCTCATCAACGTTATTGCATTCTCTCTCTGAGAAAAAATATTCATTCTTGACGAGATAATTTAAAATCTAGATATAATCCACGAAAAATTTGTCAAACATAGCGATCATATAATCGAGCATCTCTCTCGTAAGTCCGGGATACACTCCCACCCAGAACAGATTAGTCATCACATTGTCGGTATTTTTCAGGGAACCACTTACCCGATAACGTATTCCTTCGTATGCGGGTTGCTTAAGAAGGTTACCGCCAAAAAGCATACGGGTTGCTATTTTGTGATCTTCAAGATGGGTGACAAGATCTGAACGACAGAACGGTGCATCATCGCGTACAAGAATCGGGAATCCAAACCAAGATGGATCGGCACCCGTTACAGATCCTGGAAGAACCACACATCGTGAATATTTCTCCAGCGCTTTAAATAGCCGAACAAAATTTTTCTTTCGCTGCCCTATAAAATCTGGCAGCTTTTGGAGCTGGGCAACACCGATCGCTGCCTGCATATCGGTAACTTTGAGGTTGTACCCGATGTGGGAATAAATGTACTTATGATCATAACCTTCGGGAAGACCCCCCAGCGTCCATTCGAATCGTTTTCCGCAGGAGTTGTCACAACCCGGCTCGCACCAGCAATCCCGTCCCCAGTCACGGAATGACATAATGATCTTTTTGAGAAGAGGATCGTTCGTGAGGACCGCCCCACCCTCTCCCATTGTGATGTGATGGGCAGGATAGAAACTGCAGGTGGATAAATGGCCGAATGTCCCGGTGAATTTTTCCTGATACTGTGATCCAAGAGCATCGCAGTTGTCTTCGATAAACCATAGGTTATACTTCTCTACCAGTTCAGAAATCTGATTCAAATCTGCGGGGTTTCCCAGTGTGTGAGGTATTATAATAGCTTTTGTTTTCTCCGATATTGCGTTCTCGATCTGATCCGTCTGGATGTTATAGGTTCCCAGTTCAACGTCAACAAACACTGGAATAAGATTGTTCTGGATGATCGGATTTAGTGTAGTGGGAAAACCGCACGCGGTTGTGATAACTTCATCACCTGGTTTTAATCTCTTCTTGCCGAGTTTGGGTGATGTGAGGGTAGAAACAGCAAGTAAGTTTGCAGAAGATCCTGAATTTGTCAGGAGGCAAAATTTCATGCCAAGAAACTCAGCCAAACCCTTCTCAAACTGTTCTGCATAACGTCCTGTGGTGAGCCAGAAATCGAGAGATGCATCAACGAGGGCAATAATTTCTTTCTCATCAAAGACGCGGCCGGCATAGGGAATGGGGGATGTTCCAGCAGTGAATACCATCTGATCTTTCCGAAGTTGAAACAGTACAGATACGTTTTTAAATATTTTATCCCTTAATGTAGTTTCATCCATGCTATATCCTCAGATTATACAGGTAATTTAATCGTACAATATTTTGAATATTCATCTTTTTTTATGGCGTCAGAATCAATCTGCGGGAGAATCGAGCAATAATATTTTCGGAGCTCTGACAGTGCACGGGGCATATCGGTAAACGTGAAATTACCTGTTTGAGCCAACAGACGAGAATTGTTACCACTGTACTCATTGTTCAATCCCGGAGTATCAATAATTATTTCAGATTTGAATGATGAGCATGAATTGATTATATGTGCTATAGTAACGAGATCAAGAGGTTCGTTTGGTGTAATATTATACATTTTATACAGGGGCTCATGATCTAAAAAATAGGTAAGAATCCTCATAAGATCATTGATATACAGCCAGTCAAAGTTGACATTCTGACGGATATGGATTGGCAATTGAAGCAAATTTTTTAGAATTGCATTGGATATAAATTTGTATTCATAATCCTCATACTTTCCAAACACCCCGAAAAGACGCAGACAAATTATTTTTTCAGAATTTTCTATATATTTACTGATCAGGTATTTTGAGAGCCCGTAATGATCCGGTGGAATGCGTTCACCAAACGAGGTCTCATTAATCTTCGATAGTGGGCGACTTTTATCATACTCAGCTCCGGAACCAAAATGGATAAATTTTTCGAAATAACGGGAATTTTCGACGAGATTTGAGAAAATTCTGACGTTTTTCTCAACGATATCTATTGTCTCACCGCATTTCCTGTTTCCGCCAATATTCGCACAATGAATGACATAATCGATTTTATGCTCTTTGAAAAATTTGTTGAGCGAATCCTGCGAAAGAAGATCAAGTTGTGCATGGGTTGGCGCAATGATTGTTGCGGCATCATAAAAAAACTCTTTGATATTCCTACCGATGAACCCGCTGCCCCCGGTAACAAATATCGTTTTTTTTATTTTCGGCACATTCAACCTCGTAAATTCAAGGTATCAAATCTGTTTTCATCAAGTTTCATGAATATGCGGTTCTTTTCGAGTTTGTAGTTGAGATATTGCCTTTCAAAGTCCAGTGCATACATAAGAGATTCCGGATTATGGATCGATTTTGCACACAGGATTACATTTCGTGTTTCGATACATGCAAGTTTTGGTGTAATAGTATCGATAAAGTATTGATTATTGAATGTTTTTTTGCTTATCCCGCCCCCAATGGTAATCTTTTTTATTCCATGCGACATCGCAGTATCAACAATTTTCTCCACTTCCTGATTGATAAAATCTGAATCCTGTTCACTTTTTCGCCCATATGAGTAAGAGAGATCTGATCTGCCAATAGTGATACCTTTCATTGAGGCATTCATTGTCGAGAAAATTGCATCAAGATTTTTAACTGCGGTCTTAGTTTCTATATTGATATAAACGTCAAAATCATCACAATTTTTTCCGAGGAGATCTTCAATCATATTCTGACTTTTTATCAATGCAAATTCTGATTCTACCATTGGGATAATAATGCCATCCGCACTCAGGTGCAGGGCCATTTTTAAATCAGTGAATGCTTCAACACCCCCGATTTTTATAAACATCTTCAGACCGGTTTTTGCGGTGAGGTAGCGAAGCAGGATAAGATCCCGGTAATCCGATCCCTCATTTTCAAACTCTGATTTGATTCCTTCACAGCCGTAGGTATCCCTCAATATAGTAAGATGGGAATACAATTTTTTTTCCATGTCTTTAAGGATCATCCGTTACCGTCCAACTTGCCCATCAGTGAAACAATTTTGTTACTGAAGAGTATTTACTAATAGTGTATACAATAAAAAAAAGGTTGCTTCTCGCTGTATTTGTATTCCCTATGATTCCCTGTGTATAATCAAATATCTTGGATATCACCTAATCAATTATCGTTAAAATATCATTATAATCTTCGATAATAAAATCTGAAATTGGTTCCAGTTTATTCATATCTGAAATGTCGGACCTGCGGGTTATTACGTATCTACACCCTGCTTTTCTCCCGCTCTCAATATCGTGGATAGAGTCCCCGATGAGAATCGTATGATCAGGAGATACATTGAGATCCTCCATAATTTTGACTGCACCCCAGGGATCCGGTTTGGGGTATAGAATGTGATCCCCACCAAGCAGGAGAGAAAAGTAGTGTTCCATCTTCATCAGCTGTGTGATGTGTTCGAGATTAATTGTTTGATCGTATGAAAATATTGCACATTTACTTCGTTTTGCAACAGTGGGCAGAAACTCCAGAAGTCCTCTGACCGGGACAAGTGAATTCCTGAGAACATCATCATTACTGATATATACATCAGTTTTTTGGAATGCGTCAGTAATCATTTGTGGTTCGATTGGGTACCCCTTTTTCTGCAGTTCTTCGAAAACAAGGTTCTGTATATACGGCCGGTTATTAATCCCAATCGGCCCATTCGGATTCATCGATTTTTTTGTATTATCAACCCCCATGATAAACGCAATCCAATCCACGAGAAATTCATCGTCAACCTGCAGAGCACGACAAATGTTTTGAGCCCGATTCTGTGCTACAATCGTCCAGTAAGGATAGAGTTCAAAAAGTGTACCGTCCTTATCGAAAATAATAAGCTCAATTTCTTTTAATCTGGTGTCATGTATGGTGAGATCAATCATATGGACTTTCCCGAATATTACCGAAATAAAATTTAGAAATTCCCGTCATCAAGGCGTTCTGGTCTGATGATCATTTCCTTCCTGAACTCGTCACGTGGTAAAAATGGCCACATATCTTCCAGGGGCATCGAGACCATTGTCCCATCCTCACGAACCCGTGAGCTTACACTGGGTGTTATCTGTTGATCCGTACAGGTATACACTTCACAGATAACCGGTCCACGATATTCTAAGATATTTTTCAATTTTTTATTGAGGTCATCCTGTTCGTACAGGCACTCGTAATGAATTCCATATGCCTTTGAAATTTTCTTTAGATCAGGGCAGGAAACTCCGCTGGAAGGATCTGATCCACAGTATCTCCCCTCAAAGTAGCTATTCTGGGTATTACGAATTGAAACGTAGCCATTATTGTTCACGACAAATAGCTTGAGGGGTATTTTATTATGGACTAATGTCTGAAGTTCCTGGATATTCATCTGGAGCGATCCATCTCCGGTAACAGCAACAATCGTGGAACCCTGTGCTGCAAAAAATGCACCAATCCCTAAAGGTAAACTGAAACCCATAGTTCCTAAAGCAGCAGGAGTAATAACTCTCTGTCCGGATTTGACCCTATGAACCTGTGAAACAATACAATATACCGTTCCTGCATCAGCGATTATTATTGCCTTTTCATCCAAAAGATCCGAGAGTTTATCAAAGAGGTTATACGTACAAATTGGTTTTTCTTTGCTCGAAATTTCTTCTGTTATTGACGGATATTTATTTTTCCAATACCTGCATTTTTCTACCCATGCTAATCGCTCTTTAATTGAAGTTTTCTTTACTTTCTCAAGCAAGGTTTCCAAAAAGATTTTTGCATCGGCCTGAATTGCAATATCGAGTTTTATAGTATTTTTTCTTAACTCGCAAGGATCTATATCCACGGCAATCTTCTTTGCGCTCCTCCCAAAGAGCTCATATTCATAGCCAGTAAATGGTATGGCAAGTCTCGAACCAATTGCAAGGATAAGATCGGCATTCTGCATAGCAAAATTCCCAGGACGGGTTCCCTTTGTCCCGCCAAAACCAATAAAGTAGGGGTGGGTATGCCCAATGAGATCCTGTCCGAGTTTGGAAACGACAACAGGTATTTTCAAGGTCTCAACTAAAGTAAGGAACTCTTTTTCTGCATGGGCAAGTCGTACACCATTTCCTACGATCAATATCGGTCTTTTGGCAGTCTTTAGTAGTCCAAGTGTTTCCTGAATCTGTTCATGGAGAAAATTTTGATCAATATTTGGCACTTCGGGTTTAAATGGGTCCAGGGATTCCGGATCAATCATCGCAGCCTGTACATCGAGTGGTATGTCAAGCCAGGAAGGCCCGGGGCGGCCTGATTTTGCGTAATATACCGCTTTTTCTAGATGATACCGGATCTTCTCCGGATCATTGACCATTTCTGAATATTTAGTAAATGACTTGACGATGGGGAGGATGTTCACTTCCTGTCCCCCGAGAGATCGTAGACCCGGAACTCCAGAATTGTAAACATTCTGTGATCTTTTTGCTTGTCCGGAAATTACGAGCAAGGGGATGGAGTCAACCCAAGCATCAACCACTCCTGTTATAGCATTCGTTCCACCGGGGCCCGTTGTTACAAATACAGCTCCTATGTTATTGGTTACTCTTGCGTAGCCTTCCGCCATCACTGCAGCCGCACCTTCGTGATGAGCACAGACGGTCCGTATTTTTTTATTGCAGGCCAATCCGTCAAGGATGTGCATCATTCCTCCCCCGGATACGAGGAATATGTGCGGGCTCCCTATCTTAACACAAAAATCCGCTATATAATCTGCTACACGCTGCATGGATCCTTCCGCAAATTATTCTTAAAGGTATATTTGTATTATATGAATAGATATTTTTTCAGTTGACCGTGAAAAAAATTGAAGGGAAAAAATTGCATTCAGGAACATATCGATTTCGTAATCAATACAATTGCGTTGTTATTGATGCTCCTTGTTAAATTTTTAACATTATTCAGGAAATAAGCAATACCATGACGAGAAGGGCAGCCTGTAACTGGCTAATGGGATCACGATGCATTTTCTATTGTTGCAAAGCAAGAAATTATTGTATTTCCTGCAACGGTTTTTAATTTTACATACGAGATATAATCAATATGCAATCCCTGTGAAATAAGTATTTTTTCCAGAGATGAAACCGTGAAATGGTTTATATGTTCATGCATAACATAGAAACCATTCTCGTTATACTGGTTGTACCTAATAGCATTATATATCCGACAGATTTTTGGATGAGTGTCCAAAAAGGTATGGAAAATTTTTTTTTCAATAGGAGTATCTACCGGAACTTCAAAATAAAAAATTGTTTTATCATGAGAAAATCGTTTCATCTTTTCTATAAGACCGATTAAATCCGGGACGTGTTCTAAGACGTGGCAACACATTAAAAAATCGAATTTTTTTGTATCACTGTCCAAAATCTGCGATATCCTTTTCACTCCATACTCCAAAGTAGCCCCAGAAACATCATAAACATATTTTTCTGCATCCTGAAAATTATCTGGTATAAATTGACCTCTGCCTCCACCAAAATCGAGAACCGATGAAATTTTTTTTATAGCAATATTATTGTCCTCAATCAATCCTGACATATTTTTTTTACGACAATCAATCTCAATTTTATCCATCTCTAAAGCGGAATTAAGGTCTTTTGTGTACCACTTCTCATATTTCTGCCTCTGCTGCTGGTAATGGTCATCACGGTAGTTTTGATAAAATCTATCAAACTGTGCTTCAGTGGGCAGGGGATCATAAAACGAAAACCCGCATGTATTACAATGGATGAGAAGTACTCCAGACATTTGGGAACAATACATTCGTTCTTTTAGGAATGGAGATATCCGAGCGGAATGAGATTCTGTGTTACCGGAATCGCATATTTTGCATCTGGTCATAGTATTCTTGTATCCACATCAGTTACCCGATACGCCGTGTGATACTATCTCCATTCTCCATTGCTGACATAAATTCTTTGATCTGTTCTAACGAAAACTTATGCATATCTATCGACTGTGAATAATAATTTTTATACCATCCAAGGGTTTTCTGTATCCCGGTGTCAATAGTATACACCGGTTTCCATCCTAATCTCGTTGTTGCTTTTGAAATATCCAGCTGAAGATAGTTGGCCTCATGGAGATCATTATCTTTTTGAGGCGTCACCTGCCATGTGCCGCTACCCCACTCCTGCACAATTTTTTCAGTAAGTGTTTGGACGTCTACAGCATTCGAATGATATGGACCAAAATTCCAGGCATCTTCATATTCCCCGATTCTTTCGTGCATTTTTAATGCGAGCCATAAATATCCAGACAAGGGATCCAGCACAAATTGCCAGGGACGGATTGCATGGGGGTTCCGGATCTGAATTGGTTTCCCTTTCACAAGGGCCCGTATACAATCGGGTACAATCCTGTCTTCTGCCCAATCTCCACCCCCAATAATATTGCCGGCTCTGGCAGAAGACAAGGAAACAGCGGGATTTCCTTTCTTCGAATTGAAAAAACTTTTTCGATAGGAAGCAATAACAATTTCAGCTGCTCCCTTGCTTGCACTATAAGGGTCATATCCCCCAAGCGGATCATTTTCCCGATAGGCATAGACCCATTCACGGTTCTCATAGCATTTATCACTGGTAATACAAACACAGGTTGTGGGATACTGGGATAATCGTATTGATTCAAGAATATTTGCGGTTCCCATAACGTTTATGTTAAACGTTTCAAGGGGATTTTTATAGGAATGGCGAACCAGCGGTTGTGCAGCAAGATGAAAAATAAATTCCGGGCGATATTTTTTTAAGGTCTTAAAGATTTTATCGTTGTCCCGAATATCACCACGGATATCAATAATACGATCCGATAATCCGGTTGCCTGAAAGACTGAGGGGTCTGTCGGAGGATCAAGACTATACCCGATTACTTTTGCTCCTAATGATTCCAGCCATAATACCAGCCAGCTTCCTTTGAATCCGGTATGTCCGGTGACGAGGACCGTTTTACCCTGGTATGCTTCAATGAGTCTTTTATGGGCCGTCATTAATCCCACAACTTCCATGGAGCCTTTCCGGTTGCCCACACCCCTTCAAGATAATTTTTATCCCGTAATGTATCCATCGGGTGCCAGAACCCGTCATGCTTGTAAGCGTTAAGTTGACCCTCTCCTGCCAGGGATTCCAGAGGACCCCTCTCCAAAACGGTTGCATCATTTTTTAGATAATCGAACAAATCGGGTTCGAATACAAAAAAACCACCATTAACATAATCCCCGTCACCTTTAGGTTTTTCCATGAAAGATGTAACACTATTATTCCGTATCTCCAATGCCCCAAACCTGCCAGCCGGACGAATTGCTGTGAGCGTTCCAATTTTCTTATTTTTTTCATGGAATTTTAATAATACTGGAATATTCACATCAGATATCCCGTCTCCATACGTAAGCATAAATGGGTTATTACCGATATGTGGCTGGATACGTTTGACGCGTCCCCCGGTCATGGTGTTGTCCCCGGTATCTATTAATGTGACTTTCCATGGTTCTGAATAATTGTGATGGATTTCTGTGGTATTGTTATTCATATCTATTGTCACATCTGACATATGCAGGGAATAATTGGCAAAATATTCTTTGATCATATATCCCTTGTAACCGAGACAGATAATAAATTCATTAAAACCAAAATGGGAATAAATTTTCATGATATGCCATAAAATGGGTTTACCCCCGATCTCCACCATGGGTTTAGGTCTTACTGTGGTCTCTTCACTAAGGCGGGTTCCCAATCCCCCTGCGAGAATTACGACTTTCGTGTAAATCACCTGCGTAACCGTTTGTCGGATATTATGTTTTTACTATATGTCAAACAATGTAAAAATTATATCCTTGTTTATACCATGGATTATCCGTCATCATATTATTATGCTCTTTGGTACCTTTTCGGCAGAGAGTTAGGTATTTAGCAAATTGTGAGGATAACTATAAACCTGATTGAAATGACAAAAATTGGCTTTTACAATTATTACGATATTTATAATAACAACCGGATGTTTAATCCGGAATTCCAGGCTCCTATTGGTGACGATTTACTCTATCCTCTTCACTATCTCGCTCAGGTTGCCCGTGAAAAAGGCATATCGATATCAACAATCGATACCGAACCTCTGGAATCATATGATGCAATATTTTTTTTCGATTATCCCGGCAAGAATAACCGGTATCTGAAAAAACTAATCGATATGAAATTCGTAAATTTGTACCTCTTCTTATTTGAAAATGAGATTATTAAACCGGATAACTGGGAAAAAGAACACTACCGTCATTTCAAAAAGGTCTTTACCTGGAGGGACGACATAATCGATAATAAAAAAATATTCAAATTTTTCTTACCGAACAAAATACCGACTACAATTTCATGTAATATTTCCCGGAAAACAAAATTCTGTTGTATGATCGCAGGAAATAAAAAAAATAATCAGCCTCGTGAACTCTATTCAGAGAGAATCAGGGCAATTAGATGGTTTGAAAAAAATCAGCCCGCCCATTTTGATCTTTATGGTAAAGGATGGGATATTCCATTACCATCCTCCCTTGCTCCCTTAAAACCTGTTCTTCATCCAATTTATAAAATATTTTTCCCACAATATGCTTCTTATAGGGGAGAAATAACGTCAAAACGTACCATGTTAGAACAATACAAATTTTCTATCTGTTATGAAAACGTACGGGATATTCCCGGGTATATAACAGAAAAAATTTTCGATTGCTTTTTTTCTGGGTGCGTACCGGTATACCTCGGGGCTCCAAATGTAACTGATTATATCCCGGAGAACACGTTTATTGATAAAAGAAAATTCTCTGATTATTCTGAATTATTTGAATATATGAACGAACTTTCTGATGATGATTATCTGCATTATTTACAATCTATTGAAGATTATATCAGAAGTGAAAAAATTTTCCCTTTTGGTGCTGAATTTTTTGTAAATCTAATCATCAATGAAACGGGTTTGTAACCTTGAGGGTCCAAATGTTGAATGATTGTAATATACTTCTCTCAATTGTGATTCCTACTTATAATAGATGTAATTATTTACGGGAATTACTTCCTGAGATTCTCAACCAATGCGATCAAATTGATCCAGAAAGTATAGAAATCGAATTGGTTTTATGTGACAATGCTTCGACAGATACAACTCAAGAATATATCGCAGCTCAAAAAAAAGGAAAAAGAATTTCGTATTATCGCAATTCTGAAAATATCGGGGGAGATGCAAACTTTATTAATGGTGTAAAATTAGCAAAAGGAAACTTTGTCTGGCTCTTTGGTGATGATGAATTATTAGTTGAAAACGCCATATCCAATGTAATAAGAATTTTAAAGGAATCTTCATGCTCTTTGCTTATCGTCCGACATGATTTGTATTCAGTTGGTTTACAGCATTCCCATTTATTCAACAATTACAAGGAGCTTGTGCATAGTATCTCGAAAATTAACCCTCATTTTATCTTAGCTCATACATTGATTACAGCAAATATTTTCAAACGTGAAGTTTTTGATATTAACTATGCATTTCATTGTATTTCAACAAATTATGGGCATATGTATGCCTTAATGAATAATTTAAAAGTTGGAGGAACCGTGTTTTTTTCAAATGAACCAATTATCATTGTCAGAAAACATCGTGCAGAGTTTGATAAACCTCCAGAATTTTTAGAATTTAAACAGATTCGATATATTCAGTATATTGGAAAAACTTTTAACGACAGGAATATTGTAATTTTCTCTTATAAATTTGGATTAAAATTATTCATACACTATATTTATAATAAATTTAGACAAATTAAAAGTATTTTTAAACCAGAAATTCAATCACAAAACCTAAAGGATGAACGCTGATTATGATTCCTTCAATGTTCGTGGAGTTAAAAAATAAGTTAATGAATGCAGTATTGATTAAGGTTAATGCAGTTGAAAGATCTTTACTATGTTCTTTACCCCTCATTGATACTGATGATTTTCCTCGTATTGATATAGAATGCAGAACCAAACTGAAAAAAAATTCTGACAATTATTGGCTTTTATTGAATTTAGTAATCATATCACTTCGATTAGGAAGACATGATTGTGCTAAACAATATATCAAACAGGTCTATGATCTATTGGATTATGAAGCAACAAGTTTGGGCCATTATTCCCCGGAACCAAACAATCGTATCCTCTTGATCAAAGAATGGGGATGTGGTTTTTGGGCCGATATCGATCATGTCCTCGGACAATTGTTATTAGCAGAAATAACAAAAAGAACACCCATTGTATATTGGGGAGGGAATAGTTTATACAATAACTCAAACAAGGAAGATTGTTTCTCTCATTTTTTCTCCCCCGTTTCCCATCTTACCATCTCCGACTTTCAAAAAAATGATCTCTCGTATTACCCGAAACGTTGGAACACAAAAAATATTCTTAAAAAAGACCCCATAAAATACTTAAGAAAGTATTCATCAGGATCAGGAATTCTTTTTTTTGATCGGAAGGAAGACGTGGTAGTGAGTGATCGATATCTTAATTTTGGAACGATTCTCCCCTGGGTTCCCAAAAACCATCCTGTTTCAGATTATGATACAGACAATGCATT
>Ga0315278_10005265_pt1 | contig 11755 bp, 25 predicted proteins | sample YL17G06_0_MG_FD_203880 | JGI IMG/M metagenome (GOLD analysis project Ga0315278, IMG submission 203880) | Sediment microbial communities from Yellowstone Lake, YNP, Wyoming, USA - YL17G06_0 | ecosystem: Environmental > Aquatic > Freshwater > Lake > Sediment | place: USA: Wyoming | collected... | reverse complement strand
AGCCTGTTTATTTCGGGTTCGAGTGCGACGGCGGGAGCGTTGACGACAGGTGCGGCTGCAAGCGAGCCATGAGCGGTGTCGATACCGCCAAGGCCACCACGACCATGCGGGTGCATGAGGTCGACACGGAAGAACTCACGAGCATCCTGGAACGACTCACCACCCATTACGTGGATGGATGGGAAATGACCAGGGAGGAAGCCTTGAACGAGGCCGAGGAGCAGGTCAAAGAGGTCATGCGCATCGCCGAGGCCTTCCCCCCTGGCACCATCATCGAAAAGCGGGGCCGGAACTTGCAGGCCCGGAGGGCAGCCAATGGGTGAACAGAACGTGAAACGTGTGCGGCGGGTGGGTCAGGCCATCGAGGCTGTCCCTGCTTTCAAACAAAGCTATGAAGAGGGCGGCGCACATCAGGCGGGCAAAGACCTGCTCTGCAATCTCATGCACTGGTTTGCCGACCACGGCGAAGACTTTGATGATGCCCTGGAAGCCGCCAGGGACCTTTACGACGGCGAGGTGGAAGACGACGAATGATTAAGCAAAACGTCAAGCCCACGAAGAAAGAGCGGAGCCTGAGGTCTGCCATGGGGAAGTTTGCCCCCCTCTTCAACCACATGAAGAAGGTAGAGGCCGACCTCAGGGAGGCGGGCGAGCCGGGTCTCGCCCAATGTGCTATCCAGGTGTTCCACGACATCGAGGCCCTGGAAAAGATGATAATGCAGACCCACAAGGAGGCACAGACATCGTGATTTGGAGAGCCTATTGTATGGAGTGCAGGGCCGAGGTAGAGGCGTGCGAAAACGGACCCCTGGCTGAGGCCGGGGGGCGGCGGCACATGAAAGATAACCCAGGACACCACGTGCTTTTGGGGTATTGGGTCTGCACCCACCTGCATCAATCCATCACCGGGTTGACAAACGGCGGAATGCGGAGCACCTGCCTGGGTTGCGGCCATTATGAGGACACCCCACCCAAAGATGGGGACCGAGTGTTTGGCTGGCCCCCACCGGACCCGTCGTGCATTGACCCCACGGATTAAAGATGAACCGAACGAAGACTAACGGAGGAGCTATGAGGCAAAGCCTGGTCAAGGTCTACAAAGTTTATATCGTGCGCCCGCTTGGGGACGGTTTTGAGTGCTGCGTGGTGGACGCCATGGCACACGAAACCCCCCACAACTACACCTTTTCTCACGCTGAGGCCGTGAAGAGCCGGTGTCATCGGGTTGGGAAACATGGGGAGTGGGCACCAAGCCCGGAGGAAGCGCTGCGCCGGTTCTATCGGGGGAACGCCCGCCAGGAAAGGCTCTATGAGCGGCAACTGTCTTACGCTCGCATGAGTATGCAAGGAGCGCAGGCGCTGGCGAAGAGCCTGGATATTGCTCCCCTGGAGGTCGAGCTGTGACCACCATCATGACCCAAACCAACTCTGAGAGGTCCTGGCGCTGTGACGCCAAGTGCCACAACGCCACGCACGAGAAATGCACCTGCATCTGTGGCGGGCGCTATCACGGCGCTGCCCGCAACGGGTCCCTGGAAACCTTAATCAAAGAGCGCAGAGAAGAGCTGCTCAAAGAGCTTGGCGGGCTGGAGGCCTTCAAGGGCCAGCGCACGCTTTTTACGGAGGAACCATGAAATTCCCAGAGCTTCCCCCGGGGCATATGCGCTATGTTACCTGGGAAGTGTTTGACGCTTTCTTGAACATGGAAAGCATGAACAAGGATGCCGGAAAACCAAACGGCGGAATGAGCGCAAAAGAGGTCTGGATAATGTTTGGGAAAAGGGGCCTTAGCTATTTTTATGCTCACGCCTTGGAGGTCGCTAAAATGGGCCTTTTGACCATAAAGGGTATGAACAAGAGCCACTTGAAACGCTACTACCTGGCTGAAAACTGGCAAGAGGCCCTGGCTGCCATTAAGGTTATCCCAAAATATAATCTGCTTAAAAAACGGGGGCCTTACAAAAGGAAGCCCAAGCCCTTAATCCCTCAGGTCAAAGAAGCCACCCCCCCAGTTTCAGGCTTTCCCAACCTTGTCCATGGCCTTCCCTATGTCCCGAACGCCGAGCTTCGCTCCCACCTGGGCAAGGTCATCGAGGCCCTGGAAGCGCTGCAAGAGAATCTTCCCGCCGTCTTGGCCCTGCTCTTAGACCTGGACCGGGATTTTGACCGGTATTCGATGGTCCGGGGGCACCTGGTGGGCATGAAAAAGATGTTGGACGAGGTGACGCTGTGAACCTCAGGGAATATGTGGGGGGAAGGCTCCTGGAGGACGGGTACGACGGGCTGCTCAACACCGGTACTGATTGCGGCTGCCGCCTGGACGACCTCATGCCCTGCGGGGAACCAGGAGAGAACTGCGAACCAGGTTACGCTGGCCCTGGCCTGAATGAGGATGGCTGCGGATGGCTTATGTTCCGGGAACGCCCGGAGGAGGGTGAAAAAGATGAGCCTGTATGATTATCGAATGTCGTTGGAGCTTTCCAAGGATGACCCGCCGTTCTACGCCCTTATCATGGCGGCGATGCGGAAAGCGGATACCGATAACACTCAGAAGTTTATGTATATGTGGCCCGAGGTCTGGGGCGAGCTTTCCCGGCGCTACCATGCTCCGGGCGGCATCCTGCCTGAGGATGGCCCGGTATGCACGTGCTGCGGCAACCCGGAGTGTGAGGATTGCCCGTCTGAATGCCCGGTCCACAGGCTTCTACCCCCGGGGTCCGGGCCCTGCGCTATCTGTCAGACTGAGACCACCTATATGGGAACTTTTAACGATAACCCCCCCGTATGGCTTTGCCCGGTCCATGGAGGGAAGTCGTGAGTAAACCCCGCACGATACCCCGGGTCTTGTCCGAGAGAGAGCGGCGGCGCCTTCTGGCCGGCGCTCACCATCGGCAGCGCACCTGGGTACGAAACGAGCTTCTGCTCCGCATTATCCTCAACTGCGGGCTAAGGTCAGCAGAATCGTTAAGCCTGAAAGTGGGGGACCTGAATCTGAAAGAGGGGTCCTTAATGGTTATGGGGAAAGGGAAAAAGGAGCGCAAGGTATATCCCAACGACGAGAACCTGGCTGCGCTCGAAGCGTTCTGTAAAGGCCGCAAAAAGCGGGAGTTCATATTTGCCACCAAGTCCGGTAGACCCCTGCAAACCCGATATTTGCGGCGCCTGGTGGTCGAGGCCGCACATAGGAGCAAGATGGCAAGGCGTATTCACCCCCACCTATTGCGGCACACGTGCGCAACTGAGCTATACAAGAAGACCAAGGATATTCGCCTGGTCCAGGACGCCCTGGGCCACCAAAATATCCAGACGACGCAAATCTATACCCACATCTACAACGAGGACGTTAAAATCGCCATGAAGGGGTTGAAATGAAACCGGAAGAGCTTAGGGCCAGGAGGATTGCCCTTGGATACAGGCCAGTGGCCTTCGCCGCATGGTTAGGGGTCCGTTATGAAACCATCTGGAAGTGGGAGACGGGCAAGGCCCCTATCCCACGCATACTCTGCCTCTTGCTCGACTGCTTGGAGGAAAGTGGTACTTACGTCGATGCTGATTACATCAGCACTTAACGGCCTGGTGCAGTTCGCCAGAAGGGAGAAAGAATGACGGGAGCTCAAAAAGCGATGGCGGAAGCTCAAAAAACGTGGATAGACACAGCCACCTATCACGACCTCCTCCGGAAGCTGCGGTTTGCTCCGACAGGTGACCCTTTTTTTGCTGGAGAGACCGGGAGGTATTACATGGAGGTAATGGCGAGGCGAAAAGCGGAGGTGGGGCCGGAAGCCCACACTGCGGCCAGTAAAGCTATCGGGTGGGAACGATAACGACTAGGGGGGCCCTGAGGCCCCCTTTTTAATTCCACATCCCGAAAGCGCCGTTCACGCCATAGGCCCACCGGATGTCATCCATCCAAAGACCCTGCCAAATCATATACTTCTCGGCATTAAGGGGGTCATAGACTTGCGCTGTTTCCATAACCCACCAATTTTTAGGACACGTCATGTCCATGAAGGCAATTTTGTCCATCACGGATTCAGCTTTTGCCGGACAGCCCGTGAGGGCCGAAACTTAAGCACCAGGTGCTCCGGGATGATACCGGTCTTCGGAACACCTTCTACTGAAAGCCCCAGAAACGGGCTTTTGACCTTCCTGGCTGCCTGAGTCCGGACCTTAAATTTCCCAAACTGATGGAAGCTGACCGAATCGCCAACCCCCACCAGGGCCTCAGTGAGGGTAATACGCAGCGCCTTAAAAACAGCCCGGATGGCCTCCTCCGTGTATCCCGTTCTTTCGGCCACCACTTCAACAAGCTCAATGTACGTCATAACTCCCCCTTTGAGATAACCGAATTACCACATCATGCCGATTTGTCAAGCTAAACCCGGCGGTCCCTGCCCGAAAGCTCCAAAATGTCCCCCATCCCAACGATGCGGGACGCCAAGCGCAGCCCCATGTCCCCATAGAATTTCTCGAAATTATCCAAGGATATGTTCGAGGTGATGATGGTGTCCTTCATTTCCACGTAGCGCTTGTCAACCAGGTCATAAAGGGTCTGCATCACCCACTCGGTGATTTTCTCCACACCCATGTCGTCAAGCACCAGGAGGTCCACGTCCAACCCGTAGTAAATAAGCAGGTCCTGCTCGTTCACCTGGGCGTCATCTTTGAAGGTCGCCCTGATTTCCTTGAGCAGGTCCACCATGCGCACGAAACGCACATTGGGATAATCCCGGGTCTTGGAAGCCAGGATGCGCTCCCTCAATAAGGCCACGGCCAGGTGCGTCTTGCCGCAGCCGATAGGCCCATGGATAAAGGCCGGAATGTAATTGGGAAAATCACCTTCAAAGTTTTCCCGGGTACAGGTCCTATACCGTGGGGGGACCGCTGCTTGGCCCAGGAGCTTCTCCACGTTGTCCCGCCGATAACGGATAGCTCTTGCTATGCCCTGGGCCACCAGAGTCGCCTCAACCGCTATCCTATCATCTTCGGCCTTTTGTTCGGTGTCTTGGCAGGTCGGACATAAGAGTGAGCGCTTAATCACCCTGCCCTTAACGACCACAACCTCTCCAGAATAGGAACCCCCACACCGAAGACACCCCATAATCTTAAGCTCAGGTTTTAATGGTCCTGGTTCTGCTTGCATAGGGGCTTGGGGCTCCCCCTCCTGTTGGTGGTTTATCTTGCTCATCATATTTGCCCTCCCATACTTTTGCTGGGTTCTGGTCATTAAGGAGCAGCCAATCGAGGTCTGCTCCCCTGCCGCCGTTCCACCTGTTGCCGTTGGCGCACCGCAGAAAGCCGCTGTTCTTGACATTGGCAAACACGGTGAGCCAGAAGTCCCTGTCTGGGAAAACCTGCAGCCGGACCCGGGCCTTCTCCATGCGCTTGTCGGTTACCAGGGTGGTCTTCTTGGAGCCCTGGGGGTTGAGGTCATTGTAAAGGGCGATAAGGTCCCGGGATGAAAATTTGGGATGGGTGGTGGGGGCCAAATTGTGGTCCTTAAGGCTATCTTCTATATAAGGAGATTCAGCTCCTATATTATTAGCTAATATAAGAGATTCGTTTTTACCACTACCATTAACATATGGGGTATGGTCATGGGGTGGGGATACCCCTATAATAGGGGTATCGATAGGGGTATAAGGCCCTAACTGTGGCACACCTAAGTATTCGTAATGCTGACAAAAAAGGCTTATCAGTTTTGAATTGTGCAAATTGCCCGCAGTGAGGTGTTTTTTGAGACCCCCCTGTTGTTGAGGGCTTAATTTGGTCGCCTTACCCGTCTGATACCTGAACATATTCTTAACCCACACGAGGGCCAACTTCTTGTCCTGGCTGATAAACCCCTTCTTTTCGAGGGTGTCGAGCAAACCGGTGAGAAGTTGAACAGAAATACCCGTCTCGGCCTCTGCCACCTCCTTGTGAACCCGGTACAGCCCTGTATAATGCCTGCTCGGATTTGAGATTAGCCAAAAGAAGAGCAGCTTTAGGCTGGGCGTGAGTTTTAAGACCGTCGGGTCCGTCCAAAAACCGTCGTCAATGGTGCTATATCCCATAAAGACCGCCTCCATGACCCCAAAACGACCCCCAAAGTGGGGGAGACACGGGGTGGGAAAAGATGAAAACCTATAGGGGTATTGATACCCGTATGTGATAGGGGTATAGGGTTAAAATGGGGGGGTGTCGTCGTCCGGAAGGGGGGTGTCTTGAGTCGGCTCTTTGGTGGTAACAAAATCAAATTCGTCCACCCAGACTTCAAAGCTCTTGTGCTTGACGCCGTTTTTCTCATAACTCCCGGTCCTGAGTTTCCCTTGGACATATATTTCCGAGCCCTTCCCGAGATACTTGCTGGCAACGTGCGACAGTTTGCCCCAGATAACGCAGGGAATCCAATCGGTACGGACCTGCCCCCGCCCATATTTTTCTGTCACCGCCAGGTTGAACCGCACATACTCTTTTTGGTTTACCGTGACCCCCGCCTCAGGGTCCTTGCCTAACCGCCCACGGAAGATAAAGACGTTTCTTGGCATTAACCTCCATCCTTGGTTTATTGGTTTTGCACCCGCTCAAAAAATACTTGACAAGGGGGGGGATGTCAAGTAGTTTTATGGGGACTTTGGCCGTAAAACAAAGCACGAAGGAGGAACTCAATTATTGCAACAGCTTGAACCAATCAAGGGCATTTCTGGCACGTTGATAGGGGCCATAGCCGAGCTAAACCCCTGGAAATCACCCGTCTCTGCCTACAACGCCGTCTTCGGCCTTGACGAACCAGACGGCGAGAAGCAGGCCGCAACCTGGGGGCAACGCATTGAGCCACTGCTGGCTCGCCAATACCAGGATGATACCGGCGCCATTCTTTGGCCGAACTGCGATTTTGGCATGGACTACAAACGCCCTATGCACCACCAGACACATTCATGGTGGAGCGGAACCCCTGACCGCCTGGTTATCGCTGACCCGAAGTGGTTAATCCCGGTGGAGCTGTATTGCGACGACTATGAGCAGGCCCTGCACGACATCGAGGTCATGCTCACCCTTGGAGACTTCTGGAAAAGCGTGCGGGGTGGGTGGGAAGGCAAAACTGCCGGCTACCGCATGATGGGCTTGTGGGGGGAAAAAGGCACGGACTCCATCCCCGAAATGTACCTGGTGCAAAGCGCCTGGTATCTCGCCATGTGCCGGTCCTGGAACCCGAAAATCACTCGGTGGGACCTATCATGCTTAATCGGTGGGCAGGACTACCGGCCCTATATCATCGAGCACAACGCCAAACTGGAAGAGTCTCTGGCCCGGCTGGGCCTGGACTTCTGGGAAAACCACATACTGGCCCGGACCCCCCCGCCTGTGAGCGCTGACCCGGCCTGGAAACAGTTTTTCCAGCGCTTCTACCCCACCGAAACAGAGCCCATGGACCAGGCCACCGACGAAGACACCAAAAACTTCCTGGAGCTTTACGACATCAACCTGCAGCTTAAGCCCCTGGAGGAGCGCCAGGAAATCCTGGAGAATACCATCAAGCTCGCCTTGGGTGAGCGAGAGGGCTTCGAGGGAACCCTGGCAGACGGCAAGGTCTGGAAGGTCACTTGGAAAAAGGTGAAAGACCGCCAGGTGGTCAACTATGAGGGAGCCGTCGCTGACTTTATGAACCAGGGCACGGCCAAGCTGTGCAGGTTCATGCAGGAAATCATCGACCTTAACACCAAAGATAAGCCCGGCGTGCGGCGAATGCTGTCGTCCTGGCCCAAGGAACCTAAACCTGTCAAGGAGAAGAAGACCAAATGACCAGAGGAAAGCAACCCCCACGGAAGCCAGCCCCGCCAGCGCCCCCCACCACGGGAGCGCCGCAAGGGCAAGGCCCCGGTCGATATTTGACGCCTGCCGAGCAGCAGCAGCAGGCCATGGAAACCATCAAGAAGTGGGTATCCCAGAAGTCCGGGATGTTTGAAATCCTCCTGGGCGGCAGGAATGCCGCCATGCGGTTCGCCCAGGTCCTGGTCCTGGCCTGCTTCCGCAACCCCTCCCTACTCACGTGCGACCTCAAGAGCCTCTTCAATGCGGCAACCTTTTGTGCGCAGCGTGGCCTGGAGCCCGGCGTGCCGGACGGCGTGGCCCTGGTCCCCTACAAGGGCAAGGTCACCCCGATTATCCAGTACCGGGCACTGGTCAAACAGGGGAAGGAAACCGACTCCATCAAGTCGGCGAAAGCCATCATCATCTACGAGAAAGACACATACGAGTGGGAAGAAGGGGAAATCCCCAAATTCACCCACAAGCCCGCCATCTTGGGGACGGACCGTGGCAAGCCCATCGGGGCCTACTCCCGCATCACCCTGCCGGACGGCCAGGTGGAAATCAATATCATGCCCATCGACGACATCTTCAAGCGCCGGAACTCTTCGGCCTCCTGGAAGAGCGAGAAGCGAGAGGAGACCCCCTGGGCCCAGTGGGAAGACGAAATGATTAAGAAGACCGTGCTCAAGGACGGCTTCCGGACCATCCCCGTCGCCCCCCGGTTTATGAGTCTCCTGGAAGCCGATGGTAAGCTGGAAAGCGGCGGTGACGTCACCGAGCTCCTGGACGTGAACATCAGCGACGTGTTTGCGACCGCTGTTACAGGCGAAGAAGAGCCCCCCCCCACCACCAAGAGCGACGCCCTGGCCGACAAGCTGGCGGGCGCTACCAACGTCACCCCCCCGGGTGGAGCCGAAGAGAAGAAAGGCGAGCCGGAGAAGGTGGTCGAACCGGAGAAAAAAGCGCCACCCCTGCCCTCTGAGCCCGCCCTTCTGGCAAACCTGGAGGAACGGGCAAAGGCTCTTGGAGTCGAGGCCGACCTGTTCAAAACCTTCAATATCGCCGCCTGGACCGACCTGAAAGACCCCCAGGTTATCCACACGGTCGACTTATTCATCAAGGCCTACGAAGACAAGGCCGCAGTGGCGCAGGCCAAGGGGGCTGCAACAACATGAACGAATTCTTGGTCAAGATGATTCTTTTCCCGCTCGGAATTCAGGAAGCTGACCTGCCGGCCCCCAAATCTTTGAATATCAAACCCGTGGAAGAGGGTGACGAGATTATCGCCCAGGACCTCCCGTACTCCTTTGAGGCCTTGTGGGAGTTCCGGGTTATGGGGCGGCGCCTTTGGGACTTCTACCAGGAGAATAAGCGCTCCTTGACGATAGGCCAAATCGATGGCCTCAAGAGAACCATGAAGGGCATCAATGATGTTTTCTGGGGCTGCTTTGAGGCGCACCAGGCCAAATCTGGGAGACTGCGAGTGGCTTTAGCCACTGATGACGGAGGAGCAGAATCTATCGTCCTGGTCTTGAGGGCGGAAGACCCGGACGAAGAAGGTGAGGAGCGGTCGGAGGTGCCTCACGTAGTGGAGCTTCTCCGGGAGATTTTTGGCTCCAGCCGGGTAGTAACCATGGGGTTCGGCCCCAAAAACGAGAAGAAAGGAGAGTAATATGCGCAAGATTGTGGTGTCTGAATTCAAGGTGGACCCGGAAAACCCCCTGGACCCGAACCTCCAGGCCCTTTTCAACCTGGTGGACCTCTTCGCCCAGGAAATGAAAGCAAAACTCCGCAAGAAGCACGACGAAGGTTGGCGGGGCTGGGACATCCTGCCCAAGACGGTTGTGATGCAGAACATTGGGGGCCAGATGATTAAGGGGCCGGACCCCGTGGACCTCGCCAACCTGGCAGCGTTCCTCTGGAATATCTATGGGGAGGGCTAAATGACTGACCCCTGGAAACATCGCAGCGAAAGCATGAAGTGTAAAACGTGTATGTGGTTTGTCATCAAAGCCACGGATTCAATGGAAAATCCGGTTATGCCTACGCCAGAGTTGGGGCGCTGCCGTCGACACGCCCCCACCATGAACGGGTATCCCGCTGTATTCACTCATGATTGGTGCGGCGACCACAAGCTCGACGAAAACAAAGTGCTGTTCACCCCCCAAGCAGGGGTAGCTCTTGGGAAAACGGCCCCCATCCTTGGACCCTAATAAATCTGTTATCGTCATGGGGGTGGCCTCCTGGCCCCCCCTATGGCGAACCCTTAACCTGGAAGAGGGCCGGATTGAATGGCACTCAGGGGGCTTGCTCGTCGGGTGGGTTCAATGCGACACTCCGGCCTCGCTGCAGGAAGTGCTGCGGATTGAAGGCTTCATCTTCCAGGAACCCCCATGCCCTACCATAGACCCCTGTTAAATCCTGCGGCTGGCTGGACCATCCTCCAGCCCTGAGGCGAATAGCCCTTGCCCTGTGGTAGGGGAAGGGGCAGGACAACAAGAGCCACCAGCGGGTTCTCACGACGTCGTTGAAGGAGAAAAACTTGGGAAATGTGATAGACCTAAACCAGAGAAAAGCCACGACGTTCATGTTGCGGGGGAAACCATTAGCAGCATTGACCCATTTTCTCCAAGAAACCGGGCAGTTTCCTGACCCGCCCCCTTTGGATAATGTTTCGTATCCTATCTACGCCATGGACACCTTGAAGACCCTGGCGGGCGGCGGGCTGCTCCTGGAGCCGGATTTTTGCGGGAAATACCCTATTCATTTTGCCCTGGTTACCTTGGGCGTTGTCTATCAGCGCAACGTGGGGGCTATAACCAAAAAGCTCATAGAAGCGGTGGGGGATAACCCGGACGAGACAAAGCAAAACGAGTTTAATCAGGGCATGGCCGCTGCCCAGGGCTCCCCCTTGTTTATATGCGGGCAAGGGCTGGTGTCGTACACGATGAACGCCATGTTGATGCGGTTTTTTATGCCAAACACCTATGCGGGCGAGCGTATGATACTCGTCTTTAACCCTCTAACCGAGAAGGTGGAACTATGGGCAGGACACCCGTTAGACATCGGGACACCGGACGCATCTACTACCAACGAACCCTCACAAAGCCCTGGCGATGCGCCTGCGGAAGCGTCGTAGAGGCCGGGAAACAGGTTTTCCAGGGCCTTGGTTTCCAGTTTTGCCGCTACTGCACGGGTAAACTCAGCTATATGCTGCTAATGAAGGGAAGGCCGGAGAGAAAAAAATGCCGCTCTACAACTACACGTGCTCGGCCTGCGGGGAGAAAGACGTCCGGGTCGGCGGCGTTGACGACAAAACGGCAACGTGCGTCTCATGTGGTGGGGTGATGCACCGAACCGATAAGGATGTTTTCAAGGACGTAAAACCCGAGTAAAAAACATAGGCATATCGGGGGATAGTATATATACATATCCCCCAGATATGCCTAACCTGTTTAGCAGCCTCCCTTTCTCTTCTTCATAGCCCTCACCTCCCGTTAATAGGTATCCGGATTGTGGTCGACTATCCTCTTCTCTATGGCTGCCCACTGCTCATCGGTAGGATTGTCGCCCACCTCGGTATGCCAATCGTCCCAGACCTGCTTAGCAGAGGGACCGAACTTCTCCACCAGCATGAAAATCAGGCCTGCCACCTCAAAGACTCCCATCACTTACCTCCTTGGAGCGAAGTCACCAGGGCGGTGAACTCCTTTTGGCTCCCTGCCACGGCCCCAAGCGCTGCAGTCATTTTTCCGTAGAGGGACTCTTTGTCGGCGGGCTTGGCGGTAGAGTAGGCCTGGGCCGCTTTCTCGGCGGCGACGATGGCGTTATAGAGGGGCCAGGCCACGGCCTTCTTGGTGGCGTCATATTGGACCTGGGTTATGATATTGGCTTTCTGCAGCGTTCGCAAAGAAATCATACCCAGGTCGTAAGCGTCAAATGCCACCGTGACCGCCTTGAA
>Ga0315278_10005264_pt1 | contig 11755 bp, 13 predicted proteins | sample YL17G06_0_MG_FD_203880 | JGI IMG/M metagenome (GOLD analysis project Ga0315278, IMG submission 203880) | Sediment microbial communities from Yellowstone Lake, YNP, Wyoming, USA - YL17G06_0 | ecosystem: Environmental > Aquatic > Freshwater > Lake > Sediment | place: USA: Wyoming | collected... | reverse complement strand
AATGGCCCCCTCATCCGCCCGCGGCTTCGCCCGTCCAGCCCGCGGCTTCGGTCATCGTCGGGCAACTTGATAACGCTTGACAGCCTTAACGGGCCGCGTTACTATTAGACCATGATCAAGGGGTTTCGCTGCAAAGAGACGGAGAAGGTTTTCCAGCGGCGAAACTCGAGACGGTTTTCCAGTATTGAGCGGATGGCTTTACGGAAGCTCCTGATGCTTGATGCCGCTGGGTTGCTGGACGACCTCCGGGTTCCGCCGGCCAACCGATTGGAGAGGCTGAGCGGAGATCGGCGCGGTCAGCTCAGCATCCGCATCAACGACCAGTGGAGGATTTGCTTCCGCTGGAGAGAGGGCCACGCCCACGATGTTGAGATCGTGGATTACCACTAGGTGACGCGATGCCAAAAAGACCAGAACCCATTCATCCCGGCGAGATTCTCTTGGAGGAGTTCCTCCAGCCTATGGGAATCAGTCAGTACCGCCTCGCCAAGGACGTCAACGTGCCAGCGCGACGCATCAACGAAATCGTGCACGGCAAGCGGTCGATCACAGCGGATACGGCTCTTCGCCTTTCACGGTATTTCGGCATGACCGAACAGTTTTGGATGAATCTGCAGACTCGCTATGATCTCGAGCTCGAAAAGGACCGTCTCGGTTCACGCTTGGCAAACGAGGTTCAACCGATGCGAGCCGCCGGGTGACACTGATTTGCGCACCCCGTCCTTTGCGATCGGCGGCCTCATGACCTAGCCCCGCGGCGCCTCTTCGTCTTCCCACACCCAGTCCCGCCACAGATCGAACCACAGCGCGAGGCCGCCCCAGCGCCCGAGCGGAGCGAGGCGCCTTGCGATGGTCGCGTCCTTGATCTTCCGCCCGCCGTGGTACCTCTCGGCGTACCCGGAGCGAATCGCCGAATCGAGCGCCAATCCATCGGGCTTACCGATGAACTTCAGGAGGTTCTCCGCGACGTACGGGCCCACGCCGGGGAGCTTCACGATGTCCTTGCGAAGCATTGCGGCATCGCGGGGATCGATGTCCCAAGACGCCGGGTCGGCGTCCCCCGTCGTCACGGCGCGGCTCAACGCCACGAGATAGGGCGAGCGGTACCCCGCGCGCACGACCTCGCGAAACTCCGCCTCCGTCACGCGCGCCAACCGTTCCGGCGTCGGGAACGAGCGGGCGCCGTCTTCGGCCCTTTCGCCGTACCGCTCGACCAAAGCGGTCGTCATCTTTTTGGTGAACGCCCACGAGCAGTTGGTGGTCAGCACGAGCTTGACGACGTCTTCCCACGCGGAAGGCCCGCGCAAAAGCCTGCCCGAGCGCGTTTCCGCGATCCACCGGTAGCGCGGGTCGCGACGCACCGCGTCGTGAAATGGCGCGAGGTCCACGTCGAGCGCAAGGACGCGGCGCCCCGCCGCAATCAGGACCCGGCGCGTGGCCGCGTCGGCGGGCCCTTCGCTTTCGAGCACCACGCCGTCGTCTTCGCGAAGCACGATGCGCCGCGCGCCGCCGCCCGGAAGGGCGACGACCGTCGCGATCGACGAGGCATCGGGGGCCGGCGTGAACGGCGCGAGGTCGCACCAGCCGTGAGAGTTCACGGTCCGGCGGAAGGAGAAATCACGCGGGACGTCCAGGCGGACGCGCATCGGTGAAGCCTGCCCGCTCAGTGCTCTTGGGCGATGCGCTCGTCCTCGATCTGCAAGAGCATCTTCGAGGTGATGTCGCCGGTCGGGTAGTCGCCGGAAAAACAGGCGGTGCACATGCGCGTTATCCGCGGCTCCTTCTCGGTGACGGCGCCGACCAGGTCGTCGAGGGTCTGGTAGATGACGGCGTCGGCGCCGATCTCGCGTGCGACCTCGGCGTGCGTGCGGTCGCGGGCGATGAACTCCCGCCGCGTGCTCATGTCGATCCCGTAGACGCAAGGGTGGATGAGAGGCGGCGACATCGAGGCGAACAGAACGCGCCGGGCTCCGGCCTGACGCGCGAGCCCTACGATCTGCCGGCTCGTGTTGCCGCGCACGATCGAGTCATCCACCAGAAGGACGTCTTTGCCGCGGAACTCTTCCGCGATCGCGTTCAGCTTGTGGCGCAGCGACCGTTTTCGCTCGTCGTCGCTCCGCATGATGAAGGTGCGCCCGACGTAGCGGTTCTTGACGAGCCCTTCGCGGTACGGGATGCCCAACCGCTGCGCCATCGAAAGCGCCGCCGTGCGCGCCGAGTCGGGGATTGGGATAACCACCTCGGCCTCGTGCCCCGAAGCCTGGAACACGTCGGCGAGGCGCTCCCCCATCCGGATGCGGGCTTCGTAGACCGAGATCCCCTCGAGGTACGAATCGGGGCGAGCGAAGTAGACGAACTCGAAGACGCAGGGGTGGTGATGGGCTTCGGCCACCTTCGTCATCGTCACACTGCCCGAAAGGTCGATGAACAACGCCTCGCCGGGGGAACCCCACGGCAGGACCTCGTAGTCGATCGTGGACAACACGACGCTCTCGCTGGCCACCGCGTAGGCGTACCCGTCTTCGGTCCGGCGCCGCCCGAAGGCGATCGGCTTGATGCCGTACGGATCGCGGAATGCGAACAGGCCATGCCCCGCCACGAAACCGACGACGCTGTAGGCACCGCGCACCGTGCGATACACTTCACGCACCGCGGTGTGATAAGCATCGAGCGAAAAGACGCCGTTCGCGGCTGCTGCGAGCGCCCCGGCGAACACGTTCAGGATCACCTCGACGTCACACCCCGAATAAAGCACCCGGAGCGACGCGTGCTCCAGATCGCCCTTCAGTTCGTCGTAGTTGGCGACGTTGCCGTTGTGCGCCATCGCGATGCCGAACGGGAAGTTCACGGTGAACGGCTGCGCGTCCTCGCCCCCGCCGGAACCGACCGTCGGGTAACGCACGTGGCCGAGCGCCAGGTCCCCCTTGAGGCGCAAGACGTTCGCGGTCGTGAAGATGTCGCGGACGAGCCCCTCGCCCTTCTTGAGGTGGAAGCGGTCGCCGTCGTAGGTGATGATCCCGGCCGCGTCCTGCCCGCGGTGCTGGATGGCGACGAGACCGTCGTAGATCTCGCGGACGGCGTCCGTGGCGCCGATCACGCCGATGAATCCGCACATCCGCAAAGGTTAGCATGGGGACAGGCACCGGAGTGCGGTGCCTGTCCCCGTCTCGATCAAAATCGGCGTCCGATGACGAGGTAGCCGGATTGCTGGCCGCTCTCGTCGTAGCCGTAGCCGAGGTAAGCCGGCCCGAGGCTCGTATCGGCGCCGACGAAGATCGAGCCCGAAAGCCTGAGGGACGACCAGGTGACGGGATCGCCCTGGTTGTAGACGTTCCCCGTCTCGACCGAAGCCCCGACGAACATACGCTGTGTCATCGAGCCGAGGTTGAACTTCGTCAGCTCGCGGTAGTACATCACGCGGGCGATTCCCCCGCGTTCGCCGAGGAGCTGGTTGGGGTACAAGCCCGAAAGCCGGAGAAACCCGCCCAGCGTGTACAGGTTGTCGAGCATCGTGTCACCCGAGATGACGTCGCTCGCCTCGACCGAGAGGTAAGCGGTGTTCTTCCCCCCGGTGATCGCCTTGCTCATCGCCACCCGCGCGAACGATCCCGACGCTTCGGCCCCGAAAGACGTGAGCGATCGCCGGTACGTCGCGCGGCCACTCGATCCACGCCGCGGCCAGGTGGCCGAATCGAGCGTGTCGGCGAAGAAATCGACAGAGAGTCCGCCGTCGTCGGTGCCGTCCGTGGGGAAGGCGACGGAACCGATGCGAGGGCTGCCGCTCCCCGACGCGCGGTAGGCCCCCACGAGGAGCTGTCCCCAACTCCCGAACACGCGGCCGAATCCCGCGGCCCCATCGAGCGTCTTGAGCTTGTATTCGGCAAGCGCGTCGCCTTCTGGCGAGAAGACGTTGAGGTAGTCAATCCGGTACCGGATCCGCGTGTCGAAAATCCAGGCCAGGCTGGGGTCCAGGGGCTGGTAGTACTCCGTGGCGGCCACGGAGTTGGTGCCCAACTGAATGGTGTTGCGCCATTCCCCTCCCATGCGGTTGACCGGAAGGAGCAGGTGGCTCACCGTGAGGTCGACGTCGAGATCTCCCTTGAAGTCGTTGGCGATGAAAAACCCGAACTGCAGGCTGTTGCGTCCATATGGCTTCGAGGGGACCTGAACGGTCAGCAGACCCTGCTCGTCGGTGCGCTTGAAGTCGTGGTGGATCGTTCCGAACACGTCCAGGCCGTAGAGGTGGATGATCTGCTTCGCCAGGGCGTCCTCGTCAAGCGGCACGCCGGTCGGCACGACGATGCGCCTGTCGACGATGGCATCGTCGAGCGGCCCCGTGTTCTCGATGACGACCTTGTCGACGACGAGCGAAGCCTCGGAGCGCCGGAGATGGCGCGCGAGATAGGCCTCCCACTCGGCGTCCGGCACGGCGAGATCTCGGAGCCGCGACTCGACCTCGCGGGCCGCGGCCTCGCCTCTGTCGATCGTGATCGCGGTCTTTGCGAAGTCGGAAAACGTGATGTCGGAGAGGTCCGGAACGATGATCACGTCTTGCGGCCGCACCGCATCCATGTCCTCTTCTTTGTTGCCGTTGGTCAGGAGGCCCGTCACCTGGTCGAGGCGCGTCAAGATGCTGCCGAGCTCTTCCTTTTTTCTCAGCGGAGAACTGATGTCGATGCCGATGATCACGTCGGCCCCGAGCTTCCGCGCGATTCGGATCGGAAAGTTCGCGGCCATCCCCCCGTCGGAAAGAGTCTTGCCGTCGAGTTCCACGGGGGGGAAGATTCCGGGGAGCGACATGCTCGCCCGCATCGCGGTTGCGAGCGATCCGTTCCCGATCACGACCGCCCGGCCGGTGGCCAGATCGGTGGCGACGGCGCGGTAAGGGATGGGGAACAAGTCGAAGTCGGTCTCCCCCGTTGCCTCGACTGAAAGCCCCTGGAAGAGCAACTCCAGATTCTGTCCGCCGATCACCGCCGGCGGAAGGTACGGCTTCCAATGTTTGAACCGCATCTTGATCGGGATCAGGAACCGGGTGTCCTGTTCCTTTCGGCGGAAGGACTTCTCCTCGCGCTGCAGCTTGTCGACGAAGACCGAGCCCCAATCGATGGCGGTAATCTTGGTGTCGAGGTCCTCGGCGGACCACCCGGCCGCGTAGAGACCTCCCACGATCGAGCCCATGCTCGTGCCGACGACCAGGTCCACGGGGATGTGGTACTCCTCGAGCACCTTGAGAACGCCGATATGGGCGCTGCCCCGGGCGCCGCCGCCGGACAGCACGAGCGCCACCTTGGGGCGGTGGGGCGGAACTTTCTCGGGTTCTTCCGCGAGCACGGGCATGGTGAAGAGGCTAGCTGCGACAACGACTTTGGCGACGGCTGCTCTCATTGCGCTCCTCAGGGTGGTGACACGCGAGGCGGAGTATAACCGCCACTTTGACGCTCGTTCCGATGGGCTTCTATAATCCGGCCCATGTCTCAAGTGCTCGAAACGCTCGCTGGGGTCGCGGGACTCGCGGACATCCACGACAAGGTGATGAGCGGCCGAAGGCTTTCGTTCGACGACGGGGCCCGATTGTTCCGATCCCGCGCGCTCGCGGTCGCCGGGGGCCTGGCCAACGTCGTGCGCGAGAAGAAGAACGGGAACGTGGCGTACTTCGTCCGCAACATGCACCTCAACCCAACCAACGTCTGCATTGTGGACTGCAAGTTCTGCGGCTTCTACCGGCCCTACAAGACCAAAGAGCAGGGATGGACCTGGGACCTGGAACGCGCACTCGGCGAGGTGAAGGCGAATCTCAGCGACGCGATCACCGAGGTCCACATCGTCGGCGGGCACAACCCTGACTACCCTTACGAGTACTACCTCGATCTCGTGCGCGGCATCCACGAACTCTCCAAGACGCTGCACGTCAAGGCGTTCACCTGCTCTGAATACGATTTCTTCGCCAAGCGCTTCAAGAAGGATCTCGACACCGTCATCGACGACTTCAAGGCCGCGGGGGTGGATTCGCTCCCGGGCGGCGGCGCCGAGGTGCTCGTCGAGCGCGTCCGCCGCGAGTTGTATCCCAAAAAGATCTCCGCGGAGCGTTGGCTCGAGGTGGCGCGGGCGACGCACGCCCACGGCCTGCGCGGCAACGCGACGATGCTCTACGGCCACATCGAAACGCTCGAAGAGCGCGTCGAGCACCTCTGCCGGTTGCGGGCGCTGCAGGACGAGACCGACGGGTTCATGTGCTTCATCCCGCTGGCGTTCCATCCCGAGAACACGCAGCTCGCCCATCTCCCCGGCCCGACCGGCTTCGACGACCTGATGACGATCGCCGTGTCGCGCCTGATGCTCGACAACTTCGACCACATCAAGGCGTACTGGATCATGATCTCGGCCCGCATCGCGCAGATCGGCCTGACGATGGGCGCCGACGACATCGACGGCACGATCAAGGAAGAAAAGATCGTCCACATGGCGGGGGCGACCACGCCGGTCGGGATGTCGGTGGCCGAGCTGTGCCGTTTGGTCCGCGACGTCGGACGTGAGCCGATCCAGCGCGATTCCGTCTACAACGTCGTGCAACGCTTCGACGAACCCGCGTTGGCCTAAGGGCGAGCAGACCGTGCCGAAGATCAGAGCCGGCGCGGTTTCTTACCTCAACACGCGTCCGCTCGTTTTTGGGATCGAACAGGGGTTGGGCGCGGAGCGGCTCGAGCTGAGCTACGACGTCCCCTCGGTGCTCGCGAGCCGCATGGCGGCGGGCGAGCTCGACCTGGCGCTCCTCCCGATCATCGAGCTGGCGCGCATCCCCAACCTCGTGATCGTGCCGGGGCTCGCGATCGGGAGCCTCGGGAACTGCCGTTCGGTTCTCCTCGTGGCAAAAAAGCCGCTGGCCGAGGTACGCAGCGTCGCGCTCGACCCGGAATCGCGGACCTCGAACGCTCTCGCCCGTGTCCTGTTCGCCGAAGCGTGGGGCGTCGCGCCCGCGTTCGTCGACGGACCGCGCGATCTGACGCTGGCGCTCGAAGAGCACGACGCGGCGGTGCGCATCGGCGACAAGGCGCTGTTTGCTCCCATCCCCGAAGGCGCGATCGCCTACGACTTGGGAGGAGCGTGGACCGCGCGCACCAGCCTGCCGTTCGTCTTCGCCGTCTGGGCGACGCGGCCGGGCGTCATCGACCGCGAGACCTACGAGATCCTCCATGCGTCGCGACGGGCGGGATCGGCCGTCCTTTCGGCGATCGCCGCGGACTACACCTGGAACGGCCGACAGTATCCCGAGGTCGCGCTCGCCTACCTGCGCGACGCCATGCGTTACCGCCTGGGCGACCCGGAGGTCGCCGCCATGCGCAGGTTCCTGGCGGCCGCGGCGCGGATTGGCGTCATCGACGCGGCGCCTTCCATCGAATGGGTATCGTTCACGGGGCATTCGATCCCGCAAGAACACACCACGTGACCGAAAGAATTGAAAGAAAAAGGGGACTGTCCCCTATTTCGGCGAAAGTGCTGGTGGGCGAGAGGATCACGCCTGACGAGGCCGTGACGCTCCTCGAGACGGAGAGCCTAGGGACGCTGGGGATGATGGCCGACCTCGTGCGGCGCCGCATGCACACCGACGGCGTCGTCACCTACATCATCGACCGCAACGTCAACTACACAAACGTGTGCAACGCCTTCTGCACGTTCTGTGCGTTCTACAGGCAGCCCGGGCACGACGAGGGATACGTCCTCCCGGTCGAAGAGATCGAAAAGAAGATCGCCGAGACGTACGAGCTGGGCGGCAACCAGATCTTGCTGCAGGGCGGCCACAACCCGAAGCTCAAGATCGACTACTACGAAGACCTCTTCCGCCGCCTGAAGCAACGCTTCCCCGACCTCTGGCTACACGCGTTGTCCGCCCCCGAGGTGATCCACATTCACAAGGTGTCGCGGATCACAGTGCAAGAGACGCTGAAGCGGCTTCGCGAAGCAGGCCTCGACTCGCTCCCCGGCGGGGGCGCCGAAATCCTCGTGGACGACGTGCGCAAGCGCCTCATGAAGAACAAGGCCTCAGGGCAGGAGTGGCTCGACGTCCACGAAAAGGCCCACCGCACGGGAATGCGCTCCACCGCGACGATGATGTTCGGTCACATCGAATCGCGCGCGGACCGGATCGAGCACCTGCGCATGCTGCGCGATCTCCAGGACCGCACGGGCGGATTCACCGCGTTCATCGGCTGGACCTTCCAGCCCGGCAACACCGAGCTCGGCGGCCAAGAGGCCACGACCGCCGAGTACCTGCGCACGATGGCGGTCGCCCGGATCTTCCTCGACAACATCCGCAACATCCAGGCGTCCTGGGTCACCCAGGGTTCGAAGGTCGGCGCGGCGTCGCTCGCCTTCGGCGTCAACGACATGGGCAGCACGATGATCGAAGAAAACGTCGTCTCCGCCGCAGGGACCGTGAACCACATGAACGAGCCCGAGATCGTCGCCGCGGTAAAAGACGCCGGCTTCATCCCGATGCGCCGCAACATGCTCTACGAGCGCCTCGGGGCGCCCAACTGAAATAGGGGACTGTCCCCTATTTCGGTTCGGTGACGGATCGCCCAGTGAACGACGAACTCGAGCTCATCCCCGTCGCCAACGGTACGCGCTTGCGATTGCGCGTCAAACCGGGGGCGCGCAAGACCGCGATCGTCGGCGTCCACGGCGGCGCGCTCAAGGTCGCCGTCGCGGCGGCACCCGAAAAGGGAAAGGCCAACCGCGCGGTCGTGAAGCTCCTCGCCGAAGCGCTCGGCGTCCCCGCATCCGCCGTGACGATCGCCTCGGGAGAGACCTCGCAGGACAAGGTCGCCGAGATCGCGCTGAGTCCCGCGGCGGTTCGTGCGATACTCGCGCCCGGTCGTTAGACGGCCTCTTCGAGGGTATCGATGGCATCGTCGCACTCCCTTTCAACCCGACCCAAGCTCTTCGTCGATGCTTCGACGGCAAGCCACCGCATTCCGGAGATCCTCGCGGCCGGGCTCGGCGATATCGCCGACGTCACCACGTCGTGCGACGGCATCGCGGAGGCCTCACGCACGTTCGACCTCGCCGTATTCGTCCTCGACGGCGCGCAGGACGCCGCCATGCTCTTACGGCTCGGAGTGTTTCTCGGAGCGCTCGGCCGGGAGCGCGTCGTTCTCATCGGCCCGGCATTGAGCGCTGGCGATCTTCCATCGGAGTTGCGCGACGTGACCCTGGCCTCGTATTCGCCCTACGGCGGCGGGAACGACCTCGAAGCCCTCGGAGCCGTCTGCACGACGATCAAAGAACACATCCAGCGCCTCACGACGCCGGCTGGCCACGCGAGCCCGGCGAATTCGGAACACCAGGCGACCGAAGTCGCACGCCGGCTCAGACGCTCGCTCGGAACCGCGCGCTCGGTGCGCTCCGGGCAGAAGCTGCGCATCGCGGACATCAGCCTGACGGGCGCCCTGCTCGAGACGTTCGGCGAAATTCCCGAGCACCAGCTTCTCGATCTGGACCTCGAGTTCGAAAGCGGCTGCAGCGTGCGCGTGACCGCGAAGGTCGTGAGAATCCAGTACCCGCAATGGGGAAGGGTCGGGGGAGTTGGCGTCGAGTTCACGCGCTTCGCGGGTGATTCGCAGGCGATCCTCGCGGAGTATCTCGACCCGGTCGCGTCCTAAAAAGGCTCGACCGTCAGCTTGCAACGGAAGCGAACAACCCCGGCCACGGACTCGGCCCGGACCCGTTCCCCCGTGTGAGAGCCACGCCGGATCGCGCCCTCGATCACCTTGCGATAGCCGAGCGCGCCCCCGGTGTAGCGCTCCCCATCGATGACGAGACGCTCGCCGAACACGACGCTATTTTCGAACCGGATAATGTGCCCGCCGTAGGGCACCTCCCAGCGGACCAAGACGCGGCTTGCGGCGAAGAGGAGCCCTCCGCCCACGACCGTCGCCGGCAACCCCAGCCCCCGTGCGGCCCCCTGACCGGTCGCCATCAGGACGATGCCGGAGACGACGAGAGCCGCCCCGACCAGCGCCAGCCCCTGCTGCAACAACCGCCACGGTGTCGCTCGCGTCGAGCAGGATCATGCCTTCCACCGCGCCAGATTCGGGACCTTGCGCGTGAAGAACCACGCCAGCGGACCGGGGATCCCGAACTCCTTCAGCTTGGCGCGAACCCTGTCTTGCATTTGCTCGACCGTCAGATCGGGGAGCGTGAACTTGCCGTTCGCGTAGCAGTGGCTGCAGTACATCGTGCTCTTCGATCCGTCGGCGTTCGTGCCTCCGCCTTTCTCGTCTCTGCTCATCGGCATGCCGCAACTCTGACAATTCGCGTAGGCGATCTCCATCGCGATCCTCCTCGTTGCCGGGCGACTCTACACGCTCCGAGGCGAACCAAGGTCAATCCGCCGCAATCGCCTCGCTTCGGATTGGGTTAGGTGCCGCCTGCGGTGTTTTTCGCCTCATTTTCGACCGTTTCCGGGGTCCAACGACCCGAGCCGCGCTGCGTTCGTCGATCCTGAGCGATCCTGCGAGTCCGATTTCGGCGGAAGAGGCCCTTCGGAGAGCCCAAAACACACCTCCCCGCAAAAAAGAGCGGAACCGTGACGTTTTGCTTTGCCTTGACGCTCTGATCGCTTAGTCCCGGGTCATTTCACGCGAAACGCGCCGCGCACCTGCTCGGCGTCGAACAGGCCGCCCGGGTCCCCTTCCGCCGCGTACCGGTACACGGCGGCGGTGTAGATCGCCGACAGCGCCGACCCGACGAGGCTCGTCAAGATTACCGCAAGGACGAACACGGCGACCACCGCAACGATCAGCGGCGCCGACTTGGCCATGATGGCGAGCGCCAACGCCGCCCCGAACGGCACGAGCATCGCGAAGAACAATAGGGTGAATGCCGCGCCGATGCCGAGGTTGCCGGCGATCTGCTCGCCCCAGGTCTTCTTCAAGAGCTGCGTGCTGCGCTTCACCGCCTCGATCGGTCCCACGCCCTCGATGACGAGCACCGGAACGGCGAGGAAGGTCGCGAGGTTCCAGCCAAGGCCGAGGACCGAGGCGACGATGCGCCCGATGAACCCTCGCCGCGCGATGTTGCGCAGGACGATCCCCACCGTCGCGGAGAGCAGCGCGTAGCCGAGGATCGAGGCGAAGTGCTTGTTCGCGATGCAAAATCCGTCGCCGATCGTCGGGTCGCCGCCCTTCAGCCGGATCATCGCGGCGCCCACCAGCGCCGAGTTGCAGTAGAAGATGATCGTGTACTGCACCGTGTAAAAGCAAAACCCGAGGACGATCCCGGCGAACGGAAGCGTCCCGCCCAGGCCGAACCCGCGGTCGAACATCCCCGCCAGGAACATCGGGACGGCGAACGTCGCCATGACCGTGATCACGGCGATGGTCGACATGATTGGAAAAATGAGCAGTTCCTTGTCGGCCTGGAGCACCGCCCAACTGGCTTTGACGAGCTCCCAACTTCTCGCGAGCTTACCCATCAACAGACCTCCCAAACTCCTCGGCGGCTCTGGCTGCACGCGGAACACACAATTTGACGGACCATGGAACGCGGGAACTTCCCCCAGGGTTCCGACAAGTGACAAAGTCCTACCTCGACGGGGCGCAGTCGTCGCAGCAGGGCCGCCCTCGCAGCGTTTCCCGTCCTTCCCAGACGATCAGGGGCACCATGAGGAGCGCGGAGACCGGGTCCGCCCACCACCACCCGAACAGCGCGTTGAGCGCGAGACCCAGCAGCAAGAGGCCGGAAAGATACATGC
>Ga0315278_10005262_pt1 | contig 11757 bp, 11 predicted proteins | sample YL17G06_0_MG_FD_203880 | JGI IMG/M metagenome (GOLD analysis project Ga0315278, IMG submission 203880) | Sediment microbial communities from Yellowstone Lake, YNP, Wyoming, USA - YL17G06_0 | ecosystem: Environmental > Aquatic > Freshwater > Lake > Sediment | place: USA: Wyoming | collected... | reverse complement strand
TGTCCCCCATCAGCCGGATGATGGACGCCGGCGGGCCGATGAACGTGATCCCCGAGGTTTCGCAGACCTCGGCGAAACGGGGGTTCTCGGCCAGGAACCCGTAGCCGGGGTGGATGGCATCGGCCTTGGTGATCTCCGCGGCGCTGAGGAGGTTGGGAATGTTGAGGTAGCTTTCGGAGGCCTTGGCCGGCCCGATGCAAACCGTCTCGTCGGCCAGGAGGGTGTGGAGGGAGTCCCTGTCGGCTTCGGAGTAGACGGCGACCGTCTTGATGCCGAGCTCCCGGGCCGACCGGATGACGCGGATGGCGATCTCCCCTCGGTTGGCGACCAGGATCTTGGAGAACATGGGCTTTAGGCGGACGTCCGGATGGAGATTAGCTTCTGTCCGTACTCGACGGGTTTCCCGCTCTCGAGGTGGATGGCGATGACGACGCCGTCGGCGTCGGATTCGATCTCGTTCATCAGCTTCATGGCCTCGATGATGCAGAGGGTCTGGCCCTTCTTCACGATGTCACCGATCTCGACGAAGGGGTCGGCGTTCGGCGCCGGGGCCCTGTAGAAAGTCCCGACCATGGGGGACGTGACGTCCCGGATATCCTTGTCCACCGCCGGCACGGGGACCGGCGCCGAAGTGACCTGCGTTCCGGCGGCCGCCGGGTAGGCCGGTGCGGGGGCTGCATAAGGGTAAACATGTGCTCCGGAGACGTTCCGGCCGATCTTGATCTTGAAGCCCTCGACCTCGAGCTCGAAGAGGGCGAGGTCCTTCTCCTCGAGGAGCGCGATAAGCTTCAGGATCTCCGGGTAGTCGATCTTCGAACCCGTTGCTCCCTCCCCGGCCGTTTCCGGCGGTTTGATGATCTTATTCATATGGCTGTACCGCTCCTCGAAAAAGTAATTCTACCTTAAACGGAAGGGGGGGAAAAGTCAACCCCTCGACTCCCGGCGTGAATGCCGGGGGCCTGTTCGGGGTTAACCCTGAGCCTCGCTTCGCGACCCCGCCTTTCAGGCAGGGTAGACTCGGCGAACGGGTCAAGCCGGCCTGGGACGGGGGCGGTGTCCCTTATTTAGGGCCTCGGACGACCGCCGGGGGGCTCTCCCGGCCGGATTCGTCCACCGAGGTGATCCGGTAGGTGAATCCTATGCCGCTCTTCAGCCCCCGGTCGTCGTAGCCGGTCGAGGAGCCATCGACTTCGGCCAGGAGATCGATGGTCGAGTCGGGGTCGTAGGTCACCTTCCTGTAGATCTTGTACCGGAGGATGGGAGAGAGATTGTCGGGGTTGGGCTCCCAAGACAGGCGATTGATATATTCCTTGAAGAAGATCAGGTTATTGACCAGGCGCTCAAGCTCGACATTGGCCGGCGGGAAGACCCCGTAGGCGAGGGCGATCATATGGACTGTGGCGACACCCCATGGGATCCCGGCCGCCGCTGGCCTGAATTCGAACCAATGGAGCTCCGTGTCCAAGCCGGTATAACAGCCATAGTAGTCGAGGCCCGCATCCGAATTGACCCCGGCGACGGCGACGAACCGGTCCTCCATGCCGTCGGCGTCCGTATCCACCGCGAAGACAGGCGGGCGGCCGCTCGCGAGCTCGTTCCGAACCGTCGTCAGATTGATCAGCGAGGCGGGGAATGCCTCGGTGATGACGAGATAGAGACCGCCGGAGCGGACGTAGGCCTCAATCCCCGGCCCTAGGTCGGAGTCCCGCGTCCAGCCGTAGTAATTACCGTAAAAGCTGCGGGAGGTCAGACAATAATCGGCCAGGCAATTGTCGGCGTGCCGCTCCTCGGGCGGGAGCTCGGATTTGTCGGGGATGAGGTCGGGCGGGGCGTCCAGGGGGAGGGCATAATCGTTATAGTGCTCCTCGGACGCGATGGCCAGGTTGATCAGGCCGGTCTGGGCCGAAGCGTTCCCGGGGAGCAGATAGGGGAAGCCGTGCCCGTCGTGGTAGGCGAAGACCATTGCCGCGGCCGTCGGCCCGCTGCCGTGCCGCTCAAGATAGGCGGGCAGCCCGACGACGGTCGCTTCCAGAAGATGGATGGCATCGAAGACCCGGCCCTTGCGATCGATCCCGTCCGGCGGCCGTGGCCCGGGGAACAGCCGGCCAACCTGGCTCGGTGCGGGCATGGGGGATATGGCCAGGAGGCAAATGATCCCGGTGATAAACGCGGCCGAAGCTTTATAGCGCATCGGGAGTATTATACATCAGGTTAGAGGTTAAAGGTTTGAGATTAGAGGTTGAGGAACAAGAGCCTATCTGAAATATGCTTGGGTCGAGGCGCAGGCAGCCGTGCGGAGCTGCCGGACCCGGTCCAACGGACGCTCAAGAACGGGGGTATTGCCGAAACCACCGACTTCGCCCCGTTCAGTTACGTCCTTCCTGTTGCTGTTAGCCTCCAACCACACCCTTCATAGAAGCCTTGATCATAACCTCTATCCTCTAACCTCGAACCGCTAACCTTCTTCCCGCCCATTTGACGCCTCCCGGATAATGCCCTAAGATGTTGAGGATGAACGCGAAAGCGAGGGCCTCCGCCGATGTTTGACCAGCTTTCCGGCCGCCTGGAGAAGATGATGAAGTTCCTCCGGGGCGAGGGGAAGGTCACCGAGAAGAACATGGGCGAGGCCCTGAAGATGATCCGGCTGGCCTTCCTCGAGGCGGACGTCAACTACAAGGTCGTCAGGGATTTCGAAGCCCGGATCAGGGAAAAGGCCCTGGGCGAGGAGGTCCTTTCGAGTCTGAGCCCCGCTCAGCAGGTCATCAAGATCGTTCGGGAAGAGCTCGCCGCCATCCTGGGGGGGACCGACAAGCCCCTGATCTTCGCGGCCGCGCCCCCGTCCATATTCATGCTCGTCGGCCTCCAGGGAAGCGGGAAGACGACGACCTGCGGCAAGCTGGCCCGATGGGTCCGGGGCATCGGCAGGAACCCGCTTCTGGTCTCATTCGACCTCAAGCGGCCGGCCGCCCAGGAACAGCTGATGACGATCGCAAAGTCGCTCGACCTACCCTCCTATGAGATGACGGCGGCCATGATGGCCGTCCCCGAAAAGGCCCTCAAGGACCTCGTCCTCCACGCCCGGAACAGGGCGTTCGACCCGCTCATCGTCGACACGGCCGGCCGGCTCCACGTGGACGATGAGCTTATGGACGAGCTGAAGCTCGTCCGGGACATCCTCGACCCCGTCGAGGTCATTTACGTCGGAGACGCGATGACCGGCCAGGACGCCGTCCAGAGCGCCAAGGCGTTCAACGATCGGATCGGCGTCACTTCGGTCATCCTGACCAAGCTCGACGGCGACGCCAGAGGCGGGGCGGCCCTGTCCATCGTTTCCGTCACCGGGAAGCCGGTCAAGTTCGCCGGCGTCGGCGAGAAGCTCGACAAGCTCGAGGTCTTCCACCCCGACCGGATGGCTTCCCGCATCCTGGGCATGGGCGACATCCTCAGCCTCATCGAGAAGGCCGAGGAGAAAGCCGACCTCGAGGAGGCCGAAGAGACCGCTCGAAAACTGAGGCGCGAGGAGTTCACCCTGGAGGACTTCCGGAAACAGCTCGTCCAGATGAAGAAAATGGGGTCCGTGTCCAATATCCTCGGCATGCTCCCCAAGGCGGGGATGCTGAAGGGGCTTTCCAAGGTCCAGGTCGACGATCGGAAAGTCCTCCATTTCGAGGCTATCCTCAGCTCCATGACCCCAGCTGAACGGGAGAACCCGAAGATCCTCAACGGGAGCCGTCGCCTGCGGATCGCCAAGGGCAGCGGCCGCCCGGTCCACGAGGTCAATCAGCTCCTCAAGCAGTACGCGGAAATGAGGAAGATGATGAGGGGCTCCAAGTTCCGGGACATGCTCTCCCGGATGCGTTAGCCCTTGAGGTCCTTCACCAGCCTGGACGCGAGCCCCGAGTAGAGCGTCACGTCCATGCCGACGCAGACGAACGAAAAGCCTTCTCCGAGGGCGGCCCGGGCTGCCCCCACGTCCGGGGCGAAGATGCCGGCGGGCACGCCTCGGGCCGCGCACGCCCTCCGGACGATCGCGATGGCGTCCCTGACATCCGAATCGCCGGTCCGGCCGGGTTTGCCCATGCTGGCGGACAGATCGAACGGGCCGACGAACACGGCGTCTACGCCCGGCGTCCCGAGAATGTCGTCAATGTTCCCGACCCCGTCGATATGCTCGACCTGGGCGACCAGGATCGTATCCAGGTTCGCCGATGCGACGTATTCCGCGAATCGCGCTCCGTAACCGTGCGCCCGGCCGATGCCGACGCTCCGAACGCCTTCCGGCGGGTATTTCGCCTCGCGAACCGCCCGCGCGGCTTCCTCCGCGCTCTTGATGTTGGGGAAGATGAGTCCCGCCGAACCGATATCCATAGCTTTCTTGATCCAGACGGGCTCGTTCACGGGGAGGCGGATGAGACAGGGGCAGGCACCGGCCGCCTGGACCATCCTCTGGGCGCCCGCGATGTCCAGAAGGCCGTGCTCCATGTCCAGGAAGAGCCAGTCGAACCCCGCTCCGGCCGCGATCTCCGCGAGCTCCGGCGCCGGGAGCGTCAGGATGGTACCTGTGAGCCTTTCTCCGGCCGTCAGCCTTTTCTTGAACGGCGCGTGCATGGGCCCTCCTTATTCGAGTCTCGTTTTACTCAGGGCTTCCGGCGTCCCGTCGCCCCCGGAAAAGGGCCTGAGCCGGAACGAGTAGGAATACTCCTTCGGATAGAGCATGTACTCGTCGTGCGGTTTGGCGCCCCAGCTCGTGTCGCCGCCGACGCCCATCTGCGTGAAGTCCACGTTGAACACGACAAGGTCCCTCGGCTTCATGTCCGTCGGGTGCCGCTGGCCCTTCTCCGGGCCGAATTCGTAGTCGTCCCAAAGGAAACGGCCCGCGGCGGTGCAGATCAGGGGCAGCCCGACGGCGAGAATTCCCGTGCCTTCGTCGTTCGTCAGCGCCGCCCAGCGGACGTCTGTCTTGTAGCCGTTCTCCTGGGGCCGGATGTAGGGATGATACTGGTCCATGATGTTGCCCGAATAGACGCCGACGGCCGCGCTCGTCCTGCGGTCCGCGTAATTCTCGTGGGGGCCGCGGCCGTACCAGGACATGTTGTCGAAGTCGGCCGGAAGGATCATCTGCATCCCGAACCGCGGCAGTTCGGGAAGGCCCGCCACGCCGGGCTTGAACGTCTGTGTGATGAGGATATCGCCGCTTCCGTGAACGGTGCAGGATACCGTGTACTCGGAACTCACGGTCGGGAGCTCGCCCCGAACATCGATCCGGACGCGGCCGGGATCGAGCCTCGTCGCGGTGACGCCCGTGACCTTCCGGGTTCGACCCGCTTCCCGCCACGCGGCGCAGCGCACGGGCATGCCGTTCCCGTAATCGTTGTCCGTCGGGGCGCGCCAGAAGTCGGGGACGGGGCCGGACTTGAGAAGTTCCGTGCCTTCATATTTCAGCGATGCGATCGTCCCTGAAGTCTTGTCGAAGACGAAGGAAAAAGAACGTCCGTCGAGGCGCAGGAAATCGTTTTCCTCCGTGAACTCGAGTGGCGGCAAGGTCATCGGGTCGACCGCGATCTCCACGGGCTTGAACATCGGGAGCTTCATCTGGTCCCAGGCCGCCTCGTGGCCGGCCGGGAGGAGGGGCGAGGCCGTTGGCGTCCGCCAGCTCACCGTCAGGAAGTATTCGACGCCCGGCTCGGACGCGAACGGGGGGAGAGGAAGATTCAGCTCCGCGCTCCCGTGGGGGGCGATGTCGAGCGCCGGGATGTCGCCCGCGGCGATCGTCCGTCCTTCTCCCACCACCTTCCAGGACCCGGAAAAGCCCTTCAGGTTTGTGAAATCAAACCTGTTTTCGATCCGGACGGCGCCCTTTCCGAGGTCAACGGGGGCGGTCTTGATATATTGATAGACCTTCTTGACCTCCCAGGCGTGGGGGTGGGGCCGCCTGTCCGGAAGGACGAGGCCGTTGCAGCAGAAATTCTTGGACGTGGGCACGTCCTGCTCCCCGAAATCCCCACCGTAAGCCCAGAACGGCTCGCCCTGTTCGTCTGCCCGGAGGATGCCCTGGTCCACCCAGTCCCAGATGAAGCCGCCCTGGAGCTGGGGATGGGCGAGGATCACGTCCCAGTAATCCTGGAGGTTGCCGACGCTGTTGCCCATGGCGTGGGCGTACTCGCACATGATGAGCGGCCGGTCCTGTTGGACACGGGCATACTCTTCGAGCTGCGGGATGCGGGCGTACATCGGGCAGAAGATGTCCGTGTGGGGCTTGAGCTTCGCGCCCTCGTATTGGACGGGTCGGGTCGCATCCCTTCCCTTGATCCAGGCATAGGTCGCCTGGAAATTGACGCCATCGCCCGCTTCGTTGCCCAACGACCAGATGATGATCGATGGGTGGTTCTTGTCGCGTTCGACCATGCGCCGGGTCCGGTCGAGGTGGGCGGCCCGCCATTCCGGCTTGTTGGCGAGTGTCTTGTCCGGGTCGAAGCTCACGCCGTGCGATTCGATGTTCGCCTCGTCGACGACGTAGAGCCCATATTGATCGCAGAGCTCGTACCAGCGGGGGACATTGGGGTAGTGGCTCGTCCGGACGGCGTTGATGTTGAAGCTCTTCATCAGGCGGATGTCCTCGCGCATGAGCTCTTCGGTTACGACCTTCGCGTTTCGGGGGTCGTGTTCGTGCCGGTTGACGCCCTTGACGCGGATCGGGACTCCGTTGACGAGGAGGCGCCCGTCCCTGATCTCGACATTCCGGAACCCTGTCCTGCAGGAAACCGCCTCGACGACCTTTCCCGCCCCATCCTTGAGCGAGAGGACCAGCGTATAGAGGCTGGGCGTCTCTGCCGTCCATTGGAGCGGGGCGGCGACGAGGCTTTCCAACGCGCATTCCATTTCGCTTCCGGTTTCGACCGAGACGGCGCAGGTCAGCGGGGGCTTGAACACGGGGGCGCCGTCCGGGCCCAGGAGGTCGACCGAAAGACCGTACCCCCGCGCTTCGTCCCGGCGATAGCTCCGGACGCCGGCCCGGACTCGGAATCTTCCGTCTTTGTACGCCTCATCCAGCGAAGCGATCGCCTGGAAGTCGCGGATCATGACCTCCGGCGTGGAGAACATGTGCACGGAACGCTCGATGCCGCTGATCCGCCACATGTCCTGGGCTTCGAGCCAGCTCCCGTCGCTGTACCTGTAGACCCGAAGGGCCAAGGTGTTCTCTCCGGGGTGAAGAAAGCCCGTAATATTGAACTCGGTCGGCGTCTTGCTGTCCTCGCTGTAGCCGACGTCCCGCCCGTTCACCCAGACGGTGAACGCGGAGTTCACGCCGCCGAAGGAGAGGAAGACCTGGCGCCCCTTCCATGCGTCCGGGACCGTGAATGTCCTCCGGTAGGAGCCCACGGGATTGTTGTCCCTCGGAACGCGGGGCGGGTTCCCGATGAACGGCATGGCCTCGTCGAGGTAGATGGGTTGTCCGTAGCCCTTGAATTCCCAGTTCGCCGGGACGGGGAAATCGATCCAGCCGCTGACGTCATGATCGTCTTTGAAGAAATCGGGCGGGGCGTCCGCCGGCTTGGGAACCCAGAGGAATTTCCACGGACCGTCGAGGGATATCCGGAAGGGAGACCGGGCGGGCTCGCCCCTGACGGCGTCCTCGACCGAGCCGTAGGGCGTGTAGGTGGTGTGGGGCGGCTCGGCGTTCCGGCTGAAGACAACCGGGTCTTCCCAGTCCGGGAGTTTGCTTTGCGGGTCTGGAGTGCGGGCGGCGCTGGAGGAGGCGAGGAGCGCGACCGCGATCGCGAGTTCGACGAAATGCTTTTGCGTCACGGGTTCCCCATCACGCGATCCCGCCGCCGTCGACGACGAGGTGAGCGCCGGTCACCCAGGAGGACATGCCGCCGGCCAGGAACAGGACGGCGTTGGCGACATCCTCCGGCGTCCCGACGCGGGCGAGGGGCCTCACGGCCGCCTCTCTCATGAAGGCCTCCATGTCCCCGCCGAGCTGTCGGCACTCGCCGCGCAGCAGGGGCGTGTCGACGTCGCCGGGGCAGACGCAGTTGACCCGGATGTTGTCCTTGCCGTGGTCGATGGCCATGGCCCGGGTCAGGTTGAGGATGCCGCCCTTGGCCGCGCAGTAGGAAACGGCGTTCGGGCCGCCTTTCAGGGCCCAGCCGGACCCGGTGTTGACGATGCTCCCGCCTCCGCCCCGGACCATGTGCGGGATGACGCGGCGCGAGAGCAAGTAGACGCCCTTGAGCATGACGTCGACGGCCATGTCCCACTCGGTCTCCTCGAGCTCCACGCAATTCTTGCGGATGGCGACGCCGGCGTTGTTGCAGAGGATGTCGATCCGGCCGAACTCCCGGACGGCCGCGTCCGCGGCGCGCCGGCAATCGGCGTCCGACCGGACGTCGCACCTCAGGAATATGGCTTGGCCTCCCTGTCCGGCGATCTCCGCCGCGGCCCGCGCTCCTTTCTCCTCGTCGAGGTCGAGCAGCATGACCGCCGCCCCGAATTCCGCCAGCCGCCCGGCGATGCCGCGGCCGATCCCCGACGCCGCGCCCGTGACGAGGGCGACCCTTCCTTCGACCGACAGGAGCTCCCGCGCTCGGCTCGCGATATCCATCGTCATCCTCCTTCTTCTCTTTTACGGCCGTACGGGTTTTCCGTGTTTCCGCATGCCCCGCGGCCCCATCAGGCTAAGATAGACGGCCGCCGAGATGCCGTAGAGGGCGGCCGCCGTCCCGATGAACTCCTTGCCTTTCTCCCGGCCGTCGAAGGAGGTCCGGCTGTAGGCGACGTCGCCGAAACCCCACTCGCCCGGGACCGACGTCTTCGTGATCCCGAAAAGCCGTGACGGATATTCCATGACGAATTGTTCCTCGTCGCGCGACGCGATGAAACCGCCGACCGAACCGCCGAAATACATGTGGTTCCCGAGGCCCTGGATGTCGCCGCAGGCGATGTTCTTTGCGAGGATCCCTTCGACATGACGCTTGAGCTCAAGCTCGGAGAGCAGCGGCTCCGGAAGGTCGAGTTCCCGGCCGAATCGCAGCCCCGGCGGGATGTCCTCGTAAAGCTCGTCGATGCTCCCGACGCCGATCTCCTCGAGCATCTTTTTTTTGACCTCGGGGACGGAGTTCGGAATGTACGGGTGAATGAAGGGTTTCTTGTCCATGTCCGCCTCCTCGAGCGGTATTATATCCGCAAAAGAGAGGATCTGGCATCATGAAAATACGGAACGGCTCCCGCGCGCCTCGTCCCGATCGAAAGGATTGCAAAATATCGGGGGGTTGTTATCATAAGGGCGGAGCTTAAATGAAGATCATGCTCATCATTATCCGTGTCCGAGGGTGGGGGAAATAGGCCTCCGAAGATGAACGACAGGCCCATGGCCGTCAGCAGGCTCTGCGTTTTTTGCGGCTCGAGCCCCGGGGCGAGGCCGGAATACGCGGAGGCGGCCCGGGAGCTCGGCCGGGAACTGCTTCGCCGCGGCGTCGGGCTCGTCTACGGAGGGGGGCGCGTCGGCCTGATGTACGAGGTCGCCCGTGTGGTCCACGAGGGCGGCGGCGAGGTCATCGGCGTCATCCCCCGGGATATGGTCGAGAAGGAACTGGCCTACACCGATATCCGTGACCTGCGCGTCGTCGGCTCCATGCACGAGCGCAAGGCCCTGATGGCCGGGCTCGCCGACGGCTTCGTCGCCCTTCCCGGAGGGCTGGGGACCATCGAGGAGATCTTCGAGGTCCTGACCTGGGCCCAGCTCGGCATGCACCGGAAGCCCTGCGGCTTCCTCAATGCGGCCGGATATTTCGACAGGCTCCTGGAATTCCTGGACCAGGCCGTCAGCGAGCGGTTCATCCAGCCCGAGCACCGGGTCATGATCCTCGTCGACGAGAACCCTGCGGCGCTCGTGGCGAAGTTCGAAGCCTACGTGCCGCCCCTGGCGGACATGGCCCGCTGGGCGCTGGACATGACGAAGACCTGAACCTCTACGCTTCTGATCGATCCGGCGCCTTGGAAAAATATCACGTGAGTCATTACGCTATTCATAGTGAGTCCACATTCGAATGACCTTCACGGTCCGGATGTCTTCGAGGATCTGATACACCAACCGATGATGGATGTTGATCCTCCGCGAGCACGTGCCCGAAAGGTCTCCGACGAGCTTCTCGTAGGATGGCGGATTCCGGAACGGATCTTCCCTGAGAACCTCCAAGAGGCGGTTTGCCTGAGGCTTCAGACCGGCCCGCGCGATCTTCCTTGAGTCCTTTTGGGCTTGCTTCGTGAAAACCAGTCGCCAGCTCACCAGCCGGGTTCCTCGGGGCATTTATCGACGGGGGTTTTGAGCCCCTTTTTGATGGACTCCCGCATTCCGGGTATCGACGTCAGATATAATGTCTCCTGGATGGCGCGCCAATCTTCCTCGGAAACGAGGATCGCGGTGCTCCGTTTGCCGATGATCTGGATGGGTTCGTGTCTTTCTTTGACATCGTCCACGAGATTATAAAGACGTTTCCTCGCCTCTGTTGCTGATATTGCGGTCATCTGAGGACTCCTTATCGTACGCCATATCGTACGTAGTTTATCAGAAGATGTCAAGTCGTTATGCGGCACACCTGCCGCTTGCCGTCCTGATCCCGGCGGGGCGTTACCCCACTTTGCCTGTCCCGCCCTTGAGCGCGTCGAGCGCTCCATCCTAAGTCTTTCCGGAGGGCAGGTACTTCTTCGGGAACCGGGCGAGGACCGTATAATTAGGGTCAACGGCCTGGGAGACCTGGGCTTTCCCGACCTGGGAAAGCAGTTGATAGGCGTCCATCATGTCGAATCCGTAATCCGCCACGAGCCAGTCCACCATCCCCTTGTGCGCGATGCGATAGGCGTCTTCGAGGGGCCGGTAACTGCCCATGGTCATGATCTCCGTGTCGCTCTCGATGCGCGGCCAAGCGATCGACCGGCCCTTGATGAGGTCGACCTTCAGCCGGACGTCGAGCGCGGCCTCGACAGCCGTGCCGATGATCTCGCCGTCGCCCTGGACGAGGTGACCGTCGCCCAGATAGAGGAGCGCGCCCCTGACGTTGACCGGGAAATAGACCGTATTGCCTTCGCAGACCTCCGGGCAATCCATGTTTCCTCCGTAGGCTTCCGGCGTCACGGACCAACGGACCTCGCCTCTCGCCGGCGCTACGCCCAGGCAGCCTAGGAAGGGCCTCATCGGGATGTCCGCGGTCTGCGTCCCCTTCAAGGACCTGAACCTCACGGTCCCCTTGGCCTTGTCCACGTCAAACCACCACACCTTCTCCGGCAGGGCTTCGTGGAGCATGGCGGTGTATTCCGTAGCGTTCAAGGCGCCGAAACCAGGGAACGAACTGCTGATGCCGTATGGGAGGGCAGGTTCGAGCTTTAGGATGCTGATGGCGAGGATGTCGCCCGGCTCCGCGCCTTCGACGAAGAACGGCCCCGTCTGCGGATTGTCGTGATTCGCCGGGATGAGCTTCGAGGGGACGTCCGTCGGGCTCTTGACCAGGCCGTCGTAGCAGTCCTCGGTCCAGGTTTCGATGATGGTCCCGGACTTGATGCTCATGACCGGCGCATGGCCCCCGAACGTGTATTTCAACTCGTCATGCTTCGGGATATACCGCACGGTCTCCGCGCCGAGCTGGACAGCGGCAAGGACAGACATAAACATGATCGTTATGACTAGGCCTCGTACACGGTCGCTTTGCATGGCGCCCTCCTTCACGGATGCGAGTATAGACGAATCCTTGGCTTATCACA
>Ga0315278_10005259_pt1 | contig 11758 bp, 12 predicted proteins | sample YL17G06_0_MG_FD_203880 | JGI IMG/M metagenome (GOLD analysis project Ga0315278, IMG submission 203880) | Sediment microbial communities from Yellowstone Lake, YNP, Wyoming, USA - YL17G06_0 | ecosystem: Environmental > Aquatic > Freshwater > Lake > Sediment | place: USA: Wyoming | collected... | reverse complement strand
TCGCCGCGCCGGATAATTTCGCTTCGAGGCTAATCACAACATCTTCGCCGCTATGCCGCTCGATTCGAGGCTTTCGTCGAGCCCCCGGCGCGCCTCCGATCCCTCGGGTACGTCTCCGACATTTCGAAGGCGCTGCTTGACGAGGACTCGCGCGTTCTGCAAGGTCTCCGAGCCCGCCCGCATGGAAGCAGACGAGATTTCAACGACCGCCGAACCCGACATGGTCCGGGCGCGGATCGTGCAAAATCGAGGACATGGTTAGGTATAACCAGCCGCTGGGCGATGCCTCGCTCATCGCCTGCCCGGACTGTGACCTCGTGCAGCGCCTACCCGAGCTCGCGCCGGGCGCGTCGGCGCGCTGCCCGCGCTGCGACAAGGAGCTGTGGCGCCGGCGCGAGGATTCGCTCAACCGCACGCTCGCGCTGACGACCGCGGCCGCGCTCCTCTACGTGGTCGCGAACTTCGTGCCCATGCTCGGCCTGACCGTCGCCGGGCGCGAGGCCTTCACGACGGTTGCCGGCGGCGCGCAGGAGCTCTGGCAAGACGGTCACCAGCTCGTCGCCGGGCTGGTCCTCTTCACCGCGGTCGTCGCCCCGGCTCTGCAGATCGGCCTGATGCTGGCGATCGTGCTCGGGGCCCACCGCAAGCGGCCGCCGAAGTGGGTCGGACAGATGCTCCGCCATCACCCGACCGCCTCTACCTGGAGCATGCTCGAGGTGATGATGATCGGCGTGCTGGTCGCGCTCATCAAGATCGCCGATTACGCGACCGTGATCCCGGGGCTGGCGCTGTTCGCGCTGGGAGCGCTGATCTTTCTGCTCGCCGCGATCCAGGCGAGCTTCGACCCCCGGGAGGTGTGGGACCGGGTCGAGTGGGCGGAGACGGAAGCGCGGCGCGCGACGTCGGGCGAGACGATGGCCGAGGCGCCGTCGTGAGCGCGACCGCGATGGAGCTCGGCCTGCAGGGCTGCGAGGTCTGCGGTCTCCTCTCGCGCCCCGAGGCGGGCGAGGACGAAGGGCGTTGCCCGCGCTGCGACGAAGAGCTCGTGTTCCGCAAGCCGGCGAGCCTGCAGCGCACCTGGGCATGCATCATCGCCGCGGCGATCTGCTACGTCCCGGCGAACGTGCTTCCGGTGCTGACGACGATCACGGCCGCGGGCAGCGACTCCGACACCATCCTGCAAGGCGTGGTGCTCCTCTGGTCGCCCACGGGTTGGCCGCTGTCGCTCATCGTGCTGATCGCCAGCATCATGATCCCGAGCGCGAAGATCTTGGCGCTGGTCTATCTTCTGGTGACCGTGCAGCGGGGCTCGATCGAGAACAACGAGCAGCGCGTGCGGCTCTACCGCATGGTCGAGCTCATCGGACGCTGGTCGATGGTCGACGTGTTCGTCGACACCTTCACCGCCGCCCTCATTCAGCTCCAGCCGCTCATGGCGGTTCAGCCGGCGGCCGGCCTACCTTTCTTCGCGGCGGTCGTGGTGTTAACGATGCTCGCCGCCGAATCCTTCGATCCCCGCCTGATCTGGGACTCCGCGAGCTCGAGAGAGGTCCGACATGCCTGATCCGAACGCGCCGCCGCCCCCCGTCCCCGCGTCGAGGACGGTCGTCAAGAAGAAGACGCGGCTCTCGCTCGTCTGGGTCATCCCGATCGTCGCCGCGCTCGTCGGCGCCTGGGTCGCCGTGGTGAAGATATCGAGCGAGGGACCGACGATCACGATCGTCTTCCGCTCCGCCGAGGGGCTCGAGGCCGGCAAGACCAAGATCCACTACAACGGCGTCGACGTCGGCACCCTCAAGACGATCCGGCTGTCCGACGATCACCAGCGGGCGATCGCCACCGCGGAGATGGCCCCGAAGACGGAGTCCTTCTTGGTCGAGGACACGCACTTCTGGATCGTGACCCCGCGCATCTCCGGCGCCACCGTGTCGGGGCTGGGCACGCTCATCTCCGGGGCGTACATCGGCATGGAGATCGGCCGTTCGCACGAGAAGAGGCGCGACTTCGCAGCCCTGGACACGCCACCGATCGTGACCAGCGAGGTCCCCGGCCGCTTCTTCATGCTGAAGACCCAGGACCTGGGATCGCTCGACACCGGGACCCCGATCTTTTTCCGGCGGCTGCAGGTCGGCGAGGTCGTGTCGTACGAGCTCGACAAGGACGGGCAGGCGCTGAGCGTCAAGGCGTTCGTGAACGCCCCCTACGACCAATACGTCAACCCGGACACGCGCTTCTGGCACGCGAGCGGCGTCGACGTGTCGCTCACCGCGAACGGCCTCAACGTGCAGACGCAATCGGTGCTCTCGCTGCTGATCGGCGGCGTCGCCTTCGAAACGCCCGCCACCGGTGCGGCCCTGCGGCCGGCCGACGCGAACACGCTCTTTACCTTGTTCCGCGACCGCACCCGCGCCTTCGAGCCGCCCCCTCGCCACCCCCAGACGTTCGTGTTGGTCTTCAAGCAATCGGTCCGCGGGCTTGCACCGGGCGCACCCGTGGAGTTTCGCGGCATCCAGATCGGCGAGGTCGTGGAGATCACGGCCCAGGTCGATGAGAAGACCGCGGAGTTCTCCGTGCCGGTAACGGTCCGCGTGGACGCGCAAAAGCTCGGAGTCAAGCTCCTCAACGCGCCCTCGTCGCCGGACGCCTTCGAAGCCGCGCGGAGAAAGATGATGGACACCATGATATCGCGTGGCTTCCGTGCACAGCTGCGCACGGGGAACCTGCTGACCGGGGCGCTGTTCGTGGCGTTCGATGCGTTTCCCGACGCGCCGCCGGCGACCGTTGACTGGTCGCAGACGCCGGCGCAGCTGCCGACCATTCCGGGGGAGCTCGAGGAGATCGAGGCGAGCATCGTCAAGATCGTCAAGAAATTCGAAAAGCTGCCCATCGAGGCGATCGGAGCCGAAGCCCAGAAAGCACTCGTCGATCTCCGAGGTACGCTTGCATCCGCGACGCGCACGCTCGACACGGCGGACAAGACCATCGCGCCGAACTCGGCGCTCAGCAACGAGTTGATCGGAGCCCTGGGAGAGGTGAGCGGCGCCGCGCGGGCAGTGCGAGTGCTCGCGGACTATCTGGAGCGTCATCCCGAGTCGCTCCTGCGCGGTAAGAGCGGGGAGGCCAAGTGATCGCATATCGTCGCATTGCAAATCTGCTCTCGGTTGCGCTTGTGGCCACGACCGTAACTGCCTGTGGGCCCTCCGCGACGGCGCGCTTCTACACCCTCACCTCCATGGCTACGGCGGAGGGTACGCCTGCTGCGAACTATGCGGTCGCGGTCGGGCCGGTCTCCGTCCCGGGTTACGTCGACCGCCCCGAGTTCGTGGTGCAGGTCGCGCAGAACCGCGTAGAGCTCAAAGACTTCGACCGCTGGGCCGCTCCGCTCGACGAGGGGATCGCTCGCGTCGTTGCGGGCGACCTCGCCACCCTGCTCGGCACGACCCAGGTCGCCGCGGCCCCATTGCCGCCGGGCTTCGCCCCCGCTTATCAGGCGACGATCGACGTCCAGCGATTCGAGTCGACGCCGGGCCAGGGTGTGCTGATCGATGCCGTCTGGGTAGTACGGAAATCGGCGGGCGGCGATCCTCGCATGGGCCGCACGGTTGCCAGCGAAAGCGCGGGAGGCGAGGGTTTCGAGGCGCTCGCCGCGGCGCACAGCCGCGCGCTCGCCAAGATCAGCGGCGACGTCGCGGCAGCGATCCGGGCGGCGGCCTCGATGAAGCCGTAGGGGCCTGTCGACGAACGAAACGAGAGCGGAGTCGACGCGGCGGACGGCGAAGAGTCCCAACCAAGCCGGCTCTCATCGATTCCGCTCCGACCGCCGCTTCGGTCGTTTCGTCGTGCCTAGTTGCAGATATTGCGAGAACCGATAGGAAGCCAAGAACAACGAGGGAGAACTCGCTCAACCAACGAAAGGGAGGAACGAATGAAGACCACGATTGGAAGAAGCTTCGCACTCGCGGCCATCGCCGCGTCGATCGCCGGCTTCGCACCCAAGGCGATCGCAGCAGACGCCGCGCCGTCGGCGAAGGTCACCAGCGGGAAGGTGGGCGGAACCGTCACGGTGACGGCGACCGTCGAGGACGTCGATGTCGCCAAGCGGCTCGTCAAGCTGAAGGACGAGAACGGGGAGGTCACCGAGCTTCAGGTTCCTAAGGAGGTAAGGAACTTGCCACAGGTCAAGAAGGGCGACCTGGTCGTAGCGACTTATCACGAGGCGGTCGCCTACGAGGTGTTCAAAGCCGGGACAGAGATGCCGGGCGGGCAAGGCTCGGTGGTCACCGAAAGGGCAAAGCTCGGGGAGAAGCCGCACGCTGGCGTCGCGGAGGTTTCGTCCGTGACGGCGACGATCGAGGCGATCGACAAGGCCGCTTCGAAGGTCACGCTGAAGGGGCCCGAGGGGAACAAAGTCACCGTGAAGGTCAAGGACCCGAAGAAGCTCGAAGGCGTGAGCGTCGGCGATCTGGTCCAGCTCACCTACACGCGGGCGCTGGCGATCTCCGTGCGCCCGGCACCGAAGAAGTGATCGGGCCGCATGTCGGGAGACATTGCCGACGCCGACGGCGTCATCGCGCTCTCGAGCGGTTGCACCGTTCCGTGACAACGACGCCCCCACTCGAAGCGCGCTGACATGAGCTTCGTCCTCAAAGCTCTGCTGTTCGATTTCGGCCTGTTCCTCGGCATGCTGCTCCTCCTCGAAATCGGCCGGCGGATCGCCGAGAATCGCGGCGGAGCACCGTCGGGCGCCGGCGTGGTGGATGGGGCGGTCTTCGGCTTGCTCGGCTTGCTCATCGCGTTCACCTTCTCGGCGGCGGCCTCGCGCTTCGACACGCGACGGCACCTGGTCGTCGAGGAGGCGAACGCGATCGGCACGGCGTACCTGCGGCTCGATCTGCTGCCGGAGAGCGCACGGCCGGCGCTGCGCGAGAGCTTCCGCCGCTACGCGGATTCGCGGCTCGCGGTCTACCGGAAATTACCGGACGTTCAGGCGGCGAGAGAGGAGCTGGCCAGGTCCACGAGCTTGCAAGGCGAGATCTGGGCGCAGGCGGTGGCAGCCTGCCGCACGGACGCTCCTCCCTCCGCGGCCATGCTGCTGCTTCCCGCACTGAACGAGATGATCGACATCACGACCGTGCGGACGGTGGCGGCTCTGACGCACTCGCCGGTGATCATCTTCGCGATCCTCGCCGCGCTGGCGCTCGCCAGCTCGCTGCTCGCCGGCCATGGCATGGCGGGGTCCGGCAGGCGGAGCTGGCTTCACATGCTGGTGTTCGCGGCCACGATGTCGATGACCCTATACGTCATCCTCGACCTCGAATTTCCGCGGCTCGGGTTGATCCGCCTCGATACGTTCGACAGGGTTCTCGTCGAGGTGCGTGAGAGCATGAAGTGATCGCGCGCAATGAAATCCAGCGTCGCAATGCAGATGAGTCGGCTGAAGAACGAGTGAACGCGAAACGCGGGCACGAGCTATGAACTCCATCGCAGTCAGCTTGATCGTGTTCGCGTGCGTTTTTGGCGGCGCGCTGTTTGGCATGCTGCTTCGCGCCGTTCTGCCCGAGCATCATCTCAATAGCGATTCCAAAGACATCGTGAAGCTCGGGATGGGACTGGTTGGGACGATGGCTGCCCTCGTCTTAAGCCTGCTGGTGGCCTCCGCCAAGGGATCATACGACGTGCAGGGCAGCGAGCTGACACAAGGCTCGGCCAACGTCGTTTTGCTCGACGGAATCCTCGCCCAATACGGACCGGAGACGAAGGAAGCGCGCGATCAGCTACGCGTCGTCGTCACCCGCGTTCTCGATCGGATGTGGTCGAAAGACCGTGCGAGCTCTGCCCCGTCGGACCCCTCATCAGCCGGCGGTGCGGCTTTTTTCGAGAAAATTCAGGGACTCGCGCCGAAAGACGACAGGCAACATTTGCTGCAGGCCCAGGCATTGAATCTTGCGATTGGTCTCGGCCAAACGCGCTGGTTGATGTACGAGCAGGGAACCACTTCGGTTTCGATGCCTTTGCTGGTCGTACTGGTCCTGTGGCTCACCCTCATTCTCGGCAGTTTTGGACTCTTCGCCCCTGCCAACGCCACCGTGATCACCAGCTTATGCCTCTCCGCGCTGTCGGTTGCGGCCGCGATCTTCCTGATCCTGGAGATGTACTCTCCCTACTCGGGGGTGATCCAGGTTTCCAGCGCCCCGCTTCGCGCCGCCCTCGCCCACCTCGGCCAGTAGCCGCTCTACCTCCAAGGTCGCCAACCGGGAAAGGCGATAGTCAGCCCGAATCGAATGGTCGTTTGAGGAGCCACCGGCGCGAACTGGCGATAGGCCATCCATTCGCCGCTCACGAAGACGTTGATCGGCGGCAATCCCTCGCGAACCATCACGTGACCGATCCCGAAGCTGAGCGGCAACAGTGTCGCGCTGTGATGCCGCCAACTGATCGTCCAGCTGGCGTCGCCGGATTTCACATAGAAGCCCCGCCCGACGTACGCGAGCAGGATCGGTTGAATCGCGAGAAAGCTCGACCTCCTGCTATCTGGGGACGTGTAGGCGAACGAGATCGGGTTCTGGATCAGGCCCCCCAGCAGGATGCCCGGGATTCCTTTGTAGATCGTCCCGAACCCGGGACCGACTTGCCACGAGCCCTGCCCCGCGGACTTGTCCGTCGCGGTTGGAAAGGAGAACACCGGCCCAACGGCCATCATCAGGCCGCTTTCCCTGCCGGGCCACGGGAGCACGGCGAAGTCGAAGAGCTGCATGTCGCCGAACTCGGTCCGTGTAGCGCTGCCTCTGCCGGTCGGCACCGTTACCAGTTGGAAAGTCGGTCGGACGAGCTGGACGAACGGAAGCAGTGAGAATCGCGGGATGCGTGGAATGATCGCCCGCGCAATCACTCGGTTGGTCTGGGCGTCCGTGCCGTAGTTCGCCGGCGTGTAGGCGTCCTGAATGAAGATTTGCGGCAGGGTCGTGAGCGGATCGGTGAACTCCCGGGAGAGCTTGGAGGTGTCACTACCTGCCGCCTCGTTCTGTGCGGAGGTGTCACTGCCTTCCCCCTCGTTCGGTGCGGTGGTGTCGCTGCCTGCCGCCTCGTTCTGTGCGGCGGTGTCACTACCTCCCGCCTCGTTCTGTGCGAGGGCGGCTGAGGCACAAGAGAGCATCAAGCCAATCAAGAGCGCGTGGGTCAGGCGGGTCATACTCACCTCAGGTGTGCAAGCAGCGATCCAACGGGGTTTGGTAAAGTTGCGCTATTCTTTCGACCGGCATTCCTCTGAAATGGCGGAGTCTCCTCCGACCGGTTGGAGGTTAGAACAGATGGCGACGTCGAGGTCGACCTCACCTTCCGCGGCCCCCTCGTCGGCTTCGGCGGGCGATTCTGGCGCGGCTACCGGAGCGCGCCGTACCCTGAGAGCTCATCCCGGCGGCCATTGCCCGCGGGCTTGGCCCCGGCGGCCGCGTCCATCGTCACATCGGTCGCGGTGATGGCGTCGCGAAGATCACGGCTGTGACGAAGCCGGATGGCCTCAATGGCTCCACGAGGCCGAGCCGCCGGAGGCCCCATACGCAGAGCCCGACCCGTTGCTCCACGAGGCCGAGCCGCGCGTCCCAGAGGCGGAGCCCGAACCGTTGTTCCAGGAAGCCGAGCCACCCGTCCCGGACGCGGAGCCCGAACCGTTGTTCCACGAGGCCGAACCGCGCGTCCCAGAGGCGGAGCCCGAACCGTTGTTCCACGCAGCCGAGCCACCCGAGGACCCGTGGGCAGAGCCGGAGCCATTGTTCCACGAGGCGGAGCCACGCGACCCCGAGGCGTATCCAGAACCGCCCCTGGCTTCGGCCTGGAGCGATATGGACAGCGCTGCAATGAAGCCCATCAGGAGCGTCGAAAATATTCGTCGGACCATGATTGCTGACCTCACTCTATTTTACCACTTTATCCGAGCTGGGAAGCCGGGAAGCAAACTCTATTTCCTTCGCGTTGGCCGGTTTTTTGAACGTGAAGGTATCTTGGCTCAACGTGGGACTCAGATTCCAGTCGGAGAATTCGACCAGGAAGCGTGGAAAATTGGCAATGTCCGTGTAGGTCACCGCCAGTCGCCGCGGCAGTGCTCTCTCGCCGGCATCGATCCAGATCTCCCAATTGATGCCGGGACCCCTGAACGCCAGGTGCTCGCACGGCGAACCCTCCACCGTGGCTCGACCGACGACGAATGCGCTCGTCAGGCCTTTGGACATCACGGCGTAAGGGTCGCCGAACATCACGTCTGATGAATGGAAGTTGACACCGGCTTTGTTCTTCACGAACTCCAGCATCTCGTCGATCGTGGCCGGGGCGCTGGGGACGACGGAGTACTGATTGGTCTGGGGATCGGAGGCCCCGATGCTGGCGCCGTCATAATAGAATTGAAAGTTAGGCACATCTCCCGTGACGTTCGCCCGCAGCTTGTTCGGCCGTTCGAGCGCGACTTCGGAGACTGCGAAGAGCGTGATGAACTGGCCGGTCTTCGCGGGAATCTCCACCATGCTGCGCGACCGGTAGGTGAATGCCTTGGCGCCAATCAGTGTTTCGCTCATGTGCTTCAGCAGGTCCAGGGCGCGCTGCTCCATGACGGGTGCCGGGGCCGTGGCGGAGCGCTTCGGCTCCTTCGCGAAACTCGCCGCCGGCAGTGCGAGCACGAGCACGGCCGACAGGATCCGCCATATGCGCCGCACCGGCATCGTTTCGAAGCCTTCGTTCGTCTGCTTCATTTGCATGACGCGTTCTCCCTGCGGCCGACGAGGCTCACTTCGACGCGGTCGCGATGATGATGTCGTCGTTCTTATCGTCGATTATGGCCACGCCGCGAGCGGTTGGATTCCCCTTTGCATCGAACTTACAGCCGTACGCCTCCGCCCTTTTGGGTGGTCGAGCAGCCGGCGATGGCGCTGGCCAGGAAGAGCACGGCTGCCGCCAGGCCCGCCCGGGTGAGTTTCGTTCGATGCATGTTGCCCTCTCCGTTGCTGAAGCGCCGCAACTGACCGCCTCCGTTCCTCTCTGGTCTGACTACCCGCCCTCTCTTTTGCCTCTCACGGTGCGCAGCGCAAGGGGGGCTCTTGGCTTTCTTGGCTTCGATCTTCATGCCGCGTGCGGGCCGGCAGCCGTCGGTAGGCCGTGAGGCTTGCATGTCGCCCGGCGGGATGATTCGAGAGAGGTTCGCGGCTCGCTAGGCAGTCGGCGGCTCCAGGCTGCGCGCGAGTTGGAGCGGGAGGGCTTGCGCATGACCAAGATCGCTGCGGTAATCGGGGTGCTGATCCTCGTAGTCGCCGCATACCTCGGGTACCGGTATTGGCAGATTCAGAGCCTGGCGAAGAAGTACGCGACGGCCAGCGAGATCGCCTCGGCCTCGATCCAGAAGAATGGTCCCACGTGGACCATCCACATCGAATCCGTCATCGCCGACCCGATCGACGCGGTCTGGAAGGCGCTGCGTCAGCCGGAGCGATCGGCGGAGCTCGTGCCCACGGCGTTCCATCGCTCCACCCTGGTTAAGGACGAAGGGAACAAGAAGACCGTAGAGCTCGAGGTCACCCTTCTCTCTCTGCCCTCGCAGAAGATGCTGGCGGAGCTCGCCTACGACGACGCCGCCCGCCAGGTGAAGATCGAGACCTCGAAGGGATTGCAGGACATGCGCGGGCGATACCAGCTGACCGCGCTATCCCCGGAAAAGACGCTTCTCGTGTTCGAGGGAACGGCCGTCGAGAGGGTTTCGCTGCCGCTTCCGCAGTCGGTCGTCGAGGGAGCCTTGCGAGAGCTCTTCGTCGTGCAGGTGAGAGCCGTCCAGGTGGCGATTCACGGCAAGTCCACGGGGGGCACCACCACGGTAGCCGCGGCCGCCCTCTCCGAGCCGCCGAAGCTCTGCGCGGGACCTCCCCCGCCGGATTCGTCGAAGCTGGTGACGGTGACCGTCGCCCGCGCGGCGACGAGCGAATCCGCGCCTGCGTCCGAGGCGGAGTTCCGCCGCGATGTGCCCCAAGGGTACGACCGCGGCTATCTCGTCGAGGGCGTCCCGGTTCGCGAGAGCTTCCGGGCCGACACGAGATGCACCACGGCGACCGCCACCGTCGGCGCGCTCACGCTGCAGGTTCAGTCCGTCCTGCTCTCGCCCGACAACCTCGAGTCTTGGGTGAAACAGGTCGATCTCAAGGCACTCGCCGCGCTCGCCCCCTCGGGGGAAACGCAGGCGGACCAGCAGAAGCTCGTCGCGTCCTTCCCGCCCCCCGCTCTCGGGTGGCAGATCGTGCCGCCGACGACGGCCCCGACGCTGCCGGGGGCGCTCGCGTTTCAGGTGTACGAACAGGGGCTTTTCTGAGACGGCGACGGGAATACTCTTCCGCCAACTTTGCGAACGCGCCCGGAGGCGGACAGGCGACCGTCGGCGTGCTAGGTTGGCGTCACTGGAGGTGGCATTGAGCAAGGCACGTCCGTCGGTCCTGAAGCGTCGTAAGGAGGAAACCCGCAGGGAGCGCCAGCGGCTGAAGGCCGCGCGCCGCGTCGAGCGAGCCGCTGAACCGCGCGAGCAGCCCGACCTCAAGCCAGGGGAAGATCCGGACATCGCGGGCATCGTGCCTGGTCCGCAACCCCGGGGCGAGGAGGATTGAGGGTTCCCGGGGCTTACGGACCTGCGGGCGCCTTGCTTTCGAGCAGCCGCGCATATTTCTGGATCCCCTGCGCCAGGACCTCGTAGAGCGGTGGGCGACCTGCGGAAGATTGAGTAGCGGCAGGGTCGGCGGCTCTCCGCAGACGAGAGCGGCGTGGGGCATGCCGTATCTCTCCGGCCCCGTGAAGATCGCGGCGAGGAGGCCGCCGGGCGCGCCTTCGACCGTCTTCTGTGGGCTCGCGCGCGCGAGGAGCTTCCGCCGTGGCGCCGCTCCTAGGCTGCGATCGCGTCACGCACGCGGCCGATGAAGCGATCGACGTTTCCGTATTCGCTCTCGGCATACTGGCGGCCTTGACGGCCGAGCGCCTCGCGAAGATCCGCCGAGCGCAGCGCGTCGAGGCAAGCGCGGAGTTGCGAGTCACTCTGATACCACAAGCCGCCGTTCCCCAATTCGGCGTGCTCTCGAGCAGCGCCACCATGAGCAGGAACGAGCACGGCCGCGCCGCAGAGCATCGCTTCGAGCACGTCGAGTCCGAGCATGCGATCGGGCTCGGCATCGAGAAACGCGAGAGCGACGTTCATCCACCTCCAGGCATCCAACCGCGAGACGGTCTCTTGGCGGACGAGCCCCGCAGACGAGGGCAGGCTTCCCGCGCCCGGTCCGATCAGCGCGAGCGCGATCTCGGGATTTGTCCGCGCCAACGAATCCGCGAATTCGAAGAGCCATCCGAGCCCGAACGGCCGCCGCCAATCACGGGCGAGCACGACGTACGATGCGTGCGGAGAGTGATAGGGGAGCGTCGTCGCCGCGAGCGAGTTGATGCGGACGGGAAAGCCGACCCGCCGGATTCGCCCAGTCGCGCGACCCTTCAGGCGATTCACGATCAGACGACGCTCGCGCTCGGTGAAGACGAGGATGCGCTCGGCGCGCTCGAACAGGGGATCGTACACCGAGAAGTAGAGACGGGGCTCGTCCCGTGCGAGCGGGACGAGGACGACGCGCGACCGCCCGAGCGCGTCCTCGAGGGCGTGATCGAAGAAGGCGGCGTCGAAGCCGCCGAACAGGACGACGTCGTAGCGGCGATCTCGCAGATGGGACACCAGCTCGGGGGATGTCGGTCCGGTTGTTCC